>Ga0163108_10002966_pt1 | contig 12183 bp, 6 predicted proteins | sample Fk1155metaG_FD_109644 | JGI IMG/M metagenome (GOLD analysis project Ga0163108, IMG submission 109644) | Marine microbial communities from the Central Pacific Ocean - Fk160115 155m metaG | ecosystem: Environmental > Aquatic > Marine > Oceanic > Photic zone | place: The Central Pacific Ocean...
GACAATGAGGCCCCTGCTGAAGAGGCAGAAGCCGAGACGGCTGCGGCCGATGACAATGAGGCCCCTGCTGAAGAGGCAGAAGCCGACACCGAGACGGCTGCGGCCGACGATACCGAGGAGGCCTAATCATGGCAACCAAAGAAGAGATACTGGACGCCATCGCTGAGATGAGTGTCTTGGAGTTGAGTGAATTACTGACCGACTTCGAGGAGAAGTTCGGTGTTACAGCTGCTGCTCCCGTGGTAGCTGCAGCAGCAGCCCCCGCTGGAGAAGATGGTGAGGCAGAGGAGGAACAGGACTCTTTCGACGTCGTCCTTGCCGATTCTGGTGACAAGAAGATTCAGGTGATTAAGGAGGTCAGGGCACTGACCAACCTTGGTCTCAAGGACGCCAAGGAACTTGTAGACGGTGCACCTAACAACGTGATGGAGGGAGTGTCCAAGGAAGACGCCGAGAAGGCCAAGGATTCCCTCGAAGCAGCTGGAGCGACCATCGAACTCAAGTAGTGACAAGAAGCCGTTGTGCACGATGCCCCCCCGGCTCGCCCGGGGGGGCATCGGTTGTTTTGGGGCATTCCGGCAATGGCGATGTGGAACCTTGACCGGAGGATCCAGATTCCCTAGCCTTACGACTAGAAGGCGTCGCGCCTTGGCGCATTATTCCCGTGTCGATGAGGGCCTCGGGGTTGCGGAGCCCTGCGCGGCCGTATTATGATCCTCCGTTGCCGTGCTTGCGCCTGTCTCTCGGTCCTTTTTCGGATCGTTGGTAGTCGTTGTCCGGCTTGCCCCTCGTCCGTAAACCCTGGCCAGGAGTTCTAGGTGTCTGCTCGCCCCCTTGTCCGGGAACGTTATTCATTCGGATCTCTCGAAGAAGTTCGGGAGATGCCCAACCTGATCGCGATCCAAAGGGATTCGTTCCAATGGTTCCTCGATCAGGGTATTGCCGATACGTTCCGCGATCTCAGTCCGATCACCGATTTCAGTGAGACTCTCTCTCTCGAGTTGGAGTTTGACCCCAAAGACGAAGACCTCCGGCCAGTGCCGAAGTTCACCGTTGAAGAGTGTCGTGAAAAGGACATGACCTATTCGGCCCCGATGTTTGTCCGGGCCCGTTTCATGAACTCCAACACCGGAGAAATTAAGGAACAGACCGTATTCATGGGTGACTTCCCCGTGATGACCGACAAGGGCACCTTCATCATCAACGGCACGGAACGCGTTGTGGTTTCTCAACTTGTCCGTTCACCGGGAGTAATCTTCCAGCCGGGCGAGAGATACCGCCTAAGGAATCTCTCAAAGCACCAGCTGGTGACGGGAACTATCCATCCGTACCGTGGTGAGTGGATCGAGTTCGATGTAGAGCAGAAGCCCGGCAAGGACGTGACTGCCGGAACAAGGGTTGCTCGGAAGCGCAGGCTCTCGATGTTCGTGTTGCTCCGGGCTCTCGGTTATGACGAGGAGAACCATCCCGGTTTCCTCGAGCGCTTGGTAGGCCACTTCGACTACTTGGAGGGCCAGTGGGAAAAGGATCGGCTACCCGAGGGTTGGGAAGCCGCTGTCGAAGCTAATGAGCGCAAGGCACCACAGGACGAAGCCCTGCTTGAGATCTACAAGCGTGTGCGTCCGGGTGAACCACCGTCACTTGAGGCAGCACGTGCCTACGTTCGCAACGCCTTTTTTGAGTCCCGTCGCTATGACCTCTCAAGGGTTGGCCGCTACAAGCTGAATCGCAAGCTTGGTCCAGAGATCGAGCGCTGTGAGGAACTCTTTGGCATTGAGTTGGAGAGGCCTGATCCGGATCAGTCGGTACTCAGTCGCTCAGAGGTGCTCGCCACATGTACTTACTTACTGCACCTTGCGAAGGGAGAACCGGGCTATCGCCTAGATGATCAGGACCATTTTGCTAACCGTCGCATCCGTTCGGTCGGTGAGTTGATTCAGAACCAGGTGAGAATTGGCCTGTCCCGCATGGAGAGGGTTGTGCGCGAGCGCATGACAACCCAAGACGTAGAGGCCATCACTCCTCAGACCCTGATCAACATCCGGCCTGTTGTGGCAGCTATCAAGGAATTCTTCGGTACGAGCCAACTCTCTCAGTTCATGGATCAGGTGAATCCGCTATCGGGCCTAACCCACCGTCGTCGGCTTTCAGCACTCGGTCCTGGAGGCTTGTCGCGAGAGAGGGCGGGCTTCGAGGTCCGTGACGTTCACTTTTCCCACTATGGACGGATGTGTCCGATCGAAACGCCCGAAGGCCCCAACATTGGCCTTATCGGTGGTCTTGCCACCTATGGCCAGATCAACGTTTTCGGCTTCATCGAATCGCCCTACAGGATTGTCAAGAAAGGCAAGGTCACCGACGAGATTGTCTACCTAGCCGCTGATGAAGAGGAGGAGTACGTGGTGGCACAGGCCAACGCTCCCCTCAACTCCAACGGCACCTTCGCCAACCAGCGGGTCTTGGTGCGTCGTTCGCCTCAAGCGGCTTCCCTTCAGGATCTCCGCCTCCAGTTGGAACAGGATGTCTTCTTTGGTTCAACGACAGAGATTTCCTACGTTCCGCCCGAGGAGGTCCAGTTGATGGACGTCTCTCCGAAGCAGATCGTGTCGGTGGCGACAGCCCTGATCCCGTTCCTCGAGCACGACGATGCGAATAGGGCCCTAATGGGTGCCAATATGCAGCGCCAAGCAGTGCCGCTCATTCGATCCGAGGCCCCCTACATCGGTACTGGCATTGAAGCCCGTGCAGCCAGGGATGCTGCACATATGGTCCTTGCCAATGCTGCCGGTACGGTCACGGAGGTCGACGGCGACTCGATAACTGTCGACTACGGCAAGGGTGGAATCGTCACGCACGACCTGTCCAAGTTCGAGCGTTCAAACCAAGACACTTGCATCAACCATAAGAGCAGGGTTGTCCCGGGCCAGAAGATCAAGAGGGACGAGTTGCTGGCCGACTCATCCTCAACCGACGGCGGTGAGTTGGCCTTGGGCAAGAATCTCCTCGTGGCGTTCATGTCATGGGAGGGCTACAACTTCGAGGATGCCATCATCCTTTCTGAGAGGTTGGTGAAAGACGACGTTCTCACGTCGATCCACATCCATGAGCATGAGATCGATGCCCGTGATACCAAGTTGGGCCCTGAGGAGATTACGCGAGACATTCCGAACCTGTCTGACGAGATTTTGGCTGACCTTGACGATCTGGGCATCGTGAGAGTTGGCGCCGATGTGTCACCCGGTGATGTCCTTGTCGGAAAGGTCACTCCTAAGGGTGAGACAGAGTTGACTCCCGAAGAACGGCTCCTTCGGGCAATCTTTGGTGAGAAGGCCCGCGAGGTCCGTGACACGTCACTCAAGGTGCCTCACGGCGAAACCGGCAAGGTCATCGATGTCAAGGTGTTCAATCGCGACGATGGCGACGAACTCCCACCCGGTGTCAACCAGCTGGTCCGGGTATACGTAGCCCAGAAGCGTAAGATCAGCGTTGGCGACAAGTTGGCCGGTAGGCACGGCAACAAGGGTGTTATCTCTAGGATTCTTCCCGTTGAGGATCTTCCATACTTGGCAGACGGCACCCCTGTCGACATCATCTTGAATCCCCTTGGTGTTCCTTCCCGAATGAACGTAGGCCAGGTACTTGAGGCCCATCTCGGTTACTGCGCTAGGTGGGGTTGGGAGGTCAACGGTGAGACCGTTGGTGTTGAGCCCGTCAGCGGGATAGAGCGCAAGACGCGTACCTCAACACCTCCTTCGGTCCATGTTGCTACCCCGGTGTATGACGGCGCCCACTGGGATGAGGAGGATCGTTCCGGTGGCCATCCGACCATCCAGAAGATCCTCCAGAACATCACCCCGGAGTCTGCCGATGGTGACCGCCTCGTGCAGGAAGATGGCAAGACAACCCTCTATAACGGCCGCACAGGCGAACCCTATGACCACGAAATCATGGTGGGTTACGTCTACATCCTGAAGCTGGCCCATCTCGTTGACGACAAGATCCACGCGCGGTCTACCGGCCCGTACTCGATGATCACTCAACAGCCGCTGGGTGGTAAGGCACAGTTTGGTGGACAGCGGTTTGGCGAGATGGAGGTCTGGGCTCTAGAGGCCTATGGCGCTGCCTACTGTCTTCAGGAACTGCTCACCATTAAGTCAGACGATGTTCTAGGTCGGGTGAAGGTCTACGAAGCGATCGTCAAGGGTGACAACATCCCCCAGCCGGGAATCCCAGAAAGTTTCAAGGTTCTCATCAAGGAGATGCAGTCTCTATGCCTCGATGTCGAGGTGCTGTCCGAGGAGGGGCATCAGATCGAGATGCATGAGTTGGATGAGGATGTCTACCGCACGACAGAGTCTCTGGGCATCGATATTTCGAGGCCTGAGCGTGGGTCGGACGAAGAGGATGAACGGCGTAGTGCCGGCTTTGTCCACTGATCCATCTGAGTCAAGACCGTTAGTTATTGCACATACCCAGTGAACGAGATGTAGGAAGTAAACGAGTGCTCGACGTCAATGATTTCGATCAACTTCGGATTGGCCTTGCCACTGCCGACGGCATGCGCATGTGGTCCAACGGTGAGGTAAAGAAGCCGGAGACCATCAACTACCGCACGCTCAAGCCCGAAAAGGATGGGCTCTTTTGCGAAAAGATCTTCGGTCCCACTAAGGACTGGGAGTGCTACTGCGGTAAGTACAAGCGCGTCCGCTTCAAGGGCATCATCTGTGAGCGGTGCGGAGTCGAGGTCACGCGTTCCAAGGTGCGTCGTGAGCGCATGGGCCATATCGAGTTGGCGGCACCGGCCGTTCACATCTGGTATCTCCGTGGGACTAGGTCTTGGTTGGCGTACCTACTCATGGGAACAGAGCCCCGCGAGGAACTCAAGGCCAAACAGTTGGAGAAGGTCATCTACTTCGCTGCCAGCCTTGTGGTCTGGGTTGACGAGGACAAGCGTCACGAAGACCTACCCCAGCTTGAGGAGGAGTTGGTTGAGGAGCGCACCGCTATCGAGGAGGAGCGCGACCGGGAGCTTGATCGCCGTCAGGAGGACCTTGAGGCAGAACTAGCTGAACTGGAGGCTGAAGGGGCCAAGGACACGGATCTGCGTGCCCGCCAGCGCGCAGCCGATAAAGACCTGGCCTTCATTCGCGAGCAGTATGAGACTGAGCTGGACGTTCTGAACAGAGCGTGGGATGAGTTCAGCACTTTGTTCGCACGACAGATCATTGATGACGACTTGCTCTGGCGCGAACTGGTCGACCGCTGGGGCGACTACTTCGAGGGTGGAATGGGTGCTGATGCACTTGCGCAGCTCATTGACAAGATCGACTTTGATGACGAAGAGGTCAAGCTCCGGACGATGATCGATCCTCCTGAGGGTCAGAAGCCGCTTTCGGCTCAGCGCAAGCAAAAGGCCATCAAGCGCCTCAAGATCGTTGCTGCGTTCAACCGGCGCGATAAGTACGGACGGCGTGCTAATGAGCCCAGAGCGATGATCCTCGATGTGGTTCCGGTAATTCCCCCCGAGTTGCGGCCAATGGTCCAGTTGGATGGTGGCCGGTTTGCAACGTCTGACTTGAATGACCTTTATAGGCGAGTCATCAACCGCAACAATCGTCTCAAGAGGCTCCTTGACCTAGGTGCGCCCGAAATCATCGTGAATAACGAGAAGCGCATGCTCCAAGAGGCCGTAGATGCGCTCTTCGACAATGGCCGCCGTGGGCGACCTGTCACCGGGCCAGGCAACCGTCCGTTGAAGTCACTGTCGGACATGCTCAAGGGCAAGCAGGGTCGTTTTCGCCAGAACCTGCTTGGCAAGCGCGTTGACTACTCGGCTCGATCGGTCATTGTGGCTGGCCCGACCCTCAAGTTTCACCAGTGTGGGCTCCCCAAGATCATGGCACTGGAACTCTTTAAGCCCTTCGTGATGAAGAAGTTGGTCGACGAGGAGTTGGCCCAGAACATTAAGTCTGCCAAGCGCATGGTCGAGCGACGTAAGCCCCAGGTCTGGAACGTCCTCGACGACGTGATCAGGGAACACCCCGTGCTTTTGAATCGTGCCCCGACCCTGCACCGCTTGGGTATTCAGGCCTTCGAGCCGGTGCTCGTTGAGGGCAAGGCCGTCCAGATCCATCCGCTGGTCTGCACAGCCTTCAATGCTGACTTTGACGGTGACCAAATGGCTGTTCACCTGCCACTCTCTGCTGAGGCCCAAGCCGAAGCACGGGTACTGATGCTGTCAGCCAACAACGTCTTGAGTCCGGCACACGGTCGACCCCTCGTAACGCCTACCCAGGACATGATCATCGGTGCCTACTACCTGACTATCGAGGTTGATGGAGCCGTCGGTGAGGGCATGGCTTTCCGTCGGATTGATGACCTGGAGCACGCGCTCGAGGCCGGGTCGGTACACCTGCATGCGAAAATCCAGTACCGCTCAGACGAGTACCCCGACTTGGTGGAGACTGCTGCCAACGGCTCACCCGCTGTTTGGAAGACCACCACACCAGGGCGGGTACTGCTGAACGAGGCGTTTCCGGCTGGTTTTGGCTACGTGAACCGTCAGGTCGACAAGAAGGAAATGGGTGTAGTTGTTGACGACTTGGCCCGTCACTATCCGAAGAAGGACGTAGCAGTGAGCCTTGACCTGCTCAAAGACGTCTGCTTCAAGTACGCAACCATGTCAGGTCTCACCGTTTCAATCGATGATGTACGCACACCGGTTGAGAAGCAGTCAATCCTGGACCGCCACGAGAAGGACGCGGAGAAGGTCGACGCGCAGTTCCGCCGCGGCATCATCACCGACGGTGAGCGACGCCAGAAAGAGGTGGAGATCTGGAACAAGGCCACCGCCGAGGTGACGGAGCGCATGATCGAGTCACTTGAGGCTCAGGAGTTCAATCCGATCGACATGATGGTCAAATCAGGTGCTCGTGGGAACATGATGCAGGTTCGCCAGATCGCCGGAATGCGTGGACTGGTGGCCAACCCTCGTGGAGACATGATCCCCCGTCCGATCAAGTCCAACTTCCGCGAAGGGCTGACGATGCTCGAGTACTTCATCGCCACACCTGGGGCCAGGAAGGGCCTTGTCGACACAGCTCTCCGTACTGCCGACTCTGGCTACCTGACCCGTCGCCTGGTTGACGTCTCCCAGGAACTGATCATCAACGAGTACGACCCGTTCGAGGCCGATGGTCCGGTGCGTGGGGTGTGGATCGATGGTGTCCGCGACGACGAGCCTGGAAAGCGTTACTACATCGAGAACAGGTTGTTCAGTCGCACTCTGGCCGACGACGTGGAGTTGTCTGACGGTTCAACCATGCCCGCTGGCACGATCGTTGGCGAAGTAGAACTCGTGACCCTACGCGATGATCCATCTGTCGAGCGCGTGAGGGTGCTCTCCCCTCTTACAGACGACTCAGCCATTGGTGTCTCGGCTGCCTGCTATGGCATGTCACTGGCCACCGGAAAACCTATTGAGATTGGCGAAGCAGTTGGTGTCATCGCTGCCCAATCAATCGGTGAGCCTGGTACGCAGCTCACCATGCGTACCTTCCACACCGGCGGTGTCGTTGGTAAGGACATCGCTGGTGGTTTGCCGAGGGTTGTAGAACTGTTTGAAGCCCGTGCCCCTAAGGGCAAGGCGACCCTTTGTCGTATCTCCGGAGTTGTCCGAATCGGCGAGGACGAGGGCAGGGGCCGCGAGGTCGCCGTTGTGGCCGACGATGGGACCGAGGAGGTTTACACCATCCAGGGTGCCGCCAGGCTGGAGGTGACCGACGGTCAGGAGGTTAGAGCTGGTGATCCGATAGTCGAAGGTCCACGTGACCCCAAGGAACTACTAGAGATTAAGGGTGTCCGTGAGACCCAGCAATACCTCGTCGAAGAGGTCCAGAAGGTGTACCGCGACCAGGGAGTCTCGATCCACGACAAACACATCGAGTTGATCGTCCGTCAGATGACCCGTCGGGTGAAGATCAATGACCCCGGTGAGTCCGACTTCCTTCCGGGTGAACAGGTTGACCAGCGGGTGTTCGCTGAAACCAACAGGCAACTCGTGACCGAGAGCAAGCGCCCCGCTGAGGGTCGCCCGGAGTTGATGGGAATCACGAAGGCCTCCTTGGCTACTGACTCGTGGCTTTCGGCAGCCTCCTTCCAGGAGACCACGCGGGTTCTGACCGAGGCGGCCATCGAGTGCAAGAGCGACAAACTCATTGGTCTGAAGGAGAACATCATCATCGGCAAGTTGGTGCCGGCAGGTACCGGCATGGAGATGTACCGCCGTGTGGCCACCCACGCCCCCGACTACAAGCCAATGGACTTCTACTCATCTGCCGACGAGGAACAGGACCTGGCACAGTGGCTGGCAGGCCAAACCGACCAATTGGGTGTAGGCGAGGTGATTTCGAACGATGAGTTCGACGGTGCTTATGAAGCTGATGTCATCGATCTGGCTTCTGCGGCACCAGAAGAGTCCCCCGAAGTTAGCTGAGTGCAGGTCTTACGAGCATGTCCTCTGATCGCGCTTGTGAGTAGCGAATTTCCACCCGTAGACTCGTCCGCTGGCCGCGGTACGACCCCTGCGTCGTTACCGCGATGTTTAGAGGTGTTCCATCCGGGAATCTTTACAGGTTCTACAAAGAGGTAAATAAGTGCCCACCATCCAGCAGTTGGTCCGCAAGGGCCGCACATCAAAGCGCCGTAAGGAGGCCACGCCAGCCCTCAAGGGCGCGCCCCAGCGTCGCGGGGTTTGCACGAGGGTGTACACAACCACTCCCAAGAAGCCGAACTCCGCGCTGCGCAAGGTGGCTCGTGTCAGGTTGACCAGTGGTGCGGAAATCACTGCCTATATTCCGGGTGAGGGGCACAACCTCCAGGAGCACTCGATCGTATTGGTTCGTGGTGGTCGTGTGAAGGACCTTCCCGGAGTCCGATACAAGGTAGTTCGCGGCACCCTCGACACCTCTGGAGTGAGCCAGCGCCGTCAGGCCCGTAGTCGCTACGGCGCCAAGAAAGAAGGCTGATCGTGCCACGCAAGGGCCCCGCAGTACGCCGCGAATTGACACCTGATCCGGTTTATCGGTCGGTTGTCGTGACCCAGTTGGTCAACAAGGTTCTACAGAGGGGAAAGCGTTCCACAGCGGAGCGGATCGTCTATTCGTCGATGACGATGGTCGAGTCCAAGACGGGTAGTGAACCGGTTGGCACACTGAAGCGGGCTATCGACAACGTCCGGCCCCAACTCGAGGTCCGTAGTCGGCGTGTTGGTGGCGCCACCTACCAAGTACCCGTTGAGGTTCGCCCCCGCCGTGCGAACACCCTGGCCGTCCGCTGGTTGGTGAACTACTCGCGCGACCGGCGTGAACCCACTATGGCTGAGCGCCTCGCCAACGAGATCATGGATGCTTCAAACGGCATCGGTGCCTCGGTAAAGCGCCGCGAGGACCTGCACAAGATGGCCGAGGCCAACAAGGCATTTGCCCACTACCGTTGGTGAGCTATCTCCGAGGGCGTTACGTGGTCTGAGTCCGTTCTGTTGCAGGGGGCCGCGAGGTGCCTGCAACCGAGGGTGTGTCATAAACACCACAGGCTCCACGCGGACCCGGACAACAAATCTGAACAACCAACTACCGAGACACTGACATGGCCGAGCGACACCCATTAGCAAAGACCCGCAACATCGGGATCATGGCCCATATTGACGCGGGCAAGACCACGACTACCGAACGCATCCTCTACTACACCGGTGTCAACTACAAGATCGGTGAGGTCCACGATGGCGCTGCCACTATGGACTGGATGGAACAGGAACAGGAGCGGGGGATCACAATTACCTCGGCCGCCACGAGTTGTTTCTGGAACGATCACAGGGTCAACATCATCGACACCCCCGGCCACGTGGATTTCACCGTCGAAGTGGAGCGTTCATTGCGTGTGCTGGATGGTGCCGTCGCTGTGTTCGATGGAGTCGCTGGTGTAGAACCCCAGACCGAAACCGTTTGGCGGCAGGCTGATAAGTACGCCGTTCCACGCATGTGTTTCATCAACAAGATGGACCGGACGGGTGCCGACTTCTACTTCGTGCTGGGGACTATCCGTGAGCGCTTGGGTTGCAACGTGGCGGTCATTCAGCTGCCGATTGGGGCCGAGGCCGGTTTCGCTGGGGTGGTCGACCTGGTTGAGATGAAGGCTCTTGTGTGGCAGAGCGAGGACCTGGGTGCTTCGTGGGAAGTAGTGGACATTCCAGAGGACATGGTTGATCAGGCCCAGGAGTACCACAGTGATCTGATCGATTCCCTTTCCGAGTTCGACGAAACAATTCTTGAGAAATTCGTTTCGGAAGATGAGATAACTCCTGACGATTTGCGCTCGGCTCTCCGCGCCGGGACGATCTCAGGTGACTGTGTGCCGATCCTCACTGGTTCGGCATTTAAGAACAAAGGGGTACAGCCGCTGCTAGATGCTGTGGTTGAGTATCTCCCGTCGCCTCTAGATCTTCCACCGGTTGAAGGTGTCCACCCCCGGACCGGCGACACCGTCGAGCGCGTCGCAGATGACGATGAACCGTTTGCTGCTCTGGCATTCAAGATCATGACCGATCCCCACGTGGGGAAGTTGATCTACTTCCGAGCGTACAGTGGAACCCTCGACAAGGGGTCGGCGGTGCTAAACGCCCGAACCGGTTCCAAGGAACGAATTGGCCGAATCCTCGAGATGCACGCCAATGACCGAGAGGACCGCGATGACGTTCGGGCCGGCGACATCGTCGCTGGCATCGGCCTCAAGAACACCCGAACCGGCGACACACTCTGTGTTCCGGATCACCCGATCGTGCTGGAGCAACTGGAGTTCCCGTTGCCCGTGATCCACGTCGCCGTAGAGCCACGCTCCAAGGCTGACCAAGACAAGATGAGCAAGGCTCTTGGAGCACTTGCTGAAGAGGATCCCACCTTCACGGTCAAGAGCGATGAGGAAACTGGACAGACGGTCATCGGTGGAATGGGAGAGTTACACCTTGAGGTGCTGGTCGACCGGATGAAGCGTGAGTTCAGAGTCGATGCCAATGTCGGTAAGCCGCAGGTGGCTTATAGGGAGACGATCACTAGGGAGGTCGCTGACCACCGATATACGCACAAGAAACAAACCGGTGGGTCCGGACAGTTTGCAGAGATCGTCGCCACCATTGAGCCATGGAGCGAAGATGACGAGACCTACATGTTTGAGGACAATATCCGGGGCGGCCGTGTTCCAAAGGAGTACATCCCCGCCGTCAACGCTGGAATCCAGTTGGCAATGACTGGTGGCGTACTTGCCGGATTCCCGTTGCTGGGCATGAAGGTGAGTCTTAACGATGGAAAGTCGCACGACGTCGATTCTTCCGAAATGGCCTTCAAGATTGCAGCCCAGGCATGGTTCCGTGAGGTCGTTCGACTTGCCAAGCCCGTTTTACTTGAGCCCGTTATGGGTGTTGAGGTCGTAACACCTGAGGAGTACATGGGTGACGTCGTCGGTGACCTTAACTCAAGGCGTGGAAGGGTTGGTCAGATGGAGGTAAGGGGTGGAAATCAGGTGGTGAGTGCACAGGTACCGTTGTCCGAGATGTTCGGGTACGCTACCGATCTGCGTTCGCGCACCCAGGGGCGCGCGACCTACACCATGCAGTTCGACTCGTATCAGCAGACACCCGGGTCGGTGCAGGAGGAGATCGTTCGTCGCATACATGGTGAATGACCACTGAGCAGTAGAACCAGCAACATAGATCCAAGGAAGAGTTATGGCCAAGGCCCAGTTTGAACGTAACAAGCCGCACGTAAATGTCGGCACTATGGGACATATCGATCACGGTAAGACAACCCTTACCGCGGCAATCACAAAGGTCCTGTCGGACCGCGATCCCGACTCCACGGCATTCACGGAGTTTGACAACATTGACAAGGCGCCCGAAGAACGCGAGCGCGGTATCACGATCAATGTCTCGCACGTCGAGTACGAGACCGAAAACCGCCACTATGCGCACGTCGACATGCCCGGTCACGCCGATTACATCAAGAACATGATCACCGGCGCGGCTCAGGTTGACGGGGCGATTCTCGTTGTGTCAGCTGCTGACGGTCCTATGCCCCAGACACGTGAGCACGTGTTGCTGGCCCGTCAGGTGGGTGTACCCAAGATCATTGTTGC
>Ga0163108_10002970_pt1 | contig 12172 bp, 11 predicted proteins | sample Fk1155metaG_FD_109644 | JGI IMG/M metagenome (GOLD analysis project Ga0163108, IMG submission 109644) | Marine microbial communities from the Central Pacific Ocean - Fk160115 155m metaG | ecosystem: Environmental > Aquatic > Marine > Oceanic > Photic zone | place: The Central Pacific Ocean...
TATTATTTGATTCGCTATCAAAGAATTTCAAAAAAAAGTAACCCAAAAGGGCAAATACCAAGAATATTGATGATAAATAAAAGATACTGTCAGAAAGCATTAAAAGATTTAAATATTAATCAGCTTGTTTTTACTTTTTCTTTCAAGTCTTTACCAGGTTTAAAGTGAGGAACATATCTTTCGTCAATATTAACTGACTCACCTGATTTTGGATTACGGCCTATTCTTGATTTTCTATATCTTAAGCTAAAACTACCAAAACCTCTGATTTCTATTCTCTTACCTTTCGTTAGTGAATCAATCATTGATTCTATAATAGTTTTTACTGATAACTCGATATCTTTATAGGGAAGCTGATCTTGCTCATTAGCAATAATTTCAATTAGTTCTTTTTTATTTATACTCATAGATAAATTACATCAAAAAAAGCTAGAAATAGGAATTAATTTATTTTTTTCTGGAAAATTTAGATTTTAGTAAATCACCCAAACTAGTTTTTGAGATGCTGTCTTTTTCATCTGACTTATATGATGCAATAGCTTCTCTTTCTTCTTTTTCTTCTTTTGCTTTTATTGAAAGTTTTATGGTTCTATTTTTTTTATCAAAACCAATAATTTTTGATTCGATCTCTTCTTTTATCTTGAAAACAGATCTCATGTCTTCAGTTTTATCTCTTGAAACTTCTGCAATATTTAGCAAACCTTTTACATCATTTTCAAGAATTATTAGTGTATTTCTCTCATCGATTTGATCAACTATCCCTTTAACTATAGAGTTTTTCGGATGTTTTGATAAGTATTCTTGGAAAGGGTCAGAAGATAGTTGTTTTAGGCCTAACGATATTCTTTGTTTTTTTGCGTCTATTGAAATAATAACAGCCTCAATTTCACTCGATTTTTTAAATTCTGAAAGATCAACGTTATCTTCTGTATCCCAAGAGACATCTGATATATGAATAAGGCCATCAATGCTTCCTTGGAGCTCTACGAATATTCCAAAATCTGTTATTGACTTAATACTCCCAGTTATAGTATCTCCATTTTTGTGAGTTTGTTCAAAATTTAGCCAAGGATTATCTAAGCATTGCTTCATTCCTAGAGACACTCTTCTTTTTGCATTATCAATATCCAGAATCATGACTTCGATCTGTTCACCAACATTGGCAATCTTGTATGGATTAGGATTATTATTCGTCCAATCTATTTCAGAAACATGTACTAGCCCTTCTATTTGGTCTTCTATCTCTACAAACAAGCCATAATCAGTAATGTTAGAGATGCTGCAAGTTACTTTCATACCTATTTCATATTTTTCAATAATTTTAGACCAAGGATCTTCTTGAAGTTGTTTAAGTCCTAGTGAAACTCTAAACTTTTCTTTATCAAGTGCTATCACCATAACTTTAAGGCTTGCTCCCAATGAGACAATTTCTGATGGGTGTTTAATCTTTTTCCAAGAGATATCTGTAATATGCAGTAATCCATCTATTCCTCCAAGATCTATAAAAGCCCCATAATCAGTAAGATTCTTTACCACTCCATCTAATACGTCACCCTCTTTTAGTTTTGAGATTAAATCATTCTTACTCTCTATAGAAGTGCCTTGAAGAGCAGCTTTTCGTGAAAGTACAATGTTGTTAGTTTTTTTATCAGCTTTTACTACCTTAAACTCAGATACCGATCCTTCTAAATATTGAGTATCTCGCACAGGACGTACATCTACCAAAGAACCTGGAAGAAAAGCATTTATTTGATCGACCATAACAGTAAATCCGCCTTTAACTCTGTTTTGTATAAATCCTGAGATAATTTGATCATTTTCTTGTGCCTGGATTAAATTGCTCCAAGTTTTTTCATTCTTTGCTTTTTGTCTGGAAAGTTTTGTGTTGCCATCGCCGTCCTCAATCTCTTCAATGACAACCTCAACTTTGTCACCTATTTTGATCTCAACATCACCTGATTGGTTTTTAAATTGATTTAGGTTTACAAATGATTCAGATTTTAATCCAGCAGACAGGATAGCGTGGTCTGTGGTTATATCTAAAACGTCTGCTTCGATTAATTGGCCTAGCTTTAACGTCTTGCTGTATTGACTGGACTCAAAAATATTTTCAAAAGATTCACTCATATTTTAATTGTATTTCCTATGTAACTGATCACCTCTTCTTGAACCTTAGTAATTGATTTGTGATCAGTTTTTATAATTAATGCTTCATCTGGAGTTATTAACGGAGATACTTCTCTAATTGTGTCTCTTGTATCTCGTGCTTCTAACTCATCAATTAGTTGCGAGAGGCTAACATTAATTCCTTTTTCCTTCAACTGGTTATGCCTTCTTTTAGCTCTGGTTTCAGCAGTTGCAGTTAAGAATATTTTTATTATTGCATCCGGGAAAATTATACTCCCCATATCCCTGCCTTCAGCCACTAATCCTGGTTCTTTAGCAAAAGCTCTTTGTATGTTAACAATAGACTTTCTGAGACTGCTTATTGAGGCTATTTTTGAAGCAGTTTTTGCAGTTTTCTCATTGAATATTTCCTTGTTAATGTTTTTATTTTCCCAAATAATCTCAATATTCTTAGAAGCTTTGCTCAAGTTAAAAGTTATTGATTGAGAAATACTAATCAGCATCTTTTCATCGGTTAAATCAATCGATTTTAGGTCAGCAACATATCCAATACTTCGATAAAGCGCTCCACTGTTAAGATAGTTAAAACAGAGTTTATCCGCAAGATATAATGCTAGAGTCCCCTTACCGACACCACTGGGACCATCAATTGTAATTATTTTCATTTGTTTAGTATGCCCTAATGTTCATTCCAATTAGGTTCATAATTTTTTTAAAAGTTGGGAATGAAGTATCAATATTTTTACAGTTTTCTACAATTATAGGTTTTTCACTAACACAAGAGGCAACTAACGCAGTCATAGCTATTCTATGGTCGCCGAAGGAGTTAATGTTTCCCCCCGTTATAATTCCACCCTCAATAATAGCTCCATCATTAAATTCTTTAGTCGTAATTCTGAACTGATTCAATGTTTTAATCATTGAGTTGATTCGGTCTGATTCTTTATATCTAAGCTCTTCAGCATTTCTGATAATAGTAGAGCCTTTAGCACATGCACCTGCAAGAAAAACAAGTGGTAATTCATCTATTGCCGCTGTAATCAGATGTTTCGGTACTTTAATTCCTGTAAGGTTTGATGATGTAATGGTAATTGAGCCAATTTTTTCTGATGATTTTGTTTGATCTTTGGTAACAGTTTTTATATTACCTCCCATCAACTTCATTATTTCTATGAAACCAGTTCTGGTGGGATTAAGCCCAACGTTTTCAATTATCAGTTCACTATCTTTTGAAATTAAGGTTGCTAATATTAAAAAGGCCGCTGAGGAAACATCGCCTGGAACCTTGATTATCCCAGGGGATGATAATTCTCCCCCTGTAATATGTATTTTATTATTTTCAGATATTATGGATGATGAGAAGTCCTTTAACATAATTTCTGTATGATCCCTTGACTTATTTTTTGTATTTATCATTGTTTCACCTGAACAAAAAAGACTAGCTAAAAGTACGGCTGATTTTATCTGTGCACTAGGTATCTGAAGATCATGATTAATACTTTTTAGACCATTAGTAGGCAGTATATTAATAGGTGCTCTTCCCGATGTGGTTTCTATATTTGCCCCCATTCTAATTAAAGGGTCAGCTACTCGATCCATGGGTCTTTTGATTAATGAACGATCACCCGTTAATTTACTTTCAAATTTCTGAGCAGCAAGTACACCCATGAATAATCTTATTGATGTTCCTGAATTACCAAAATTTAATGTGTCCAATGGTTTTTTTAATCCTTTCAGTCCTACTCCATCAACAGTAAGGGTTGAATCATTTTCACTGATCTGGCTGCCCAGTAAACGTGACACTTCAACTGTTCTCAGTACATCATCAGAGTAAAGACAGTTCTCTATATGTGTTTTACCTTCAGATAACATTGATAGAAGAACAGCTCTATGAGATATAGATTTATCACCAGGCACTTCTGTGCGCCCACTAATGGGACCATTATATTTGGCTATAAGAGCTTTTTCTTTAGTCATTATTAATTTAGCTTGGAATCACCAGATACTGGATATGAACCTAAGTTTTTGAATTGGATATCCAGCTGTTTTAATTCTGATAGCGCATTAATAATTGATTCATCACTAATATGTCCCTCGAGATCAATAAAGAACACATAACTCCATTTGCCCATTTTTGAGGGTCTTGATTCTATTCTAGATAGGCTGACGTTGTGATTGGCAAAAGGTTCTAAAACTTTAAACAATGATCCTGAGTCCGATGTGTTTGAGGGGGAAACAATAATTGATGTTTTGTTATTGCTTGATTTGTCAGTTTGTTCTTGGCCAATTATGAGAAATCTTGTTGTGTTATCAGGAAAATCTTGAATATTGTATTCAAGTACATTTAGATCGTAATCTTTGGATAGTTTTTGTGAACCTATGCACGCTTCATTGTTAGTTTTAATCATGGCTGCACCTTCAGAATTACTAATAACAGGTACTATTTTAATTTCTGGAAGGTTTGTTTTAATCCAATTTTGACATTGTGCCAATGACTGAGAATGTGAATATAAGATATTTATATTTTCTTTTGATGAGTTTTTTGACAATAAACATTGGTTTATTGCTAGTTCTATTTCACCACTAATTAAAACGTTAGATTCTATTAAAAGATCATGTGAATTATTAACTGAACCTTCGATAGAATTTTCAATCGGTATTATTCCATATGTAGATTCATTTTTTACAACTGCTTGAAAGACATCACCAATCGATGGCATTGGTATTGCAGTGATATTATTTCCAAAATAAGTTGATAATGCGATTTCAGAAAATGATCCTTTAGGTCCTAAGTATGAGACTTTCATGATAATCAAGAAATTATATTTGTCTTAATAACTCCATCAATTTGTTGGATTTGTTCTATTACTTTTTGAGATATTGATTTATCAAGGTTAAGTATTGTGTATCCAATATTTTTGAAGTTTTTATGAGACAGATCATTAATATTGATATTTTCATTACCCAAAAGAGAAGTGAATTGTCCAACAATATTTGGTTTATTAAGGTTAGTAATAGTTAATCGATGTTTTGTATCACTTACTAATGAAACATCAGGGAAATTAACAGAATTAATGATGTCACCATTCTCCAAATAAGATTTTATGCTGTTAGCAACCATAACAGCACAATTTGCCTCAGCCTCTTTTGTCGATGCTCCTAAATGAGGCAATAATAACACATCAGGATTTCCTATCAGACTTTCATTAGGGAAATCAGTCACATAGGTGTCTAATTTCTTATTTTCCAATGCTTCGATAACAGCATCAGTATTTACAATTTCCTCTCTTGATAAATTTATAATGGTTGCAGTATTTTTCATTAAATTAATTTCATTCATACTGATAAAGTCTTTAGTTTCATTTTTGTAAGGAATATGTATCGTTAATATATCCACATTTTTTAATATTTCGCTCAGAGCATCTTGTTTTTTTACTCCTGGAACCAGATTTATTGCATTGTTCACAGTGATCATTGGGTCAAATCCCAAAACCTTCATGCCTAAATCATAACCTGCATTTGCGATTTTTACTCCTATGGAGCCCAAACCAATAACTCCTAATGTTTTATTTGGTAATTCATAGCCAACATATTGTTTCTTAGCAGATTCAATATCGTTTTTTAGATTATCCGAGGGTTTTAAGTTATGAACATAATCTATTGCTCTGTGAATATTTCTGGCTGTTATTAAGATGGCTGCTAAGGCTAATTCTTTAACCGCATTTGCATTAGCACCAGGGGCGTTAAACACTGGAATGGCAAGTTTAGATAGCTTATCAATAGGTATATTATTTACACCAGACCCTGCTCTACCAATTGCTTTAACGGATTCAGGTATATCCATCTCATGCATATTGAATGATCTCAGCAGAATAGCATCAGGCGCGGTAACTTCATCACCTAAGTGATAATCACCATTCCCAAAGACATCCAATCCTTCAGGAGCCATATTGTTCAGCTTAAGAATTTTATACATGCTTAGTTTTATTGTTTATTTTCAAAGTCTTTCATAAATGTTATTAACATCTCAACACCTTCGACAGGCATGGCATTGTACACACTCGCTCGCATTCCACCAACCGTTCTGTGGCCTTTAAGATTATATAATCCAGACTTTTCTGCTTGAGAGAGAAATATAGGATCTAAAGTATTATCTTTTAGAATGAACGGGATATTAACCCATGATCTATATTTTTTCGATACTGTATTTTGGTAAAGATCTGATGTATCGATATATTCATAAAGAAGTTGAGACTTTTTTTGATTTATTCGAGCCATGACCTCAAGCCCCCCTTGTTCTTCAATCCAATCAAATACAAGTCCTGCCACATACCATGCAAAAACTGGAGAAGTATTCAGCATTGATTTGTCTTTTGCATGGCTCTCATATCTCATAATAGGGTTTAAATGTTCTGCTTTGTTTATAAGTAATTCCTTTTTTACAATGACAATAGTTAAACCTGCTATCCCTAGATTTTTTTGGGCACCAGCAAATATTAAATCAAACTCACTAACTTCTAAGGGCCTTGTGCATAATGTTGAAGACATATCACAAACTAGCGGTGTTTCAATTTGAATGGTGTTATGTATTTCAACACCATGAACTGTTTCATTTGCACAATAGTAAAAGTAATCAGAATCTGAATTAACACTCCAAGAATCTTGCTCGTCTACATCAATATAATTATTCTCTGATGAATCAGAAACAATATTTACTTCAATTTGTTGTTGAGCGTAATTTGCTGCTTTTTTAGACCACCCTCCTGTAATTAAATAATCAACAGGTCCATTTATAGCGAGATTTTGAGGTATCATTGTGAATTGGTGAGTTGCACCGCCCTGTAGAAACAAAACCTCGTATTCATCACTAATATTTAAGAGTCTTCTAAATGTTAATTCTGAGTCAAATGCAAAGTTTTTAAATGCTTTACTTCTATGGCTGACTTCAAGGATTGACATTCCTTGAGAAAAATCATTGATTGCTAATTTTAAATGATCAATTACAGACTGAGGTAATGTTGCTGGTCCAGCTGAAAAATTATAAATATTTTCTGACATTTATTAAACCTCATCGTTACCATCATTAATGATTCTCTCCATTCCCAAGAGTTTATCATCATTAGAGAGTCTAATAAGTTTAACTCCTTGGGTGTTTCTACCAATAATTGAAATAGAATTTATTTTTGTTCTAATTAAATTCCCAGAAGAACTGATAAACATAACTTCATCATTCTCATTTACTTGATTAGCTCCTATTACTTTACCGTTTCTTTCTGATGTTTTAATAGCTATGACACCTTTTCCGCCTCTTTTTTGGATAGAAAATTCTTCAGTTTTTGTTTGTTTTCCAAAGCCATTCTCAGTAGCAGTTATTATGTTGCCATCTTCTATTACTAACAATGAGATTACTTTTTGATTTTTATCAAGTCTCATTCCTCTTACACCTTGAGAAACTCTGCCCATTGGACGTGCGTCTTTTTCATGAAAGCGAATCGACTTACCAGAGTCTGCAAATAGCATGATCTGTTTTTTTCCATCAGTTATTTCAACGTTCACAACACGATCATCGTTTTTCAACTTTATGGCTTTAATTCCAGTCTTAATTGGTCTTGAATATGCTGAGAGTTTAGTCTTTTTGACTCCACCACGTTCTGTAGCCATAAAAACATATTGAGATTCATCGAATTCTTTTACAGGCAGAACTGCTTGAATTCGTTCATCTTTATCTAATGGTAATAGATTGACAATTGGCCTCCCTTTTGCGTTTCTCCCACCTCTAGGCAAACGATAAACTTTTATCCAGTAGACCTTACCGTAACTTGAGAAACAGAGTAAGGTGTCATGAGTATTAGCAATAAATAATTTACGAATAAAGTCCTCATCTTTAAAAGAAGTAGCTCTTTTACCTGTTCCTCCTCGGTGTTGAGCTTGATACACATCTAGTGGTTGGGTTTTCGCATAACCTTCTCTGGATAATGTCACAATAAGATCTTCTTCAGGAATCAAATCTTCATCAGTTAGGTCAGAATAAAACTCAATTATTTCAGTTTTTCTTTCGTCACCAAATTTTTCTTGCGATTCTAATAACTCATTCTTAAGTAAAAGATTTAGGGTATCTGGATCTGATAGAATTTTTGTGAATGATTTAATATTTTCCAGCAGTTCAGTGTATTCTTTGAGAATATTGTCTTGTTCTAACCCAGTTAACCGATTTAATTTTAAATCCAATATTGCTTTTGCTTGTTCAGATGAAAGACGATATCCACCCTTCTCTATACCAAACTTTTCAACATCAAGAAGTTGCTTGGGTGTGGTAGAGACATTACCTGCTTGTTTTAGCATTTGTTTAATTTTTCCTACCTTCCATAATTTTGAAATTAATGCTTTTTGAGCATCAGAAGGAGTTTTTGATTTTTTTATAAGTGTTATCATCGCATCAATATTATTTAAGGCAATAGTTTGACCTTCAAGTATATGAGCTCGATTAATTGACCTATTGAGATCATAGATTGTTCTCTTAGTTACAATGTCTCTTCTATGAGATATAAATGCATCAAGGATTTCCTTTAAGTTCATTAATTTTGGTTGACCGTTTGATAAGGCAACCATGTTTATTGAAAATATACTTTCTAGAAGTGTTTGTTTATAAAGATTATTAAGTAGAACGTCTGCCACATGACCTCTTTTAAGTTCTATAGCAATTCGCATTCCATCTTTATCAGATTCATCTCTAATTTCCGAAATGCCTTCAATCTTTTTATCTCTGACAAGTTCAGCTATTTTTTCAATTAACTTGGCTTTATTAACTTGAAAAGGTAATTCAGTAATAATTATAGATTCTCTTTCGGTGTTATTAATTTTTTCAATTGATGTTTTAGCTCTAAGGATGACTCTCCCTTTTCCAGTTTCATATGCATTTTTAATGCCATCTATGCCATGAATGGTGGCTGCTGTGGGGAAATCTGGTGCAGGTATAGTTTTTATTAACTCATCAATAGAGCAATTTGGGTTTTCCAGTATAAGTAGGCAACCATCTATAACCTCTTTAAGGTTATGAGGTGGTATATTTGTTGCCATACCAACAGCAATGCCTGCTGATCCATTAATCAATAGATTGGGTAACCTTGTTGGGAGGACACTGGGTTCGCTCTCTGATTCATCATAATTCGGAGTGAAATCAACCGTTTCCTTGTCAATATCAGCCAGCAGTTCTTGAGTGATTTTTTGCATCCTAATCTCTGTATAACGCATTGCAGCAGCTCTATCGCCATCCACAGAACCAAAATTACCTTGTCCATCAACAAGCGTGTATCTGAGTGAGAAATCTTGAGCCATTCGAACTATGGTTTCGTAAACAGCACTATCGCCGTGTGGATGATACTTACCTATTACATCACCGACTATTCTGGCTGATTTTTTGTATGGCTTAGTGTGATCATTGCCTAGGACTTTCATGGCATACAAGACTCTTCTATGAACTGGTTTGAGACCATCTCTGACATCAGGTAGTGCTCGTCCTACAATCACGCTCATGGCGTAATCCAAATAGGATTTTCTCATTTCATCTTCGAGGTTAATTTGTGAGATTCTGTCGTTCATCAACTATATTTGATTTGTTATAAAAAAGTGTTTAATTTTCGAATATTCTTTATTTAGGAATAGATGATTAATACAGGATATAATTTTAACATATTATTAAATATTTTAAGAAATAATCAGCCATATAATTTAATTAAATCATGAGCTTAATGAAAGACAATATTAGTGAAGAAGAAGTAAGGAAGTTTAATAAACTTGCACAAGAATGGTGGAGACCTGACGGAAGTTTTGCAGCGCTTCATGCCCTTAATCCTTTACGTTTTAATTACATAAAAAATTGGGCAGAACTAGATAATAAAAAATGTCTAGATATAGGTTGTGGGGGTGGAATATTAACTGAATCATTATCAAAATATGCTGATCATGTTGATGGTCTGGATATGGCAAATAAAGCAATCTCAGTTGCAAAGAATCATCAAGAGCTTATGGGCATAAAAAACATTACTTATCACAATAGTAACTTAGAAAAATTTGTAGAGGTAAATCATAAACAATACGATGTTTTAACCTGTATGGAAATGTTGGAACATGTTCCATCACCTGAACACATCATAGAATCATGTTCAAAGGCAATTAAAGATGGAGGCCACTTATTTATTTCTACAATTAATCGAAATATTAAATCATATTTAATGGCTATTGTTGGGGCCGAATATATTTTAAATCTGCTTCCTCAAGGCACACATGAATTTGACTCTTTTATAAAGCCTTCAGAAATAGAAAAATGGTCTAGAAATTCTGGTCTTAATTTAATTGATCTAACCGGTGTTATGTATAACCCAATATCTAAAACCTTCAAATTAACAGATGATGTTTCAGTTAATTACATGATGCACTTAACGAAAGAATGATAACTGATGAATAAACAGTTATTGGTATTATTCGATTTAGATGGAACATTAATTGATACCGCTCCTGAAATGCATATGGCATTAAATGCACTATTGATTGAGCAAGGAAATAAAACAGTTAGTCTTGAACATGTTCGTCCTCATGTTTCAAATGGTGTACTAGGAATTTTCTCTGCAGTTTTTGATGATGACCCTGTCTTTGAAGGAAGACGATATAAGCGTTATTTAAAATTATATGAAAATGTGGTGGGACGTTATGCGTCTTTATTCAACGAGATGGATATTGTTTTAAATTCAATAGAAGAAAACAATCATCTTTGGGGTATTGTTACAAATAAATCAAAAAAATTTACAGAGCCACTTTTAAGAAGATTAGATCTTACAGGCAGATTGAGTTGTCTGATTTGTCGTGATGATGTAAATAACATAAAGCCAGACCCTGAACCGTTAAATCTTGCATTGTCAAAACTACAATATAAAGATTTAGACCACTGCTACTATGTTGGTGACTCTAAAAAAGATATACAATCGGCAAGATCAGCAGGAATAAGGTCTATTGCTTGTAGCTATGGTTATAGAATAGACAGTGACAACCCTTTATCTTGGGGTGCCGAATACTGTATAAATAAACCGAATGAGATTATGGAAATAATTAGATGTTAAAAGATAAGACAATTTTAGTCACTGGAGCGGGAGATGGTATTGGAAAGGCAGTTGCACTTAAATATGCTTCCTTAGGGGCAAATCTGATACTTTTGGGTCGAACACTTAAAAAATTGGAAAAATCATATGATGAAATTATAAGAAACGGGTCACCAACACCTATGATTTCGTTAATGGATTTTTCAAAAGCTGATGCCAATGATTATCAAGACTTAATTGATAATCTGATGGATAAATATGGTTGTTTAGATGGTTTGTTACTGAACGCAGGAATATTGGGTGATCGATCACCCATCAGCTCATACGATGTCTCCACGTGGGTCACCACATTGCATGTTAATCTCACAGCTCAATTTATACTAATTCAGACACTTCTACCTGCTTTATATAAATCAAAGAATGCTTCAGTTATTTTTACATCAAGTGGTGTTGGTAAAGTTGGAAAAGCTTTTTGGGGTGCTTACTCTGTTTCAAAATTTGGAACTGAAGCTCTTTGTCAAATATTGAGTGCTGAACATGATTCTGAATCTAGCGTACGATTTAACTGTATCAATCCGGGACCAGTTCAGACAAATATGAGGAAATTAGCTTATCCATTAGAAGATGAAAAGTTACTGTTGAAACCAGAAGATATTCTGGATAAATATATTTGGTTGATGTCAGATGATAGTGTCGGTATTGATGGCCAGAGTATCGATTGTCAGAAATCCTAGTTTAAAGTGGTTTCTGGGGGACTTTCTTTCTGAACCAATATGTTTGATTGATTATCAAGATCTAAATCTAAGTTTTTTGGCTCTTTTATGTCTGGGAGGTCTGGGAGTTCTTCGAGTTTTTCTAGTCCAAAATAATTAAGGAAGTCAACCGTAGTTGAAAACATAGCAGGTTTTCCTGGAACATCTCTATAACCTATAATTTTAATCCAATTTCTGTCA
>Ga0163108_10002971_pt1 | contig 12171 bp, 10 predicted proteins | sample Fk1155metaG_FD_109644 | JGI IMG/M metagenome (GOLD analysis project Ga0163108, IMG submission 109644) | Marine microbial communities from the Central Pacific Ocean - Fk160115 155m metaG | ecosystem: Environmental > Aquatic > Marine > Oceanic > Photic zone | place: The Central Pacific Ocean...
GATCGTGGAACTGCTGAACCGCGTCGGCATCCGCGATCCCGAAAGCCGGCTGGCCGATTATCCGCACCAGTTGTCGGGCGGGCAGCGCCAGCGCGTGATGATCGCGATGGCGCTGGCCAACGGCCCCGACCTGCTGATCGCGGACGAACCGACGACGGCGCTGGACGTGACCATCCAGGCCCAGATCCTGGATCTGCTGGCCGAACTGAAAGAGGCCGAGGGCCTGTCGCTTCTGTTCATCAGCCATGATCTGGGCATCGTGCGGCGCATCGCCGACCGGGTCTGCGTGATGAAGGATGGTGAGATCGTCGAACAGGGCCCGGTCGAGGCGATCTTTGCCGATCCGCGGCACGAATACACCCGCAAGCTGCTGGCGGCCGAACCGACCGGACTGGCCGATCCGGTCGCGCGTGGCGCCGAGGTGATGGTCGAGACCCGCGATCTGAAGGTCTGGTTCCCGATCCAGCGCGGGCTGCTGCGCCGGACAGTCGGTCATGTAAAGGCCGTGAACGGCGCCACCCTGCAGGTCCGCAAGGGCGAAACCCTTGGCGTGGTGGGCGAATCCGGCAGTGGCAAGACGACGCTGGCGCTGGCGATCATGCGGCTGATCGACAGCGAGGGGCCGATCCTGTTTCTGGGCCAGGACATCGCCGGCTGGTCGGCAAAGCATCTGCGCCGCCTGCGCCGCGACATGCAGATCGTGTTCCAGGATCCCTTCGGCAGCCTCTCGCCCCGGATGACGGTCGAACAGATCATCGCCGAGGGTCTCAGCGTGCACGGGGTCGAAAAGGGCCGCAACCGCCGCGAGATGGTGGCCGAGATCATGGTCGAGGTCGGTCTGCGTCCCGAAATGATGCACCGCTATCCGCACGAATTTTCCGGCGGCCAGCGTCAGCGCATCGCCATTGCCCGCGCCATGATCCTGCGGCCCAAGGTCGTCGTTCTGGACGAGCCGACCAGCGCGCTGGACATGACGGTGCAGGTCCAGATCGTGGCGCTTCTGCGCGATCTGCAGGCGAAATACGGGCTGACCTTCCTGTTCATCAGCCATGATCTTCGGGTGGTTCGCGCCATGTCGCATCAGATCATGGTGATGCGTGCGGGCGAGGTCGTGGAACAGGGCGAGGCCGCCCGCATCTTCGACGATCCGCAATCCGATTATACCCGCGCGCTGCTGAAGGCGGCCTTTCCCGACCGCTCATGAAGATCCTGTTCGTCCATCAGAATTTCCCCGGCCAGTTTCCGCATCTGTCGGGCGCGCTGGCCCGGCGCGGCCATCAGGTTCTGGCGCTGACGGATGAAAACAACGAACGCCCCAGCCCGGTGCGAACCGTGCGCTACAAGGCGCCTCGGCCGGTCGAGGGCGGCAGCGTTCTTGGCCGCACCTATTCGACGATGGCCGAACGCGGGCTTCTGGCGGCACGCGGCGCGCGGGCGCTGCGCGATCGGCACGGCTTTTCGCCCGACCTGATCATCGGCCATTCGGGCTGGGGAGAGACGCTGTTTCTGAAGGAAATCTGGCCACAGGCCCGGCTGCTGGTCTATGCCGAGCTGATGTATCGCACCCAGGGCCACGATGTCGGATTCGATCCCGAATTCCAATCGGGCAGCGACGAGAGCCGCTTCATGACCGTCGCCCGTTCGGCGCATCTGATCCAGGGCATCGCGCAGGCCGATGCGGCCATCGCGCCGACGCGGTATCAGGCCGACAGCTTTCCGCCGGACCTGCGCGGCAAGATCACCGTGATCCATGACGGCATCGACACCGCGCGCGTGAAGCCCGATCCCGAGGCATGGCTGCAATTGCCGGGCCTGCCCCGGATGGCGGCCGGGGACGAGATCGTCAGCTTCGTCTCGCGATCGCTGGAGCCCTATCGCGGGTTTCACATCTTCATGCGCGCGCTGCCCGACCTGCTGGCGGCGCGGCCGCGGGCGCGGGTCGTCATCGTCGGCGGCGATGGGGTCAGCTACGGGGGGGCGCCGCCGGACGCGCGAAGCTGGAAGGAGAAGATGCTGGCCGAACTGGGCGACAGGCTGGATCTGTCCCGCGTCCACATGGTCGGGCGGCTGGCCTATCCCGATTACCTGTCGCTGATCCAGATCGCGCGGGTGCATTGCTATCTGACCTATCCTTTCGTGCTGTCCTGGTCGCTGACCGAGGCCATGGCTGCGGGCGGCTATGTCGTGGCCTCGGATACCGCGCCGGTCCGCGAACTGGTCCGTGACGGAGAAAACGCCCGTCTGGTGCCCTTTTTCGACGTGCAGGCGCTGTCGGCCGCGCTGATCCGGGGGTTGGAGGGTGATCGCGATGCGGCACGGCTGCGGCAGGCGGCGCGGCAGACGATCCTTGATGGCTACGATCTTCAGCGCATCAGCCTGCCGCGTCAGATCGAATGGGTGGAAAGACAGGGGGCGATGGGCTAGATCCCGCGCCAGTCAGGCAAGAGGCGCAACATGGTCGAGATCCGGCTGACCAATACCCGCACCCGCAGGAAAGAGGTTTTCACGCCTCTGGATCCGGGCAATGTGCGGCTGTATCTGTGCGGGCCGACCGTCTATGACCGCGCCCATCTGGGCAATGCCCGTCCGGTCCTGGTCTTCGATCTGCTGGTGCGTCTGCTGCGGCATGAATATGGCGCGGACCATGTGACCTATGTGCGCAACGTCACCGACGTGGATGACAAGATCAACGCGCGCGCCGCCGCGACCGGCCGTCCGATCCGCGAGATCACCGAGGAGACGCTGGGCTGGTATCGCGCCGACATGGACGCGCTTGGCGCCGAGCGCCCCGATCACGAACCTCGCGCGACCGATTACATCGCCCAGATGATCGCCATGATCGAGGCGCTGATCGGCAGCCGCCACGCCTACGTGGCCGAGGGACACGTGCTGTTCGACGTGCGGTCCTATCCCGGATACGGGCGGCTGTCCGGACGGTCAGTCGATGACATGATCGCGGGCGCCCGCGTCGAGGTCGCGCCATTCAAGCGCGATCCGATGGATTTCGTGCTGTGGAAACCCTCGGATGCGGACCAGCCCGGCTGGGACAGCCCCTGGGGCCGGGGGCGGCCGGGCTGGCATATCGAATGTTCGGCCATGTCGGCGGCGCTGCTGGGACCGTCCTTCGACATTCATGGCGGCGGGATCGACCTGCAATTCCCCCATCACGAGAACGAGCTTGCACAAAGCTGCTGCGCCCATCCGGATGCGGATTTCGCCCAGGTCTGGCTGCATAACGAGATGTTGCAGGTCGAGGGCCGGAAGATGTCGAAATCCCTCGGCAACTTCTTCACCGTCCGCGATCTGCTGGACCGGGGCGTGCCGGGCGAGGTGATCCGCTTCGTGATGCTGTCCACGCATTACCGCAAGCCGATGGACTGGACCGAGGCGAAGGCGGAGGAAGCCGGGCACATTCTTGAGGGTTGGTTTAATATGACAGATGGTGTGGAAGCGACTTCCGCGGCTGATCCTTTGTTCATGGAGGCGCTGGCCGACGACCTGAACACCGCTGCTGCGCTGACGCGGCTAAGCGTGCTGTCAAAACACGAACAAGCGCCGGCGCTCAAGGCGAGCCTGAGAGTGCTCGGTTTTCCTGATGCGGAGGACATTGACTGGTGGCGAAAGGAGATCGTCACGCTGCCTGTCGTGGGATCGACCGGAAATACGCCCCTTCATCTAGAAGTGATCGGGAAGCTATTAGAGGAAATGCAAGAAGCCCGGCTCGCCAAAGACTATGCGACCGCTGACAAGCTAAGAGAAGCGATGGTTGAAGCCGGGCTTGGTGTCAAAATCGGCGCCACGGGACCATCCGCGACCGTGCCTAAAGGATTTGATGTGGGTCGATTGAAGGAACTCATTCAACAGGCTGAGTGATGGACTCCTTCAATCCGGCTGCGCCTCCGACAATCGACAGACAACAAAATGACCCTTGAAACCTGCACCGAAACGGTTCGCGCACAGGACCCCGACCGCTTCGGTGCAACGCTTGTGGCGGCACCCGGCGACCGGCCCGCGCTGATCACGCTTTACGCGCTGAACCTCGAGATCGCCCGGGCGCCGCTGCAATCGGCCGAACCGATGCTGGCCGAGATGCGGCTGCAATGGTGGATCGACAGGCTGGCCGAGATGGGCAAGGGCACGCCGCCGCCCCTGCATGACGTGCTGAGCCCGCTTTGGGAGGCGTGGGGTCGCGATGCCGGGCCGCTGGCCGGGCTGGCCGAGGCGCGAATCCGCGATTGCGCGCGCGAGCCGCTTTCCGCGCCCGAGGCTGTCGTGGCCTATGTCGATGACACGGCGGGGCGGCTGATGTGGCTGGCGGCGAAACGGCTGGCCACGCCCGACAATGCGCGCCGGGTCGTGGCCGATCACGCGCTTGGCGCGGGGCTGGCGGCCTGGTTGCGCGCGCTGCCGCAATTGCAGCCGCTGGGGCTGGGGTTGGCGGATGCGCGGCCCGAGGAAGCGCAGCGCCTGGCGGTGCTGGCGCAAGAGGCGTTGCGCAGGGCCTCGCGCATGCATCGGGCGGTGCCGAAGCGCGCGACCGCGGCGCTGTATCCCGGCGTCCGGGTGCCGCGGCTTCTGTCCGAAATCGCCGCCGGTCGGGTGGACCCGTTCGGGGCGGTGCCCGAGATCACGCCGTTCCAGCGCCGCGCCTCGCTGGCGCGGCTGGCGCTGACCGGACGCTGGTGGCGTTGATCGCGCCTTTCCCCAGGCCATCGCAGCCTTCGAACCGTCCCCCTTGCCGAAGATCGACCTATGCGCCGTTGCGACGTTCCAGCCGGATCAGGATGCCGTCGCGTCCACGCACGGTCAATCGGGCGATGGGAACGGGCGGCCGGCTGCCGGGCGACAGCCGAAAGGCGGCGGTGATTCGGGCCAGCATGACCACGCCCTCCAGCATCGCCATGCCCGCGCCGGGGCAGGCGCGGGGGCCGGCCGAGAAGGGCAGATACGCATCGCGCGCACTGGCCTTGCCGGCATCGGTCTGCCAGCGGCCGGGATCGAACGCGTCGGGCCGGTCCCACAGGCGTTCGTGGCGGTGCAGGTGCCAGGGCGAGACGACCAGCTGTGCGCCGGGCGGCACGGGGCGGTCGCGGAAGGTTTCGGGGCGGCTGGCCGCGCGCACCATCATCGGCACGGGCGGATAGAGGCGCAGCGCCTCGCGAAAGACAGCCCGGGTCACGGGCAGCCGGCTGGCGGCGCTGAAATCGCAACCAAGCACGGCGCCTTCGGCCGCCACGCGGTCCTGCCAGTCGGGATGCGCGGCCAGCAGCCACAGCGCCCAGGCCAGGGCGGCCGCGCCGGTTTCGTGGCCGGCCAGAAAGAACACCGCCACCTGGTCTGTCATCTCGGCGGCATCGAAGCTGCGGCCTGTCTGCGGATCGGGCGTGGTCATGATCTTGGTGGCCAGATCGTCGGGCGGATCACCCGCGGCAATCGCGGCCAGCCGTGCCTGGACCAGATCGCGGATCAGGGTCCGGATGCGATCGGCGGTCCGGCGTGTGCGGCGCGAATGCGGGCGTGGCATCCAGCGCGGCAGCGGCAGCAGCGCCGCCAGATTGATCAGCGGCTGTCCGGCCTGATGGGCGCGGAAGGCGGCAAAGACCTGGGCCGCAACATGATGTTCGATTGGCAGGGAAAACAGCGCGCGGAAGATCACGTCCGCCGCGCCGTGGCTGCATAGCGGCTCGATATCGGTTTCGCCGGGTTCAAGCCGGTCCACCATCGCGCCCGCCGCAGCCCAGATGGCCGGGAAGGTCTGGCGCAGGCGGCCGCCCTCGAAGGCCGGGTCGATGATGCGGCGCTGGCGGGCCCATTGGGTCCCGTTGGTGATGAAGACGCCATCGCCCAGAAGCGGGCGCAGCCCTTCGGCCAGGCGGTCGGATTTCGGGAAATCGCCGGGCCGGTCCTGAAGGATCAGGCGGATCAGCGCCGGATCGTTGCAGAAGAAGCTGTGGATCAGCGGGTTGCGGTATTCCGCCATCCAGCCGCGATAGAGCCGCTGCGGCAGGCCCGACAGCAGATCGCGGCGAAAGGCGCGGATCAGGCGGGGCAACGTGCCCTTCGCGTCGCCGGATTGCGGGCGCGGCGGAATCACGCGCGCCTGCCCACAGGTTTCGCGATCCGGCCCGGCGAATGGCCGCGCCCGCCATATCGCTGCGCCAGCGTCAGCGGACCGGCGGTGATGGCGAAATAATCGTATCCGTCGGGTCGGTCGAAGGCATGGAGATACTGGAAATGCAGCCGGAACCAGCGTCCGCGCAGCCGCCGGCGCGTTCCGGGCAGCAGGGTTCGACTGAACGCGGCCGAGATGACCAGCGGCCATCGCTGGTCCGGACCCGCGACGCCGCTGACGGCGACCGGATCGCAGAGGCCGAAACAGCACGCATCGCCCGGTGCGCTGACATCCAGCCAGAAGATCGCGGGGCTTTCCGACAGCAGCGCCAGATCGGCGCGCAGGCGGTCCGCACGCGGCAGAAGCGAGACCATCGGCACGACATGGCCCAGTGTCAGCAGCGACAGGGCAGGACGATGGCCGGGGCTGCGTCGCAGCAGGTCGGCCACCACCGTCACGGCGAGATAGGCCCCCGAGGAATGGCCGACGACCAGCACTTCGTCCACGTCCTGGGTCAGCGCGGCGCGGAGGCGGTCGGTAAAGTGGTCCAGACGGGTTTCCAGCGCCGGCGCATAGGCGCCGCGATGCTGCGCGGCAAAGGCGAAATCATGCATCAGGTATCGGGCATAGAGCAGGTGATCGAGGCGGCGAAACACCAGCAGCGTCAACCATGCCAGAACCAGCCCCGCCACGAAGCCCGCGATCCCGCCCACCAGCCATGCGGCAAGCCATGCCAGCAGCAGCGCCGACAGCATTTGCAGCACCAGCACCCCGACCGGGTAGAGAATGGCCAGGACCGGGCCCTTTCGCAGCCGCACCAGCCGCGACAACGTGCCCGATGCCGCGTAGATCCACGCCGTCCGCGCCAGTTGCAGATAGGGCGCGATGACGCCGCCCCGCATCGAGGAGCGGACCAGATCCGCCCAGGGCAACACCTCGACCTGCGAACGGATCCGGGCGCCGGGAAAGGAAGCCTGGACATGCCAGCCATAGCCCGCGATCCCGGCGCCAGGGCGCAACCGGATCCGATAGCCCGAGATTGCGGCCTGGGCGGCGCTTTCGCGGCGATAGATCTCGCGGTAGCGGCGGGCGGAGAAGGGGTCGAAGCCCGGCAGATACAGGGTGATGCGGCGAAACGGGCGAGTCATGCTGCGGCCTTGTGGTGCCCGGGCAGAATAGGCGAACGGGCCGGGGCGACAAGCGTCAGGATCGCCAGCGCGCCTCGTGCGCCTCGATTGCCGCGATCCGCTGCGCCGTCGGCGGATGGGACAGGAACCATGCGGGCGCCGGCGCAGCCGTGCCGCCGGTGAGGCCGTCCAGCTTGCGAAACAGCGATTTCTGTGGGTCCGTCCCAAGGCCCGCGCGGATCATCAGCGCGCTGGCGAAGCGGTCGGCTTCGAATTCGTCCTGCCGCGACAGACGGGCGGCGACGGCGCTGGCGACCATGTTGGCGATCCATGCGCCAACCCCCGGCAGGAACCGTCCCAGCACGCCGGTCAGAGCCAGCCGGATCGCGTTCTGGCCGGCAAAATCGATCATCCGCCGCCGCGCATGACCATGCGAGACGTGGCCCAGTTCGTGCGCGATGACACTGGCCAGTTCCTCGGGTGTGACCTCGCAGGCATCCAGCTTGCGGATGAAGCCGCGGGTCAGGAAGATGCGACCGTCCGGCGCGGCAAGGCCGTTCACTGGCTCGATCTCGTAGATATGGGCGCTGACCGGCGGCAGGTCCATCGCCTCGCCCAGACGTTTCAGCATCGGCGACAGGCGGGGATGTTGCAGCGGCGTGGATTTCTGGTTCAGGTCCTGTTTCAGCCGCCATGCGGAAAAGAACCACATCAGCGCCATATAGGCGAAAAGCAGCAGGATGGGCGTCAGCTTCAGCATGAGTCCAATCTGGGGGCTGATCGCCCTTCGCGCCAGCACTTATCGCGCCGCGCACCCCAAGATCGCCGCTGCGCTTTCGGTCTTGTGATATCGGCGACTGATCCGCCATGCCATCAAGCGCCGGGTTGCGAGCCTCGGCGAGAGCCTGTCATCCCAGAACGCGCATCGCCCCTGTCAGGCCCTCCAGCGTCAGCGGCATCATCCGGTTTTCGAAGATGCTGCCGATCATGGCGATGGATTGCACATGGCGCCAGTGGCTGTCTGGAACCGGGTTCAGCCAGACGTGATCGGGCCAGGTTTCGCAGAGACGGCGCAGCCAGACCTCGCCGGGTTCGGGGTTCCAGTGTTCGTTCGCGCCGCCCGGAACGGCGATCTCGTAGGGCGACATCGACGCGTCGCCCACGATGATGCATTTGTAATCGCGGCCGTAGCGGTGCAGCAGATCCCAGGTCGGGATCTGTTCCGTCCAGCGGCGGCGATTGTCGCGCCAGACGCCCTCGTAGAGGCAGTTGTGGAAATAGAAGTGCTGCATCTGACGGAATTCCGACCGTGCGGCCGAGAACAATTCGTCCACGATGCGGATATGGTCGTCCATGCTGCCGCCCACGTCCAGAAACAGCAGCACCTTGACGGCATTGCGCCGTTCGGGCCGGGTCTGCACGTCGATATAGCCGTGATTGGCAGTGGCGCGGATCGTGGCGGGCAGGTCCAGTTCATCGGCGGCGCCGTGCCGGGCCCATTGCCGCAGTCGTTTCAGCGCCACCTTGATATTGCGCGTGCCCAGAGCGACCGAATCGTCGAAATCGCGGAATTCGCGCCGGTCCCAGACCTTGACCGCCCGTCTGTGGCGGCTTGCGTCCTGACCGATTCGCACGCCTTCGGGATTGTAGCCATGCGCGCCGAAGGGCGAGGTTCCGGCCGTGCCGATCCATTTGTTGCCACCCTGATGACGCGATTGCTGTTCGGCCAGCCTGTCGCGCAGCTTGCGCATCAGGGTGTCGAAACTGCCACCGGCTTCGATCTGGGCCTTTTCGGCGTCGCTCAGCAGCTTTTCGGCCAGTTTCCGAAGCCAGTCCTGCGGAATCGCCTGTTCGTGGACCAGCATCTCGACCGGGACCCGATCCAGGCCCGAGAAACTTTCGGAAAAGGCGCGGTCGAATCGGTCCAGATGGCGTTCATCCTTTACCAGCGCGAGACGGGCGAAATGGTAGAAATCCTCGACCCGGCCCGCGGCGATCCCGGCCTGCATCCCGGCCATCAGGTCCAGCCATTCGCGCAGCGAAACCGGAACCCCTTGCCTGCGCAGCGCGTCGAGGAAGGGGATGAACATCAGATCATGCGGTCGATGAAGATCGTCAGGAAAAGGCCGAGGGCGGCGAAGGCCAGCGCGAAGGCAGCCGCATATTGCGCCTTGTCGCGTCCCTTGCCGCCCAACTGGCTGGCGCGGCGCCAGCCCAGAAAGGCGCCCAGAAGCATGGCTGCGATCACGATCATGGCTTATCCCGGAACAATGCTGCCCTGCGCAGATAGCCCCTTGCGCGGGCCCGTGCAACCGGACGGGCCGTCGCAGGCGGGACGCGCGCAGGTCAACGGCTTTGACAAAATTCGCCCGGCACCGCAGGCTGTTGGCGAGGGGGCTGGCGCTTCGCAGATCTTGCCGGGCGGCCGTCCCCATGCGCCTTGTGCAAAGGAGAGCCTTGATGATGAAATTTTCCGACATGTTCGCGACGCTGGCCGACAATGCCCGCCGGATGGAAGAGCGGGCGGCCGAGTGGCAAAACCAGATGAACGTCAAGAATGACGAGATGATGGCCAGCACCCGCAAATGGCAGGAAACCGCCTTGCAGCGCCAGGACGAGATGAACGCGCAGATGCGCAGCTATTTCGAAGAGGCGGGCGAGAATGTCCGCGGCCAGCTGCAGGTGATGCAATCAGCCTGGGAAGAGCAGTTCCAGAAGATGCGCGAGAAGAGCGAGGAGATGCGCGAACAGGCGATGAAGGGCGGTCATTTCCCTGACTGGGCCGAGGCCTATGCCGCGCAGATGGTGTCCTTTGCGCAACGGATGCAGGACGAGGCCAGCAACGCCATCGCGGCCGCGACCGAGGCGCGCGCCAAGGACGGCAAGAAGAAGGGCTGAGGGCAGCCTCTTTCCCGTGCGATCGCGGCCTTCCGGCCTTGGCTTTGCGTGATGTCACGCGCGGTGTTGCGCTGCGAACGCATGGGTGTTGCCTGTCTTAAGGCATTGTTTTCGATGCATAAGACTTGGTAAAGTGATCGCGCTATGGTTTAGCGATTGACTTACCGGACGCCCTGAAGTAGAAGTTTTCCATGCTGGGAGAAATGGGCAAGCGGCCGGGGGGCGACCCCAGGGCCGCTTTTTCGTTTCTTGGCTCGTGCGGACAGGACACGAGGCGGGACAGTTTGCATGAACGATATGGAATGGAGCGGGATCGGTGATCCTGAAGGGCCAGTCACGGCCGATGCGCATGTCACCGATCGCGCTGCGGACCAGGCCGAAGAAGACCGGCGGACCGCGGATCTGGAAGATCTGCTGGCCGAAGCACAGGGACAGCTTGCGTCCTGCATCAGGGACCTGCGGCGCCATACGGACGCGCTGGAGGAACGCGAGCGGGGTGCTGTCGATCCTGGTGAACTGAAGACCGCGATCCACAGCGCACGGGCGGTGCGCGATGCGGTCAATCATATGTTGTCGGAAAGGAGCCGCGTTGACAAACTTCGCAAGGACATCGCCGGCGGGGTCGGAGGAGGCTGCCTCGACCTTGACGCGGCAAGAACTGAGATCGGGCGCCGCCTGGCTTGCCTCCGCCGAGCCGGAGGAGGTTGACGAATTTCTTGAAGGGCTGGGCGAAAACGCACTGATGGCGCTGCCCTGGCTGTTCGAGTTCTGGGCCCTGCCGCATCAGTTGCCGCCCGAGGGCGATTGGAAAAGCTGGGTCATCATGGGCGGGCGCGGCGCGGGCAAGACCCGCGCCGGCTCGGAATGGGTCCGCCGCATGGTCGAGGGTCCGACCGCCACCGCGCCCGGTCAGTGTCAGCGGGTGGCACTGGTCGGCGAGACCTTCGATCAGGCCCGCGAAGTGATGGTCATGGGCGAGAGCGGGATCCTGGCCTGTTCGCCCCCCGACCGCAGGCCGGTCTGGGAAACCGGGCGGCGGCGGCTGGTCTGGGCCAATGGAGCGACGGCGACGGTCTATTCCGCGCATGAGCCCGAGGCTTTGCGCGGCCCGCAATTCGATGCGGCCTGGGTGGATGAACTGGCCAAGTGGAAGAAGGCCGACGACACCTGGGACATGCTGCAATTCGCGTTGCGCCTGGGCAGCCATCCGCAGCAGGTCGTGACCACGACGCCGCGCAATGTGGCCGTGCTGAAGCGCATTCTGGGCAATGCCAGCACCGTCACGACGCATGCGCCGACCGATGCCAACCGGGCCTATCTGGCCGAGAGCTTTCTGGCCGAGGTCGAGGCCCGCTATGGCGGGACCCGGATGGGTCGGCAGGAGCTGGAGGGCGTGCTGCTGGACGATATCGAGGGCGCACTTTGGACGACGGCGATGCTGGAGGGCGCGCGTATCGAGCAGGCGCCGAAACTGAGCCGCGTCGTGGTTGCCGTCGATCCGGCGGTGACGGCCGGCCGGGCCAGCGACGAATGCGGCATCGTCGTCGCCGGTGTCGTCTGCGACGGCGAGCCGAAGGATTGGCGGGCCTATCTGCTGGAGGATGCGACGCTGCGGGGCAGCCCGGTGGACTGGGCGCGTGCCGCGATTGCCGCGATGGACCGGCACGGGGCCGAAAAGCTGGTGGCCGAAGTCAATCAGGGCGGTGATCTGGTCGAAAGCGTGATCCGGCAGGTCGATCCCCTGGTGCCGTTCAAGGCGCTGCGCGCCGGCCGCGGCAAGGGCCTGCGTGCCGAACCGGTCGCCGCGCTGTATGAACAGGGGCGCATCAGGCATGTCCGGTCCGGCAATCTGGGCGCGCTGGAGGACCAGATGTGCCAGATGACGGTTCGCGGCTATGAGGGACGCGGCTCTCCGGATCGGCTGGATGCGATGGTCTGGGCGATTCACGAGCTGATGATCGAGCCGGCGGCGGGCTGGCGGCGGCCGCAGATGCGGCGATTGTGAGAAAAGGCGGGGGTTTCACACGCACGAAC
>Ga0163108_10002976_pt1 | contig 12161 bp, 13 predicted proteins | sample Fk1155metaG_FD_109644 | JGI IMG/M metagenome (GOLD analysis project Ga0163108, IMG submission 109644) | Marine microbial communities from the Central Pacific Ocean - Fk160115 155m metaG | ecosystem: Environmental > Aquatic > Marine > Oceanic > Photic zone | place: The Central Pacific Ocean...
AAAAAGTTCTTCATTTTTTCAAATCCCTTTAAACTCGATGTATACATATCGTAAGCACCATAACTTAATATGGCAGCTTGAACTTCCAAACCATTTTCTTTAGCCACTTCTTCTGCCGTTTTTCCTTCAGGTATATAAGTTGGATGAAATCCTTGTGATGTAGTTGTAAATCCTTTGGTACTAAGCTTAGTTCCCATATTGACAATCATTGCTGAAAGATGACCACCTGCACTATCTCCGGTTACAGCAAGTTTTGTTTTATCTCCTTGATAATTGATAATATTTTCTTTAATCCAAAGGATTGATCCAAAAACATCCTCTATTATTTGATTTAAATTAATCGTATTACCCTTGTCAGCTAACAAACGATAATTTACGTTACAAACAACATACTCGCCGTTAGTTACGAGGTATTTGGACATTTGATCCATAATGGATTTGTTCCTTATTAACCACCCTCCTCCATGAAAAATAACCACAACTGGATAAAATCTTTTTCCTGAATTTGGAGTATATATATCCATCGTAAGGTCGAAACCTCCTGGAGATGCCCACAAAATATCCTTGATTACCGTGTACTTAGATGGATCATTATTGGCCAGTAACTCAGACTTCACTAGTCCAGAAAAAAGAAAAGAAAGACCTGATAGGATTAAGAAAATCTTTTTCATTAGATTTTATTTAAACTTTCCCATCTTTTATGTCGAAGATGTATTTTTTTAATCTGTTATTTCTGACCTTTGCGACCCTGATTAGTTGAGGTCAGATTACCTGACTTGGATGGGTTTCCTTTTCGGTCTTGATTCCGATTCTGAGGTTCCCCTTTAGAAATACCGAATTTCTTTTTATTAAAGTTTTTTGCCATTAATCAAAACTCTCCTCATGTATTTTAAAGTATAACTTCTTTTTTGGTCTGGTCTGCTTCTGTCTCCCATGATAGCCATTCCAGGTATCTTTATCAGCGCTATCTACTTCATAAATTAAATCTTCATCTGAAGCTAATACTTTTCGTTTTTTCATTCTACATTAGGATCCAGGCGAAGAATTTGCCGCTTTGGTGGAAATCCCATCATAATTTTTACAGGAAGACGTAAAGGGAACCCACCAGCCACCATTTCAAATTCATCTCCCTCAACTGGCACTGCTACATAATCCTTAACTTCTCCATCAATTTCACCTTTTACATTAGGATTTTTAATTGCTTCTTTGTACCAACTTCTGGGCCAGTGATGAGCAGAAACATAGATTTTCCCATCGGTGCTATTAAATCGAGCAAGCATTCGATCAGATGACTGCCCTTTGTCATCGGTTGTTGTAATGACAATCATTGGTATGCCACAGCCTTGACCAAAACCGGAACATCCTCCTTCGTCCTCAAATGAAGGTTGGTTATAGCCAAGAAGTACTGTTTCGAATAACACAACAAGGACTACATAAACCGCAGCTACAATTCCTAACCATTTAAATACTTTCATAAGTTTCCTCTAACTGTAACTATACCAAACTAAGAAAGTTCTTCCATGACGTAGGCATTAGTCTGCAGTAGAAATAACCTCATATAAAAACACGATATTATCGTAAGAAGGTGCGTAAACCTCTGCAGCAAAATCTAATTTGTTTCTTTGGTCTAAATTAAGAGGAATGGACCTATTAATTGGATTGATCTCTCCTTCATATTCAAATCCTGCTATCTGAATACCGCTGACCCAAGCAATTTGTGTAATTACATCTTTTTGGAACTTCCCTTCTCCATCATTAAGGAAAATTGTAATTCCTGGACACTGAGTAGGAGAATTAGATGCAGTTTGATCAAAAATATCTAAGTCCCCATCTCCTTCAAAATCTCTAATAAAAAGGGGGCCTTCTCCATAAGTCTTACATTCGTAAGTCTCATCTGGATCTTCGAAATTTACAGACCTATCTTGATTAGGCAATCTGGTTAAACTTTCATCAAAAAAATTCCCTTCCCCATCATTTATGAGTATCTGTATATATCTTCCAATGTAATAAGGGTTTGCTCTTGTAGTTCCGATAACTATGTCTAAATCTTCATCTGAATCAATGTCTGCTGCCTTAGCATAATTAAACTTAGTTAGACCACTTCCAAAAAAACCTTCAGGCAAGACTCTAATCTCCCAATCTTTAATTTCCAGCAATGAATTACTTAAAGCTATCTCTGGTTTTGGTGGATTGGGGTTAAACTCATCGTCATTCCAAAGCATCACAATATCTGCTAAGCCGTCACCATTAAAATCTTCCATTAAAGATGACATGACGTATTGATATTTTGACCAGTCTCTCCAATCAGCGGGTAATTGTTCTGAGATGTTAGTGAAACTTTGACCTAAATTGTTAAGAAATAGAGCTCTTCCAGCTAAAATATCAGGATAGCCGTCACCATTCACATCCCCAGCAGAGGCATCATGTGAAAATGAGGTTTCACCCTTGTAATCAATTATATTTGAAGCATCTTTCATCAACCCATTGTCTGATAAAAGAAGTACATTTGGTTCTGAAAAAGAAGTATACGATCCATCAGGGTTTCTCTTACTTAACCCCATGGATCCCACAAAGATATCGTCAATTCCATCTAGATTAAAATCTTCAACAACTATCCTGTAAGTCATGTGTCTTGAAGGAGGTTCTCTATCAAAAAAGAACTGGTGATCCTTTTTAAGCCTGCCTGTGCCATCATTCAAGTAGATTTCTACCTGGCTCTTAGTTGATTCTCTTTCAAGTGTGTGAGGAAAGACTGCCCAAGTTACTACTAAATCTTCATACCCATCTCCATTGAAGTCTCCGTAATTTGAATTGTGCATGTCGGAAGTAAAAGTACCATCTTCCTCTGAACAATCATTAACTGTTGGGTAACAAAGGGTCTCTGTAAAAGGTTCATCTGTGTTTATGGCCTCAAAAGAAAAATTAAAAACTGCATAATCATTAGTTAAAAAATTTTCTGTATCAGTTTGGCCGAGTAAAGAATAATTTTCTATTCCATGAGGATAAACCTTAACTAAGATATTTTTACTTGCTGTAGTGCTAATGCCAGAAGAATTAATTCCCTTAACTTGATATTCAAAGAGGGTATCACTAAAAACTATGGGTAAGAGAACTGACAAAGTGCTGTTGCTTGAAGAGATTAAAGTTAAGTCATCCGAAATTAATTGAAGACTTAATATTGAAGAAGAAGAGTTAGCCTTAATTTCTATTACTGAATAATCATAAGCTTCATTTACCGCTTCGATAACAAAATTAAATGGCTCTGGTGATTTATCTGAACCCCCACTTCCGCAAGAAACAAGAAAAATAATTAGTAGAATCAGTTTGATTTTATTAATTTTCATTCGTTACTACGCAGGAGATTTAGAGCTTAAACCAGAAGAAAAATTTGGTCAGAGTTTAAATTAAACCTACAGTTCTAAGTACTGTTCCGATAGTAATACCAACTATCAAACATATAAGGATCATTCTCATAGCTCCACTCATTTAATTCACCTTATTTTTATCTAGAAACCTCTTGCCAAAGTCTAAAGAAATTTCCTCCCATTACCTTCCCAACAGTTTCGTCATCATGACCTCTTATTATCATCTCTTTAGCTATAGCACTAAAATTTGCTTCTTTTCCAAAACCCTTACTATATTTCGAAACACCCCTAAGGTCTGAAGCAATCCCAACATGGTCAGGTCCAACTAAATCTATAACATGATCAATATAATCTACCATTCTGTCGACAGATTCTATGTATCGTCCATGGGGCCATATACCTACTACGCCACCCTTTTCGGCTATTAAGATAACCTCTTCATCTGTTAATGCTCTATCTTGATCTCTTAAAGCTTTGAGCCCTCCATGACTAAAAATTACAGGATCTTTAGAAACCTTTAGAACATCCCTAATAGTCTCTGTGTTTGCATGAGCTATATCAATAATAAGATTTAACCTATTTGACTCCTCAACAACCTCTTTTCCAAATGCAGTTAAACCACCTGGACTGTATGGATGGCTTTGGACATGCCCCAAAGCATTCGCCCTAAAATGTACTAATTGAATTAACCGAAGACCCATATCATAAAAGGTATGGAGATTTTCTATACTGCCTTCAAGACCATCGGCACCTTCCATGGCAGGAATAATGGCTAGCTCTCCCTTTTCCTTTGCCTTTAAAGTGGAGGAAGGAGAGCTAGCATGCACAGCACTCCCTTTTGTAAATGTATTCTGAATTCTTTGAAAACGCTCAAAAGTTAGAGTAAAAGACTGCCCCAAAGAAGGCTTGTATTTTCCTCTAGGGACTTTCCCGTTTTTGGTATCGTAATTACCTTCATAAGCCATATCAGTACTTATTGAGGCAACTACCACATTTATGTTGTGTAATTTATACCTATTTATTTCTTCTTCAGAAATACTGTCTAGATTCGACCTGTGAAATCTACTGGGATGGGCATGCATATCTGCAAAGATAAATTGAGAACTTATTGATTTAAGTTTGGTATTTAAATCTTTCTTAATATTTTTGCCCACTACAGAACCAGCAAACAGCAGCAGCAGGATGGATAGGGTTAAGGAGGCTTTTTTCATGGTTATCTTTATTAGCTTCTAAAGTATATTTTTTTTCTACGATCTTCTGCTTTTATGCATTGGTAGTTTGTAGAAATCTTTGTTCTATTATCTTCTCCAAAAAAATACTTTTCTGCTGTTAAATCTGTTCGAGATATTACGAAATAAAACATGTCATGGGTAAAGTCACTGTCATCTAGATCGCACTCACCTAGTGTTTCACACAATTCCACGCCTCTTGCCTCTATAGTCTCTGTTAATACCAAAAACTTTATGTCGAATTTCTTACTTCGATTTATATCTTCTATCATTCCCATGCCATGCGTTTCAGTAGGAAAGTTAACTAAATATTCTTGTTCTCCATTAATTTCATTACACTTCAATTCAACATAGAAGTGATTTCTATTTTCTTTAAGTAGCCTATATTTTTTGTATTACTAAAAAAAGGTAGCTCTCGCTACCTCTTTTAATCTTTTTTGTTTTAGTGAAATTAATCAGTTTTATTAAAGAACAGTGTATAAACAACCACAGAAATAATTGCTAATAAAAAGCAAGCCGTCCAAATATTGGGTGTCCAACTAAAAGCTGGAACTTCTGACCCCATAAAAGCAATAAATCCTTGTGAAGCAGAAGATAGCTCCAATCCTTTTGATTGAGCTTCAGCAAGTATTGAAGCGGTATTTTGGCTATTAAATCTTTGGAAACTATTGTTAGCAAGAACCCCAACCCACACACATGCATTAAATAGTAAGGTTATTAATATGGGTATTTTGCCTCCACCAGCTTCTGACACATTCTTAGCTAATCTAAATCCTACCCAAACCAAAAACATCATAGCAAGCCCACTAACAGCTATTTGAATGCCTTGCATCTGCCAAATAGCCCAAATTTCGTATTCACTCATTTTTTCCTCCTTTAAAAAATTATTTATAAGTAAAGCGATTAAATATCACTATACCAAATCTTAAAAAATAATATCTTTTTTATCTCCGTGGCAACATCTAGGTCAACAATCGGTCAACAATCGGGCAACATTTCATGGCAACATTTGGGGAGAGATATGGCAACATTTTGAAGACCAACCCTCTGAAAGCCTTATTCTATAAAGGTTTCAGAAAGCTGGCGTCCCCTAGGGGATTCGAACCCCTGTTGCCAGGATGAAAACCTGGTGTCCTAGACCAGACTAGACGAAGGGGACACTTGATTTAATGCGGCATTGTAAGAAGCATGGACCTTAAGGTCAAACCCTATTCCACTGAAGCGTAATCACTCTTACTTCTAAAATAAATAGTTAAATAGATGAAAACAGAACTGACTAAAATGCCAACCCAAAACTCAGTCATACCAAACAACAATGGAATATCACTAAGTTCAGCCACTCCCAGGGATTCGTATTCTTTAGGGAACGAACTTGCTCTTGACCAAGGCTGCACTCTTTCAAATAAGGAATCCAAAAAAACTGACGAAGACAAAGAAACTCCTTCAACTAAGACTACTACTACGGGTGGTAGTATTGCTGCTACCACTGGTTTTCGAGAATAAGCCCCAGCAAGCATAATCCAAGTGATTATTGGGAGAGACCATAAGCTCTGCATCCAAAGGCTAAAAATTACCCTGATCCAGTCCAGCCAAGGGTAGGCCTGCCAAGCCCATGTAAAAGAGACGATGTCTGAAACAGCAAAGTAAATAGATCCTGCTGTTACTGACACTAAGTGTAAAAATAACAAAGCCGGAATGACTAATAAGGGAGCTACAACTAGAGCGACTATTAATTTTGAAAAAGTCGTAAAAGAATCTGAAACCGGTAAAGATCTCCAAAAAATAATACTTTTATCTTTTCTCTCATCAAAAAATGTACTCAAACTATAAGCAAGAATAGCAAAACCTAAAGCTATAACTAATGGAAAACCTAAAACAAATAAACCAGCTTTTATAGCAGCTCTTCTCTGCTCAAATGTAGCTTCTTTCATTGATTGAACTACTTCAGAATCCGCAAAGACATCTGTAGAAAATTTAAAATTCTCAGTGTTCACTTCCGTTAATCCTAAATAAACCATAACAACCACCAAGGACATGAAAGCACCCACAATCCAGGGTAAATATACAAAACCCCATTTGTGCTCTTGCAACTCCCTTCTGATCAATGCTTTCAGGGTGTTCATTTATCTTCTCCCTCTTTGTTCTTTTTCATTAGAGCAAGAAAAAGATCAGCTATTGCAGGAGGATGCACTTCTCCAAATTCACTTAATTTTTCAGTCTCCACATTTTCATAGAGATAAACCGGTCTTCCCAGTTCCGTTCTTATGTAAAGCGGATTCAAGGCCTTAGCTTTCTCAATATTTTCAGCGTTGGGCCTAAGTTCAAGAAATTTTTGATTCAATTCGTCAATTGACCCACTCATTATTTCTTTTCCTTGATCCATAAATACTACGTCAGACAATACTCCTTCTATTTCTTCAACCTGGTGAGTACTAATGATAATGGTCTTATTTCCATCAAAATAATCTTCGATCAACTGTGAATAAAATTCTTTACGATAAGATAAATCTAACCCCAAAGTGGGTTCGTCTAGAACCAGCAATTCCGCATCAATTGCCATTACTATTGAAAGGTGAAGCTGCACAACCATTCCTCTAGAAAGAGTCCGTATTCTTGAACTCCTCTTAATATTTGTGTTGGACAAAATTTTTCTTGCTTTGCTCATATCAAACCTGGGATGAACTCCTTCCACATATTTAAGAACTTGCCCTACTTTCATCCACCTAGGCATCACCGCCACGTCCGTTATAGAACAAACTCTATTCAATAGTTCGTGTCTATCTTTATTCGGAGAAAGACCGAGAACCTCTAGCTCTCCTGTCGTGTCAACTAGACCCAAGATAGCTTGTAAAAAAGTAGACTTACCTGCTCCGTTTGGTCCGATAAGACCCATTATTTGACCTGAGTAGACCTCTAAATTGAAATTTGCTAAAGCTTGGCTACCTGCATACTTTTTCTGGATATTTCTTGCTTTTATGACTCTATTTTGTTCCATCATTATTTTTTATTAACTAATTTAACTAAATCTATATCCAACTGATTAGCTTTTCTTAAGACTGCTGGCCAATCCCCTTTCATGAATTTTTCTTTTTCGATCTTAAGTAATTGCTTTTTGGCAAGTACAGTAACAAACATTCCTAGCCCTCTCCGTTTCTCAACGATCTTGAGGTCTACTAGCTCTTGGTAAGCTTTTGAAACTGTTAAAGGGTTAACTCCGCCTTCCACCGCCATCTGCCTAACAGAAGGTATCGGTTCTCCGGCGTCTAAAACTCCGTCGATAATCAGCGAAACAACGTGGTTTCGTACCTGTTGATAAATCGGTTGGTCGTTAGTCCATTGCATGGGAACACCCTTATACAAGTGTATTAGTAAAGTAACACACTTACAAGTAAAACTATCTTTTTAACTTTTTCTGGATTGCTGCAAAAACTCCTCTAAAAATATTGGCTTCAATATGATCAATTTTAGACCGTCTAAAAAACCTTCTCACTCTGGTCAGTAGCAGTCTGGGGTTATCAATGTCATAAAACTCAACTTCCTGCATAAGTTCATCAAAATGCTCTATTAGTCTTTCAATTTCATCATTTTCGGCTAGGGGGACATCCCACTCTTGTTTTTTTGATTTACCTTCTGTTGACAAGGCTTTTAATCTTATTTCATAAGCAATAATTTGAATTGCTTGGGATAGGTTTAATGAGGAGTATTCATCACTTGAAGGGATATGCACATGCAGATTACATAGTCCAAGTTCCTTGTTTGTTAAGCCGCGGTCCTCTCTACCAAATACTACAGCTATCTTATTTGCGCCTTTATGGTTAGAAAGTATTTCTTGCGCAGCCTCTCTTGGACTCATTATGGGCCAAGGGATTTTACGATTCCTAGCGCTGGTTCCAATCACTAACTGAAAACCAGAGACAGCTTCAATCAGAGTCTCATGGACCTGGGCATTCTCAAGAATATCGGTTGCAGCTTTTGCTCTATAAAAGGCTTTTTCGTCTGGAAACTGTTTGGGTGCAACCAATCCCAATTGTTTGATACCCATATTTTTCATAGCCCTAGCAGCCGCACCTATATTTCCTGGGTGAGTGGTTCCTACCAAAATAAACTTTACTGCTTCTTCAACAAATTGCAGCGCATCTTTTTTTTCAGACATATCCATATTCTATCAGGCTAATTTCAAGCTTCTGATAGAATACGCAACCTTTGAATTGATAATGGAACCTAAAGTAAACATCGCGCTTGAGGCTGCTCGATCAGGAGCCAAAGAACTGCTTCGTTTTGCCGATGCAGTAGATGCGATGGATGTCATAGAAAAAGGGCCTGCTGACTACGTTACCGAACTGGATAAAAGGGTAGAAGACATCATCATAAGTTCTTTAAAAAAGACCTATCCCAAACACAGTTATTTATCTGAAGAAATAGGAAAAATAAAAGGAAAAGGTGAAGATGCTGATTCAGTCTGGATTATCGACCCACTAGATGGAACCACTAATTATATCCATGGATTCCCGTACTACGCGATCACCATTGCTTATGTAGAAAAAGGAAAGACCCTGCATGCCATAACTTTAGATGTCTCAAGACATGATGAGTTCACCGCCAGTTTAGGTAAAGGTGCTTATCTAAATAATAGAAGAATTAGAGTGAGTAAAAGGAAAGGCATCAGAGGGGCGCTCCTTAGCAATTCTTCTCATAACACGGAAACAGGCAGGATTCGTCACGACAATATTGCAACTTTTAGAGCCCTTTATTCTCACGGCTTAACCATCAGAAGAACTGGGTCTACTGCCTTAGATTTAGCCAATGTTGCTGCAGGCAGGTTAGACGGCTTCTGGGGTAGTGGTCTTGAAACTTGGGACATAGCTGCTGGTGGTTTACTGGTGCAAGAAGCAGGAGGCTTAGTGAGTAATTATTTTGGTGAAGTGGATTATCGAGAAGGGGGGAATATTCTCGCTTCAACCACTAAATGCTTTAAGCCCATGCTCAAGGCAATAAAACCATTTGCCAACATAGTTGAAGATTAAGGTAAATCGTTAAATTCTTCGTTCTCTTTTTCAGGAACTATTAGATGATCGCTGGTTAAACCCATCATCACTAAAGCATTTGAGGCGATGTAAATCGAAGAATAAGTACCCACCACTACACCAAATATTAAAGCAAGCGCAAAATTCTTAATTAATTCTCCTCCAAATAAATATAGAGACATTAATACTAATAAAGTAGTCAGTGAGGTAATTAAGGTTCTGCTTAACATTTGATTTAAGGATAGGTTGATGACTTCTTCTGTGTCAACTCCTCGCTGAATTCTTAAGTTTTCCCTTATTCTATCTGATACTACAATCGTATCATTTAGTGAGTACCCAATTACCGCCAATAGAGCTGCTAAAACTGTTAGATCGAAGTCTAAATTGAATAAAGAAAAGATCCCCAAGACAATTATTACATCATGAACTAAGGCTAATACTGCAGCGCCAGCAAACCTGGATTGAAACCTGAATGCAATGTAAAGCATCATCAAACCTAAAGCCAACAACAAGGCTAAGCCTCCATCATCTCTCAATTCATCTCCAATCTGGGGGCCAACATACTCAATTCTTCTTAAATCAATGTCCTTAGAAGATTCCTGTCTTAAGACTTGTATGATTTCAGCTCCTAAAGTATCGCTGACGCTTCCTGGCAGTTTAATTAAAACATCTTGGGTGGACCCAAATAGCGCAACTTGAGCACCTTCATAGCCCGCGTTGGTTAAACTTTGCCTAATATTCCCCACCTCGATTTCATTTGGGTAATGCAGTTCTACTAAAGAACCACCAGTGAAATCTAATCCATAATTTAATTGTTTTAGACTCAGAGAAAGAATTGAGACAGTGGCCAAGATAATAGAGACAGAAAGTGCGATCTTCCTCCAAGCCATAAAGTCTATATTGAAATTCATATCGCTAGCCTACTTATATTCTTCTTATTTCTGTATACAAGGTAGATGAATCCCCTTGTACCAAGAATAGCTGTGAACATTGAAGTTATAATTCCAATAGAAAGGGTGACAGAGAATCCTTTGATTGGGCCTGTACCAAAAGAGTAGAGAATAACCGCAACTATTAGAGTGGTTATATTTGCATCCAAAATAGTTAAAAAGGCCTTGTCGTAGCCTTGATCTATGGCCTGTAATGGTTCAGTGCCCTGTTTTAGCTCTTCTTTTATCCTCGAAAAGATCAAAACATTGGCATCAACGGCCATCCCTACAGTAAGCACAATTCCTGCGATTCCAGGAAGGGTCAAAGTAGCGGATAAAATGGACATGATTGCCACCAAAAGAACGATATTAGTTCCAAGTGCTAAGCTGGCTGCAACTCCAAAGATTCTGTAATAAACCAATGTAAAGAGGAGTACCAAAGCCATGCCTAGCTCCATAGAAAGTATTCCAGCATTGATATTATCTTGACCTAAGCTTGGTCCTACTGTTCTCTCTTCAACAAAACGCATTGGGGCAGCAAGAGCCCCTGCTCTTAGCAGTAAAGCCAACTCAGAAGATTCTTGAGGACTATCTAATCCAGTTATCCTAAATTGGGTTCCCAAAGCTGCCTGAATGGTTGCTAAGCTTATAATTTCTTTGGTTTCAAAAGTTTGTTGAACTGCTACTTGATTTCCTTGAGCATCTCTTTTGAAAGAAGTTTTATTTTTCTGTTCAACAAACAAGACTCCTAACCTTTTGCCGATATTTCCCCTTGTAGCTCGATGCATTCTGCCCCCACCCGCACCATCTAAAGTAATATTAACTTGCGGCATTCCACTCTCATCAAAGCTGGCTTGTGCGGTTGCTACCTGATCCCCACCAATTATTATTTGGTCTTGAAGTTCGCTTACTCCCATTCTTTTATCCCGATGAGGATAAGAAGTTTTTCTTGTTCTCGCTGTATCGTGTTCAGCTTCTAAATGGAATTCCAGAGTAGCTGTCTTACCCAGAATTTTCTTTGCTTCTGCCGTGTCTTGAATCCCAGGTAACTCAACGATGATTCTTTTCTTTCCTTGTCTTTGTACTATCGGCTCTGACACGCCTAGCTCATTTACTCGGTTGCGAAGAGTGGTTAAATTCTGATCTATTGCATCTGCTTCTATTCGTTCTATTTCTTGGTCAGTTAATCGCAAAGAGATTTCAAATTGATTCCCTACCTCTGTATAGCTAATAGCAAATTGTGGGTAATTGTCTTCTAGCAATTCTGTTGCCTTATCAAATACAGATTCTTGAGTAACTTTTAATTTTATAGCCTGATCTTTCTCAACGAACAAAGAGTTATATCGAATCTTTTCCTCTCTTAATTTTCTTCTAATATCCAGTAGGGTTCCATTTTGTCTATTACTCAAAGCTGTCTTAGTGTCTACTTCCATTAAGAAATGAACTCCTCCTCTCAAATCAAGGCCCAATTTCAAAGGCTCACCACCGATATTCTTTAACCATTCGGGTGTTGTAGGAGCTAAATTGAGTGCCACGATAAGGTCGTCACCTACTGTAGAGAAAAGATCCTTAACTCTCAGCTGTTCTTCTGGTGAAGCTAGCCTAATTAGAGCA
>Ga0163108_10002978_pt1 | contig 12159 bp, 6 predicted proteins | sample Fk1155metaG_FD_109644 | JGI IMG/M metagenome (GOLD analysis project Ga0163108, IMG submission 109644) | Marine microbial communities from the Central Pacific Ocean - Fk160115 155m metaG | ecosystem: Environmental > Aquatic > Marine > Oceanic > Photic zone | place: The Central Pacific Ocean...
CCCGAAGACCAGCCCCCTGCGCCGCAGTTGCATGTCGAGGTGGATCGCGTCCAGGCGCGCGCGATGGGCCTGTCGATGACCGACGTGAACAACGCTCTGTCGATCAACTTCGGTTCGGCATACGCCAACGATTTCAACCGTCAGGGCCGCGTCCTGCAGGTGCTGGTGCAGGCGGATGCTCCGCACCGGATGGAGCCTGAAGACGTGCTGTCACTGCGTATTCCGAACGATCAGGGCGCGCTTGTCCCCTTCAGCTCCTTCGCGACCGCCGAATGGACCGCAGGCCCGCCCAGCCTCGGCCGCTACAATGGCTATCCGGCCATGACCGTTTCGGGGACTGCGGCCCCCGGCGAATCCTCCGGCGCCGCACTGGACGAAATGGAACGTATTGCCAGTCAGTTGCCTGACGGTATCGGCTTCGAATGGACCGGTATCAGCTATGAAGAAAAGCAGGCGGGCGGCCAGATCGGCCTGCTGCTGGGCTTGTCGGTGGTGATCGTTTTCCTCGTCCTGGCAGCTTTGTACGAAAGCTGGTCGGTGCCTTTCTCGGTGTTGCTGATCGTCCCGATGGGTGTGCTGGGCGCGGTGATCTTCACCATGCTGCGCGGATTGTCCGCGGACATCTACTTCAATGTCGGCCTGATCACTATCATCGGTCTGGCGGCGAAGAACGCGATCCTTATCGTCGAATTCGCCATCGAAGAAGAGGCCGAAGGCAAGAGCCCGCTGGAGGCCGTCAAGGCAGCCGCGCGCCTGCGCCTGCGCCCGATTATCATGACCTCGCTGGCCTTCATTCTCGGCATGGTGCCGCTGGTGCTTTCCTCGGGTGCTGGCGCAGCCAGCCGGATCGCGGTGGGCACCGGCGTGATGGGCGGAATGATCGCGGCCACCGCGATCGGTATCTTCGTCATCCCGCTGCTCTATCTGCTGGTGCGCACCAAGCTCGGCGGTCGCAAGCCCACCCCGCCTGCCGAACCCGAAGGAGACATCGCATGAAGCGCATCACCAGTGTGAGCCTGCTTGCACTCGCCCTTGCCGGCTGCGTCAACATGGCACCCGATCACACCCGGCCCGCGCTGGCGAGCGCTGCCGCCTACGACCCCGCCTTCGCCCCCGATGGCACGGTGACCGCAGCCACGCTTTCCTATGGCGACTGGTTTACCGATCCCCGGTTGGTCGCGCTCCTCGACACCGCTGTTGCCAACAACCGCGATCTGATGGCCGCCACCGCGCGGATCGAGCAGGCCCGCGCGCAATACCGCATTCAGGACAGCCGTCGCCTGCCCACTGCCGTGGCCAGCGCGGCGGCCAGCCGCACGCGGACGCCGCTTGGCACTCTCGACAGCGAAGCGGCGGGCGCGGTGACCACCGATAGGTTCGACGTCGGCGTCGGCGTCACCTCGTTCGAGCTGGATTTCTGGGGCCGGGTCGCCAATCTTTCGGATGCCGCGCGAGCGCAATACCTCGCCACCGAAGCGAACCAGCGGGCCTTCTATCTCTCGCTGATCGCCGATGTCGCTTCGACATATTTCGAACTGCGCGAGACCGAGGCGCAGATCGATCTGGCGCAGGCGACGCTGGACAGCCGTCGCGAAGGGCTGCGGATCGCACAATTGCGGCTCGATGCGGGCGTGACCTCGGCATTACCCTATCGCCAGGCGGAAACGCTGCTGACCTCGGCCGAGCAGCAACTCGCAGCGCAGCAACTGGCGCAGGCGCAATTGCGCAACCAGTTGGCGGTGCTGGTCGGGGGGAGCATCCCGACCGATCTGCCCGGGGCCATGTCGCTTCAATCGCAGGGAAATGCCATGGTTCTCGACGCCGGCACGCCTTCCGAACTGCTGCTGGTGCGCCCCGACCTCGTCGCAGCCGAAGAGCAGCTGCGTGCTGCCCGCGCCAATATCGGCGCTGCGCGCGCTGCCTTTTTCCCGACGATTTCGCTGACCGGCAGCGCGGGCTTTGCCTCGAGCGACCTTGGCGATCTGTTCGGATCGGATGGCGCCACCTGGTCCTTTGGACCGACCATTTCGCTGCCCATCTTCGACTGGGGCGCGCGCCAAGCCGATCTGGACCTCGCCAAGGCGCGCGAAGTCGAACAGGTCGCGCTTTACGAGAAAGCGGTCCAGACTGCCTTTCGCGAAGTGTCCGACGGGCTTGCCGGTCGGCGCTGGCTGGCCCAGCAGGTTGCCGCACAGGAACAGGGCGTAGCGGCACAGGAACGCATCGCGCGCCTTGCACGATTGCGCTACCGCGAAGGCGTGGCGGATTATCTCGAAGTTCTGGATGCCGAGCGAAACCTGTTTTCTGCACAACAGCAATTGCTCGCTACGCAGCGCGCCTATCTGCAGAACGGGGCCACGCTGTTCGTTGCCCTCGGGGGCGGCCTCGCGCGATAGGGCGGAGCGTCGATTGTCTTCGAAAGGACCGCGAAAGCATCCCGTCCCCCTGCCAAGAATCTTGACCTTGCCGCGCAGGATAGTCACCGAACGGTCACACCCTTCGGCAATGGGAAATGACATGACAATCGACCGGCGACACTTCCTCGGCGCGACCGGCGCCGCATTTTCTGGCTTGCTGCTGAGCGGCTGTGCAGGACGCATGGCCACACAAGGCGCCACGGCAGCCGCGCCGTTCGAAGGTTATGGCCCGCTGGTCGCGGATCCGAACGGCCTGCTCGATCTGCCACGCGGCTTCAGCTACCGGCTGCTGTCCAGCCTTGGTGACGCGATGGCCGATGGCGGCACCGTGCCCGACAAGGCCGACGGCATGGGCTGCCTGCCGCTGGGCGAGAATGAGATCGTCCTGATCCGCAACCACGAACTGATCCCGACCGACGATGCCGGTGGCGATCTGGCAAGCGGTTTCGGGCGGCGCGACGGTGCGATCGTACCGGGGGGCACCACCAATCTGGTGCTCGATGCGACAACGCTCGCACCCAAGCGCGAATTTCGCACGCTCGCCGGCACCATCCGCAATTGCTCGGGCGGAATTACGCCGTGGGGCAGCTGGCTGACTTGCGAGGAGGCACCGACCGGCCCCGGCCAACGCTACGGAGACGGGCTGGAACGCAACCACGGCTGGGTTTTCGAAGTCCCCGCCGCCGCCAACGGGCTGGTCGATGCGGTGCCGCTCACCGCGATGGGGCGCTTCAACCACGAGGCCGCCTGCGTCGATCCGGCGACCGGCATCGTCTATCTCACCGAAGACCGCGACGACAGCGTACTCTACCGCTTCCTGCCCGACACGCCCGGCCGTCTTGCCGATGGCGGGCGCCTGCAGGCCATGGTGATGGACGGTCTTGCCGATACGCGCAACTGGACCGGCCCCGACATGGCCACGGGGACAAGTCATACGGTCCGCTGGATCGACTGCACCGACGTCGAGGCGCCACAGGACGACTTGCGTCTCCGTGCGGCCGCAGATGGTGCGGCACTGATTGCGCGGGGTGAAGGCATCCACACGGGCACCGACGAAGTCTTCATCTGCTCGACCAGCGGCGGCCAGCGCAAGCTGGGGCAGATATTCCGTCTCGTCCCGGGGCGCGGCGCGCGCGCCGATACGATCGAGCTGTTCTTCGAAAGCGAAAGCGAAGACCAGTTCAATTACGGCGACAACCTCACCGTGGGTCCCAATGGCCACCTGATCGTGTGCGAAGATCAATATACCGACGTGGTGGACAACCATCTCCGCGGGATCACACCCGATGGACGGGCCTATGCCTTTGGTCGCCTGCGTCTCCAGACCGAACTCGCGGGCGGGTGCTTCTCGCCCGACGGCAAATGGTTCTTCGTCAACGCCTATTCGCCCACACGCACGCTCGCCATTACCGGCCCCTGGGCAGCCTGACGCGCAGCGCGTCTTCGCCCTGCCGGGGCTAGAACAACGATACGGCGGGGTCGGCATGACAGTGCAGTCTCGCTCCGAGACCTGACCACTGTCGTCCTGCCACTGGCCGTGCCCGCATCTCCGGAGGCGATTTTGCATGGTTAGGGCATCTTAACCTGTCGCCACTATCGTCCGCCGCGGGAACAAGATGGGGGCAGGGAACGGCCGATGACCGCGGCGTTCATACTCGGGATCAACATGTTCATCGCCGCGCTGTTCGGCGTGGCATTTGCCGTGGTCGCGCGTTCCAACCCGGTGGCACGCGGTGCTGGCTGGCTCGCGGGCGCCTATGCTCTGGGAGTGGCCGACGTCACACTCGAATTCCTGCTGCCCTGGTCGGCGCACCCCACGACGATCGGTTTCGTTATCTTCTATATCTACCTCGCGGCGCTGACGTGTGGGATGATCGGCGTGTCGAAGCATTATCGCGCGCCGCTGCCAACCGCGCCGATCGCTTCGATCTGGGTGCTTGCCGCGCTTCTTACCCCCGCGATGCTCGTCCTGCCCTATGGATCGGCCGCGCGCACGCTGCTCTACCACATTCCTTATTTCGCAATGCAGATGCTGATGACCTGGATCGTGATCCGGTCGCAGCGACGCATGCTGCTCGACCGGCTGCTGGTGTTCGTCAGCTCGGCCGCTGCGCTCACCTACATGGTCAAGCCGCTCGTGGCATGGCGCATGGGCATCGCGGATGCGCCGCAACACTATCTGGCCTCGCATTACGCCGCGATCTCGCAGAGCATGGGGTCGGTGATCCTGATCGCGCTCGCGCTGGTCCTGCTGCTGGTGATGATGCGCGACATGACGATCGAGATGGTCGCCCGTTCGGAAACCGATCCGTTATCGGGCCTGCGCAACCGGCGCGGCTTCGAAGTGCATGGTGATGCGATGGTAGCGATCGCCATGCGCCGCGCCAGGCCGCTGACACTGGTCACCGTCGACATCGACCGTTTCAAGACGATCAACGACCGTCACGGCCATGCGGTGGGCGATCAGGTGATCATTGCGCTCGCCCGGCTGCTTTCCGACGCCACTGGAGAGAAGGACCTCGTGGCACGCCTCGGCGGGGAGGAATTCGCGCTGATCCTTGCCAATCAGAATATCGAGCAAGCGGCGCGATCGGCCGAGATCCTGCGTCAGCGGGTACGGGCCGAACTGTCCGCAGCGATCGGACACGAGCAAGAGGTGTCGGCCTCGTTCGGGCTTGCGCAGCTGGCCCCGGGTGAAGCCCTGTCCGATCTCGCCCGCCGCTCCGATCTTGCGCTCTATGAGGCGAAGAACACCGGCCGCGACAAGGTCTCGCTGGCCCCCGTCGACAAGCCATCGCTCGCCCACGGCCACCCGGTGCTCATCTCCAGCAGGACCGCCGCCTGAAGCCAGCACGGCGGAGCACTGGCACCGCCCAAACAAGGACGGGTGGAACGCCGGAGAACGGACATTCCACCCGGACCGGCGCTATGCCGGTCGCCGGTGATCGCCTGATGGGGGTCGGCAATCACTGGTCGGGACACGATTGCTTTGGCTACTGCATCTTCGCCGGCAGGATGTAGGCGCTGATCTCGTTGCTCCCACCGAACACCTGCTTGGCCAGCGCGCTGATCTCTTCTGCGGTCATGTTGCGATAGGCCGGTTCGCGCACGCGAAAGCGTGTGAGTCCGCTGGCGTCGGTCTGCGCATCGCCGAGGACGCTCAGCCAGTAGCTGTTGTTTTCGAGACTGCTGTCGAGATCCTCGACGATCGGCGTCCAGGCACGGATGAAGGTATCTTCGTCGATCGGCGTGTTCGCCATCTCGTTTGCGACCCGAAGGACCCCCTCGCGCACCTTGTCGACCTCGTCCGGCTTGGCTGTAACCCGGGCATACAGATATCCGTAATCGTCGAAGAGATCGTTGGCATAGGACGCCGTGCCCGGCGAATAGGTCGATCCCATTTCTTCGCGCAGCACGTCGGACAGGCGATTGCGGAACAACCCGCGCAACAGGCGCATGCGATAGCGATCCGCGGGGTCGCTCGCATCGGGCGCGGGCCAGTAGACATAGACCAGCGCCTGGTCTGGCGTACCCTTGTGATAGTAGCGATAGGGCGTTTCGTTGCCCGCCGGGAACTGCACATTCCCCATGACCGGGTAATCGCCTTTCGTATCGGCACGTGCGGGCAGAGCGCCAAGCGTCCGCGCCACCTGATCGACGACGGTCTGCTTGTCGATATCGCCGACGACCGTCACCTCGATCAGGCCGTTGGCCATTTCGGGTTCGATCCACGACCGGGCATCGGCGATGGTGGGTTCCATGAAACTGTCGAGATCGTCGAAGCCGTAGGCTTTGTGCCCCGAGCGGACGAGGCGCGGCAGATACTTGCGCACCGTTTCCTGCGGCGAGGAATCATGCGTCGGATACCATGCCCTGATCTTGCGGAAGTACTGTGCGGCAACGTCCTCGCTGAAGGCCGGGGCCTTCACCTTGGCCGCCAGCAGGTTGAATTGCGCGGCAAGGTCATCGGCATCGGTCGCACCGAGCAGTTCGAAAGCATCGTTGTCGATGAAGGTCTTGGCCGTGACGCCGACGCGCTGCCCGGCGAACATGATCCGCAGGTCGTCGTCGGTATGGCCGACCACGCCGCTCTGATCGAGCAAGTTGAGCCCCAAGCGGCGAAGCGCTTCGCTGCGGGTCGGCATCGCCATGAAGCCACCTCCAACGCGAACACGTACGGAGATCGTGCCCGCATCGAAATCGGTCTGCTTGAAATTGAGGCGGACATTGTTCGCGAACTTCACCAGATGCGCGTCGGCATCCTCGACATATTGGTCGGACACGACTTCACCTGGCGTTCCGAAATCGGTGTAGGCGAAAGCGCCGACATTGCGCGGCTCGGGAGGTGCCACCGCAACCTCGCGCGATTTGGTCAATGCTGTCTTCAGCGCCGCCTCGGTGTTCTCGAGCGGTGCCTTGTTCACGAAGTAGATCGCCGGATCCTCGATGCCGCGCCACGCATCCCGGAATTCGCGTTCGACTTCCTCCAGAGTGATCGTCGGCGCAGTTTCTTCGAACAGCGCGAGATTGGTCTGAGGCGACGTGAACACCTTGTCCTGTGCGAAGGCTGACACGAGTTCCTTAGCGTAATTGTATTCGAAGCCGGCATAGGTCTTGCGCGTATCGGCGCGTTCGACCGCGGTTTCGCGCGCCTGCCGGATGATCGCCAGTTGCTCGTCGAGCTCGCCCTGCGAGAAGCCGTATTGCAGCGCCCGGCGAAGCTCCTGCTCGCCCTCGGCGAGTGCCTCGGCCCAGTCCTCGGGCGTCGCTCGGACGGTCAGCGTCATGCCGTCGATCACGTCGTCGAAACGGTAGCGGCTGGCTCCGCCCGAAAGATAGGTCGCCTCGCCCTGTTCGACCTTGCGATTGAAGCGCCGGTTGAGGATGCGCGAACCGATCGCGCGGATCAGGTTCTCGCGTCGCGTTGCCCGGGTATCGGGGCGTTCTTCATAGGGTCGCAACGCGCCGAGCGTCACCGAGGTCATCAGCTTCTCATCGAAGAAATAGCCAACCCGGCCAGGCTTCAATTCCGCAGGTCCGGGCAGCGCTTGGCCAAGTGCCGGGCCCTGCGCCTTCCAGTCGCCGAAATATTCCTCGATCTTGGCGACCGCGACCTCCGGCTCGACATCGCCGATGAAGGCGATGAAGGTGTTCTCGGGGCGATAGTAACCTCGATAGAAGGACACGAATTCCTCGCGTGGCATCGTCTCGATCGTTTCCGCAATGCCGATCGGCAGGCGGTTCACGACCTTGCTGCCCTCGGTGAAGAAGCGGAGCCGGTCGACGGTCGAGCGGTAGGACAGCGAATCCCGGGCGAGTTTTTCCGATGCGATGACGCCACGCTCGCGGTCGATCGCATCGGCATCGAGCAGCAGGTTCTCCGCCGTCTCGCGCATCAGGAAGAAAGCTTCGTTCAGCACCGGTTCGCCGACGGTCGGGAGGTTCAGCTTGTAGATCGTCTGGTCGAAACCCGTGCTGGCATTGGTATCCGCGCCGAACGCCAGCCCGTGACGCTCGAGCCGCTTGACCATTTCGCCCTCGGGGACGTTGACCGACCCGTTAAAAGCCATGTGTTCGAGAAAATGCGCGATGCCTTGCTGGGCATCGGTCTCGTTGAACGAACCGGTGGCGATGCGCATGCGGATCGCCGCATTGCCGCTCGGGGTCTGATTCTTCATCACCGCGTAGCGCAGACCGTTGGCTAGCGTGCCGTAAACGACCCTTGCGTCGGCCTCGAGGTCGCTCGCTTCATGGACGAAGGCGGGATCGCCCTGGGCCACAGCTGCGCCCGGCAGAGCGACGGCGGCCATCAGCACACCAGCCAGAAGGGGCCGCTGCCAGAGACGGAAAGTTTTGCTGCGCATTGCAGGTTCCTCGCTATTCGCAGGCCACCTGAAGCGGCCATTTCGTGTAACACTGTTGCCGGGGAAGACGCACCACTGCGCGGACACCTCAACGAATTTTGCTTTCTTGCCATTGTTGACCAGCGGCCCCCATACACGCGCGAGGAACGCGCATTCGGGGCGCGGGGAACGGGAAGACATCTTGGCAGGCAGCAAGCTTCACAACCATGCCGGGGGGCAGCTTCACTCCCGGAATAGAACCGAGACCGACCTATACGCCCGTTTTCGTGCTCCGCTGGAACGGTATTTCGCCAAGCGGGTGTTCGAGAAGGGCGATGTCGACGATCTCGTCCAGGAAGTCTTCACCCGGCTTCTGGCCCGGTCCGAGCGGGTCCAGATGGAGGAACCCGAAGCTTACGTGTTCCAGATCGCGGCCAATCTCCTGCGTGATCGGTCGCGGCGCGATATCGTCCGCAAATCGGCCAGCGGGCGCTTCGCCGAAGAAAACGGCGATTCCTTTGAGGCAATCACGCCCGAGCGCGTCTTACTGGCCAAGCAACAGGTTGCGAAGCTGAAGGACGCGCTGGCGGAACTACCCGAGCGCGTGCGATTTGTGTTTTTACTTCATCGCTACGAAGGAATGAAGTATCGAGAAATCGCCCAGCACTTGGGCATTTCGGTAAGTTCGGTCGAAAAGTATATGATGCAGGCGATCAAACACGTCGCGAAACGATTGGGGAGGCACCCATGAGCGGCGACAACCAGTCCGGGACGGCTTCCATGCCGGCGAGCGCCTTCGACCAGGCGGCCGAGTGGTTTGCGCGTTTGCAATCGGAGGATAGCGGTTCTGCGACCAAGCGTCGCTTCCGCCGCTGGCTCCGCCAGTCGCCCGACAATGTGTCTGCGTTTCGCGAATGCCAAAGCATGTGGGACGCAGTCGGCGATGCATCCTCCGACCCCGACATACTGTCCATGCGCAACGATGCCCTCACTGCGGTCCAGCCCGAAACGCACGACCGCTGGGGTCGAATCACGGCGATTGCCGCCAGCCTCTGCGCACTTGCGATCTCGGTCACCGTTCTCGCGCTGGTAACCCGCGACACTGCGCCCGCGGACGCATCGATCGAAGCGGCGCGTGTCGCGGTCGCCCCCGAAGCGACGATCTACCGTACCGAGACCGGGCAGCGTTCGACCATCAGCCTGCCCGACGGATCTACCGCCGAACTCAACACCGATTCGCTGATGCAGGTAAACTACTCGAACGACCGCCGCGAATTGGTTCTCCTCAAGGGAGAAGCCTTCTTCGATGTCGCGAAAGACCCGGAGCGCCCCTTCGTCGTCAAGGCCGACGACAAGGTGGTTCGCGCGGTGGGCACCGAATTCGCAGTCAGGATGGACGGCGACGCCGTCCGCGTCACGCTGGTCGAGGGCGTCGTCGATGTGGGCCGCACAGTCGAAGGCCGCTTCCTCGGCGGCGGCGAGGAAGTGACGCTGGAAAGGCTGGTCGCGGGGGAGCAGATCGTACTGGCCGCCAACCGTTCTGGCAGCAAGGATGCCATCGATACGCAAATCGCCACAAGCTGGCGCGACGGTCGGCTCGTGTTCGACAATGATCCGCTTTCTCGCGTGGTCGCCGAGGTCAATCGCTACTCGGCCCGCAAGGTGGTTCTTGGCGACCCCAGCCTCGCGGAAATGCGCGTAAGCGGCAGCTTCCGTGCCGGATCGGCAGATGGTTTCGCCAAAAATCTTCAGGCGGCCTTTCCGGTCTCGGTTCAGACCGATGATGAACGGAACCACCTGATTCTCAATTGGAATAATTAGCCTCCGCGAGCGTGTTCGGCGCATCCAAAGGCAAGCTTTTCCCACCGTAGCGCAATTTTCTTTGAGGCAGCACGCGCCCCGCGCGTCTTACGCCCCATGAACCCGGCAACCCGGGTCAGGGGCGGTCGCGCTAAAAGGGGAAAAGAATGCATACCGGAATTTCGACGAGCCTGCAGGCTGCCATGCTGGTGGGCGCGGCACAGATTGCCATAGCGGCGCCGCTGCACGCACAAGAACGTCAGGTCGACTTCGACATTCCGGCGCAGGAACTCTCCAAATCGCTGCGTGAATTCGCCGCCATCACCGACATGGACCTGCTCTACCCCCCGCAACTGGTCGAGAACCGTCAGGCGCGCGCCGTCAAGGGCGCAATGACCCCCACGGCAGCGTTGCGGGAAATGCTTCGCGGTTCCGGTCTGGCTTTTGACGTGAATGGCGATGACGCTGTCACCCTGCGCGCCGTCGGCGCCAGCCGCAATCAGGCAGAGCGCGGGGACGAGGACGCAGCGAATTCGATGGTGGCAACCGCTCCGCTGAGCGGGATCGTTCGCAATGCGGCAACCGGGTCGGTCCTGCCCGGAGCGAACGTGCGAATTGCAGGAACGCCCCTGCGCACGGTGACCGATGACCGGGGCCAGTATAATTTTCCCGCAGCACCGCAGGGTACGCAGACGGTCGTCGTCGAATATCTCGGGCAGGTCCCGCAGGTCGCCAGCGTCTCGGTGGCACCCGGCGTCCGCAACACGGGCGATGTAAGCGTCGGATCATCCAGCGACGAGATCGTGGTGCTGGGCTATCGCAGCGCGATCCAGGTGGCGTTGAACCAGCAGAAGAACGCCGACAACAACTCGACCGTGGTCGCGTCGGACCTGCTCGGCGGGTTCCCGGCGGAAACCGTGTCGGAAGCGCTGCGCCGTGTCCCCGGCGTGGCCTTCGGCCGCGACGCCGACACCGGCGAAGGCTCGCGCATCACCGTGCGTGGTTTCAGTTCGGAAGCGATCAACGTCCAGCTCAACGGGCTCGACCTGCAGGGCACGGGTTATGAGCGGACGATCGATCTGAGCGGCTTTCTTGCCGACAACATTTCGCAGGTCACGGTCCACAAATCGCTGCTGCCGAGCCACGAATCCACCGGCTCGGGCGGGTTGGTCGAGATCGAAACCAAATCGGGCCTCGATTACGGCGACTTCGCCTTCAACGTGAGCGTCGAGGGCGAGAGCAATTTCGATCGAGACTTTGGCGAAGAGTACCAGATCAACGGGACCATCGCCAAGGAACTGACGCCCAGTTTCGGCATCGCCGCCACGCTGCAGTACCGCAACACCGACCGGCTGAACTACGACGTGTCGATCCTCGACACCGTCCCGCCGGTGCTGCCCGAAGGCTACACTTCGATCTTTTTCGTGCCGGCGAGTTTCGAATTTCCCTTCGATCCCGGTCTCGACCAGCAACTGGTAACCAGCACCAGCTATCTGCGCCGCGAACGCGCCGAGGAGGCCTTCGTCGGCTCGCTCAACCTCGCCTGGGATATCGCCAGCCACACGCGCCTACGGCTCGACCTCCAACGCAATGTCCGTGACAGCGAAGGCAGCGATTCACGCACCGCGATCGGCTTCCTGACCTCCAGTCTCGACATGCCGATCCCCGAACTGGATGGCGAGGTGCGCCGCCGCACGACTTTGCGCGCGCTGCGCCCCAGCATCGCCTTCCGTTCGACCGATCAGAAATTCACCTCCGACACGATCAGCTTTCGTGGCGATACCGATATAGGCCGCTGGGAATTCGAGTACAAGCTCGGCTATTCCAAGGCACGGCAAGAGGGCAGCAACACAGCCATCACGCTGTTGGGAAACAGCTTCACCAATCTCGAAGACCTGATCGACCCGGCCACGCTGCAGACCGCACCCGACGATGATGCAGCGCAAACCGAGCGGGTGATTGCCGGGGGCTTCGTTACCGGCCCCGACGGACTGCCGCTTCCGTCGCTGACCGCCGAAGGGTTCGCCTTGATCGGCGATCCGGCCCAGTACAATTTGTTCTCGGCGATTACGAACCCGATCGACAGTCCTTCCGAATCC
>Ga0163108_10002981_pt1 | contig 12150 bp, 14 predicted proteins | sample Fk1155metaG_FD_109644 | JGI IMG/M metagenome (GOLD analysis project Ga0163108, IMG submission 109644) | Marine microbial communities from the Central Pacific Ocean - Fk160115 155m metaG | ecosystem: Environmental > Aquatic > Marine > Oceanic > Photic zone | place: The Central Pacific Ocean...
TTCTTTTTTTGTTTGTCATCGATAATCCTCTTCCCAAATATTCCACTTATCATATGGAAATCTAATATCATCGCCTTTACTTTCTTCCAAAGAAGATGTGGAGAAAAACATTATAATTGTGTTTTCTTCAAGGTTCATAAACCCGTTAGCGTGATTCGGAGGAATCCATAAAACCTGGGGCTTTTCAGAAGTCAAAGTAAGTTTTCGCGGTGTTGCAGACTCCTGTTCCAAAGATACAAGCCCGACTAAGGCGGATCCTTGTGGAACATAAACATATTTGCCCTCGTTAACGTGACCATGCCATGCACGAATAAACCCTTGACGATGATTTTCCACCTGATAAAACCTTTTAACTTTTGAAAAATCAAATTCATTAACAAACCGAAGTTTGCCTCGGTCATCGGCAAACACACCACCTGTCATAATCTCCATTTTATTTTTTCTCCACGTTTATTTGTTTCATATACCTAGCATTAGAATACACGATATCGTCAATATCTTTAAGTCTTTCTTCATTGATAACTTGTCGTATCTGTTCGATGCCATATTCTAAAGAATATTTTGGTTTCCAGCCTGTTGCCAAAACTTTAGAATTGTCCACTCTATAATTTCTCAAATCTTCAAACTTCATATCCACATATTCAATTTTAGTTGATGGCACCTTCTTTGCAATCAATTGTGCCAAATCTTTTATCTGGTAATTATTGTGAGATAAATTGTAAAGACCTGTGATATTGTTCTGAACACTATACACAATCGCTTCAGCAGCGTCGCGTACATGCAATAGAGGTCGCCACTGTTCCCCACCAAACACCGTCAATGGTTCACCGCATGCGGCGCGCATAGATAAAATATTAACAACAAGGTCAAGGCGAATGCGTGAATGAAGATCCCCAATTCCGTAAAGCGTCCCTAAACGAAAAACTGTCGGATTGTTTGCGTGTTTTAAAATATATTGTTCAGCCTCTAGTTTGGTTGCTGCATATAAAGAAAGCGGGTTTGGTAAAGCATCTTCTAAAATCAAACCATTATTAATTCCATATACTGAACAGGTTGAGGGAAAAATAATCTTTCCAGAATACGAGTCCACAAGCCATTTTACACAACTAACATTTAACTCTCTTGTTAGCGGGGGGTTAACCGCACATGCGCCGTCGCCAACCAATGCTGCTAGCCAGACGACCACATCATGATTTTCAAGAAGCGGACGGAGCTTTCTCTTGTCGCGGATATCCCCACGAACAAATTCAACCTCTTTCATAAAACGACTCTCAAATAGCAAGTTATCATACACAGTAACATTATAACCGCTGGAAATTAAACAATCGCTCAAATATCCTCCGATATAGCCAGCGCCGCCAACAACTAAAATTTTCATTTTTACCTCGTTATTTTTTTAACAAGCGAAAGCCATTTCGCTTGGCAAGTTTCTTTATCCAACCCGGCTTCCAAAAAAGAGGAACGTGGGTCATACATATCTCTGTTTTTCAATACAGTGTTGATTCCATTTTTGAAATCACCATCCTTTACCAACACACCCCAACGGTCATCTTCCTTTAGGTCGTCATACACACCAACTTGATTCGCAACTATCGGCGTCCCGCAAGCACCTGCCTCAATACCAGCCAAGTGCAAGGTTTCGTTACGTGAAGGGCAAACAAGGACCGCGCTTTGATTATAAATCTGTTTCAACGTGTCGTGGTCTACTTTATTATAAACTTTTACTCGCGGGTGTTCTAATGTATATTCGTCTTTCATTACAAGACAAAAATTATATTTAGTTTTCTCAATCAAATCCAAAACAACATCAAATCTTTTTGTATCAACATCGGCGGAACCAACATACAGAACAGAGTCGGGCAGTAAATTGTTTTCGGAAATTTCAGTGGAACAAAAATGTTTAAAGTCAGTGCCAATTGGAATAATATTTACTTCGCAATCAATTTTCGAAGCATATATGTCATGGGTGTACGATGAATTAAAGACCGTAACTGCTGAATTATCACAAACCTCTATTTGATGCCAATATTTTTCATCTTGATAGTGATCCTGCAAATAACTTATTATTTTTGTGTCCGTATTTAATCTCCGAAAAAACGTTGCATTGCGAATGATATAATCGGGCATGCCCTGCTGTACGAATAGTTTTTCTGTTGTTTCTGCTAATTTTGGAAATGGGACTCCAGTCTTGTCTTCAAGCGAAGGAATCCAATCCAGTAAATCATGCCAAAGAGTTTTTGTATTCGGAATACAAGTCAGAGCGTCATTCACTAGCCAACCAATCACTACTTCTTTCTCCAGATAGAATCATATTGTGTATCACAGCAAAGACTTTGCTCAATCATATAAAACCCACGCGCAGTCATAAATTTGAAAACCTCGTCCTCTGTCACCTGTCCTTCGAAGAGTTGTGTCTGTTCAGTTTCTAAATGAAATATTTGCACAGTTGATAAGATATTTCCAAACCCTTTTAAAACCTCGTAGGCACACCCCTCTACATCTATCTTTACTAGGTCTGCTTGATGAATACTGTTTTGTTTACAAAATGTATCAAACCTACTAACCTCGACCATCGTCTTTTCGCCAGAATAACAGCTACCGCGATTTCTTAATCCAGAAATGCCAGATATGGTTTTCTTATAAAAGGGCACAGAAGCTAAATTTTTATTTGATATAGCCACATTGATATATTTAATATCGCTTTCTTTAAAGTCCGAGCTATATTTTGTATATGTGTCTGGATTTCCTTCAAGCGCCCATATGTTGGCGTCTTGAAAAGCCTTCTGAAATTCAACAGCATCGCGAGCATCTTCGGCACCAATATCAAACGCATGCTTGACTTCTATTTTTTCATCTTTACAATATTTGATAAATTTATCAACAGAAATAGTCATTTTATTTATTTCTCCGACGTTGGGTTCTTGTCTCATCTTTCCGAGTTATGATGGAGATACCCGCTTCTGTGCAAGGCAAGGTCACAATATTCACATCATCTCTACTTTCGAAATGTTCAACAAGCCTGTATGAGTCTCCACAATATCCAGAGTCAAATAAAAAGTCTTTTTCTGGATCCGTATCATGCATAAGAATGCAGCCGCCAGGATTTAAAATTCTCAAACTATTTTCAAAATCTTCAAGGGCGCTTTCATATTTGTGGTCAGCGTCAATAAACACCATATCCGCATTGCCATTAAACTTCTCAAAGAACTCTCCGGTAGTGCAAATATAAATTTCGCCACCTAACGAAAGCTCATTTATATCAACACCGACGCATCTAGAATTTGGTGAAACCCTACGAACCTTATTAAATGTTTCTCCTTTATACAAGCCTAACTCTAAATAAATCTTCGGCTGATAAATGCTGGCTATTAGCGCAACAAAGTCCGAATGGTGGAGTCTACTCATCCTTTTCACCTTCTTGAATATGATATACAAGAGAGTCAAAAACAGTTATATGTTTCATACCGTATTTTGGTTCTAAAACCTGATGAAAATAAAAGTCGTCTCCAGCTTTCCATACCGGTCTATCGTTTGGGTATCCAACAACAATTTTGCTCGGCTCCATAAACACATTTCCTTCAGGATAGTAGCCACTCTCTATAACGCGCTGTTTTTGAAGCACACAGGGCATATAAAGCCCACCTTGTGCGGTCTGTGCTCTCTTTGTGTTGTCAGCATAGTCCAGCCACGCGGACATATCAAAATCATCGGGGTGACGACCAAAATGAGAACCCGCTGCTCTCATTATGTTAATTCCATGTTGCCCGCTTTCCATTTTTCCACTCTCAACCAGGCGACTACACGGGATGTTAACGCCATCATGATGCTTCAAAAGGTTTGATAGCCAATCATGGCAAAAAACTTGGTCAGAGTTTACGAGACACACATTATCATACTCGCTTGAAGCTACTCCAAAGTTATAAGCTCTATAAACCCTATTTAAATAAAATTCTTCTGGGTTTGGATTTTCAAACACTGAATAATTGATGTCTAATTTTTCCAGTTCGTTTAGCACCTCGGGTGTTGCATCATTTGCTACAATGCGAACACCAACTCTCCAGCCGTTCGCTTCGCATAGCCCACTCTTTAATTGCTCAGATATAAAATGTAAATATTTTACAGATTTATATACAAGGCTTATAATTTCAACATTTTTTTTAATCTTCACGATGTTTGCTCAAGGGCTCCTTTCCTGTTGGTACAGTATCATCTTTTATTTCATACCAAGTGGGTAGTATAATGTTTTCAATCTTTTCTACTGCCAAACCTTCTTCATCGATTAGTCTTTCTAGCGAAGGACCAGACTGACCTTTTGATTTATATAAATTATATCGATTCATGATTTGCTCGTCAGTTGCAAACCCACGATGAATCAGATCGCGATTGATTCGTACTTGTTTCTCCAAGCCCCTCGGGAATTGTGGTTGATGAAGTCCTCCATTGTCTACAAACTGTAACTTCCCATTGTTTCTCCAAAAAACACGGCGACCATTACGATGAAACCAATCGTAATCACTATCAATCCGATAATATACATCGCTTCTCCATAAATTATAATGCCCCAAGATGAAAGAATCAACTAAATTGTCTGAACCCCATTTCAGAACTTGAAATACTTCTTTTCCATCGTCCTGTAAGAGCCGCCCATCCAAAATAGTGTCGCCATCAATCCAGAAAATCCAATCAGTGTCGGGGTGCTCGCCTAATGCTTTTTTTAATAGTATATCTTTGCAAGATATCTCTCTTTCAAAATCATTAACCGGAGACTCAACGACCACCACATTATCTTGTTTTTTATAATATTCTTGGCTCCCGTCGTCCGATGCCTGGTCGTATATATATACATAATCACAAAATGACATACATCGGAACCAGTTCTCTAAATTCCCATTAGACAATTCGTTACGAAGTTGAGCAAACCCTATAATCTTCATTTATAAAACCTCTTTGAGAGTATCAACAACAGACTGAGATGCTGAACCATCGCCCAACCAATCAATCGAACGAGCAACACTAGATTCCAACCAAGAAAGGGATGATAAATATGAACCATCGTTCAAATTCAACATATAACTGCAATTATTGTCAACCGACTCTGGGCGTTCTGTAAATTCTCTTGGTACGACCACAGGAATACCAAGCAAAGCAGGTTCTTCCTGTGCTGTGCCGCTATCGCTTATAATAAACTTACTATCTTGTTGTAGTCTAATAAAATCTTTGTAGCCCTTGAGTGGAATCGGCTCGATGTTTCCAATATCTATTTTGTTATGCTCAATCTCTGCCATTGTCCGACCAAACGATAACATCTTAACTGGAAGGTCAAAATATTCGGAATACTGACGTGCGTACATGAGTATAGCCGCAAGACGTGACGGATATTGAAAATTTTCCGGGCGATGGATGTCTAAAAGAATATGAGAGTCCGAACCTTCATAAGATAAATCTGCAATTCTACGGAGCGGTTCAACTATGGTGTTCCCAATAACGAAAATTCTTTCATCATCGATGCCCTCGCGAAGAGCTTTTTTTCTATAATTTTTATGATAGACAAATAAGTAATTACTAACGTGATCACACACCTTGCGATTAATCTCTTCTAGCATACGCTCGTCATAACTTCTCATTCCAGCTTCAACATGACCAACCTTATAACCCTCTTTTCTTACCGAAACCGAAGCAAGCACAGAGTTACTATCACCCAAAAAAAGTACAACATCGGGGGTAATGTTTTGTTGCTGGAATAATTCAATTATCCTGGTTGATAACAAAGCTTGTTGATGGTAATGAGATTTCTTTTCGCCGCCTACCAAAAGATTGTAATCCGGTTTTCTAATATTCAAATCTTTAAAAAATATGCTGGACAACATTTCATCATAATGTTGTCCAGTGTGTACCAAGATATGTTCAAAGGATGATTCCGCATCCAAGCGCCGAATAATCTCTGACATCCGAATAAAGTCTGGTCGTATACCCGTGACCGTTACAATAGTTTTATTTTTCTTTCTTCCAATCATAAATCATTTTTTTAGTGATTTTTTCAGCTTCTAGAACACACATAGGATTCTTTGACGTCAAAGAATCACTAGGAAATCTATGCCACCCTAGAACCGAATCCAAATAACCAACTCTATTGTCCTTTGCCTCAATACCCATCTTCACTGCCATATGGTAATCTTCTCCAGGTACCAACAAGTAATCCCCGCAACGATTTTTCAAATCCATCGTAAACAGAAAAGAAACGCCAGACTGACAATGTTCATGGTTTATGTGTACCCAATCGTTTACAACAAAGCCTCTGCCTGATGGCCTATTATCGTGGTTGAAGCCGACCCCGGTCGCCATGTGTCCTTCCGATGTAGGAACATAGGAACGCCAGTCTCTATTAAATCTCTGACTATGATATGCTGTAAAGATTAGTTCGAGTTGATTCGCTTCTATGAAGTCAACCATTTTTTCAATAGCTAGAGGGTTTCTGCGGTCGTCAGACGATGCCCACGTTCCATAGTGACCCTTTGTTTTTGAAAATCCAAAGTTTAATGCTGACCCGGTGCCACCATTTTCTTTTTGAAAGAAAAAAAAGTTATCATACCGGTCTGCATATTGCTTACAAACCTGAGCGGTGTTATCGGTTGAGCCGTCATCAACAATAATAACCTCAATCTTGTCGTAAGTTTGTTTTACTAAATCATTTAGCGCCTTATCTATATATTCTTCATTATTATAGGCGGGTACAACCACAGATACAAGTTTTTTTTCTGGTATTGTGTAAAAATGGCTTTGAGCTTTACCGGCGAACACATCCTCTATCACATTGACAATATGTCTTTTCTTTTGTCGCATTTTTTCAATAAGTGGGCGACCCTTCAATTTGAACCATTCCTCTTTGGTTGCACCAACTAAATTATTGGTTATAACGGCAACTTCCATCATTCGCGCTTCTACAACTATCCTTGAAAGAGTTTCTGCCGTTTTTGGTAAAAAACAGATATATTTATTTCTTCCCAGTTTGTCTAAAAAATCTATTGGATTTTGAGAAGAAATCAATTCATATTCTTTCTCCATATCCATGCAATACTTTATTGCACCATGAGCATTCTTGTGCATGATAGGAGACTGCAACACAGAAAAACGATCCGCCTTTGGTTCGTCAATCATCTTTTCAAGTTTTTCTAACTGTTTGTCCGACCAAAGATTCCCACCAAAGCTAATAATATTTTCTAATGGTAGATTTTTAGCAACAATATTCGCATGAAATTCACTTTGACAAATTACCGCCAGTGCGTTATAGTAAAATTCATAATTCACTATATCCTCTGGAGGGGCTTTATAATTTGGGTAATCAGCAGGATTTCGTGTTTTTAAATATTTGTGATCATGTTCGTATATTATATACGGTACCGACCTAAGAGATTCTTTTACCTCTTCTAATAAATTGATAAAATTCCCAACAATAAAGCAGTGGTCGGAATAGTCCATCACAGTTTCCGCTACGACTGAAGATGACTTTTCCTCAATTACTGAATGACCCTTTTGGCGAAGTAAATCAGCCAGTACCTCATTGTTAATCTCTCCGCCGCCAACAATTTCGTCTGAAAAGTAGTCAGAGATAAGAACAAATTTGGTCAACCGTAAGCCTCAACGATATTTTCAACCTTTATCGCTGGTGGCACTTCAAGTGATTTGAAGTTCGCGCCCAGGGCGGCGACAAAACTATTATATTGATTTTCCGCTGACAGCTCTTTTCGCAAATACTTCTTTAGCTTGTTTGCAACGGTCTTGTGTTTTCCATAGTCTTTATAAAGATTTCGCAAGCAAGTTTTGAAACTGTGCTCCTTTGGTATCGCCCATTGCGAATCTGCAATTAAAACTGTTTCCCACACAGCACTAGGGTCTATATTTTCCAATGTATAATCTACCTTCAGAAACATAGGCTTTTGTTTGGTGTTTTTCGTTTTTTTATCTTTTTGTGGTGCGTAAAGAAAATCTTTTTGACCACTCCAATTAGGCGCAACGACTGGCATACCATTGTATGCTGCCTCAAACAGTGGAAGTCCGAAGCCTTCTCCGTGAGTAGCACTCACAATACCTTTAATTTTAGGGTGTGTATATAAGGAGGTCATCTCCCCCTCTGTCATCGAGCCGTGCATCAGGTATATTCTACATTGCCTTTCTGGATATCTTGATAACAAGCTTCTCAAACGCTCTACACAATAACGCCGGTCTATAAGACAATTTTTAGCTAACTGAGTTTTTAGTACGAGTCCGACCGAAGGATCGTTGTGAAATTCTTCCACAAACCACTCCGCAGTCTTTTCTATATTTTTTCGTGGCCCCCATTGAGCAACACAAAGAAAATTGAATTCAGTTTGTATGTCTATGTCAATTTTTTCCGGTTCAATTTCTTTAACTGGAAAATTTACCACATCAATTGGTTTAGTACAAGTGAGTTTTATTTGTTGGTTAGTCCTCTGGTCGGTTCCCTCCCAACTTGTCGTTTCAAACACGCTTTTAGAGTGCTGTGATGGAACAATGATCTTGTCAACAGCGTATGTTTTCTCTAGCCACTGAGGAGACAGTTTAGTTGTCTCAATGCCAGCAGTGTAGCCCACGTTGTAGGGTGCCATACGCTCCCACTCGCCAGGTATTGTAATCTGAAGAGAAATATCAAACGTTCCATTTTGCTGCGTATACGCAACCGTCTTTTCAAGCAGTCCATCAATCCATCGGCGCTCTTCATTATCTTCTGTTAGCCAACTGGTGGCTCCCCACGACGTCGTGAAAAGGTAAATATCATATTTATCTTGATTCTGGCGCAAGGCACGAAGGGCAAAGCGCGTCTGTTCTCCATACCCGCTCCTACTAAGAGCTGGGCCTCTTACTACAATTTTTTTCATATTACTTCTGCGAACTCCCATCTGTTATAATGTTTCCTATTGTCCCACGAGCCATACTTCTCATGGATATTTGTCATTGTTGTTACCCACGTATCTTGGAAAGTTTTATAGTTATAATTCTTAAGTACGTGTTGGCGACCAAGTTCTCCTATTTCAGCGCGCTGATCGTCTGTTAGCTCATATATTTTCATAAGGGCGTCAACAACATCTTCGCCACTTAATCGGTCCTCATAAATCCATGGAATTTGCTGAGAACCAATAACAGCTTTCGAGGAAGGTTCAATCCCAACGCCAAACCAGTCTTTCCCATCAGTTACCTGTTCCTGTAATCCTCCAGTCATCGTGTTGATGACCGGAGTGCCGCACGATAGGCTTTCCAGCGAAGATAAGCCGAAACCTTCGGCATCTGCGATGTTGACCGTGCAATCTGCAACGTTATACATCATTGCAAGTTGTTCTGGTGGCACTTTCGTTGTTGACAGTCTAAATTGTCCGTTTAACAAACCATTGTAGTGCGCCAAAGCTTCTAAGTCTTGTCCCGCCTCGTCTTTAGGGTCCGTGTGCATCAGAAGCACCGCTTTGTCATGACCAACCTTATCTAGAAAATCTTTAAACCAAAATACAAGACTACCGCTTTGCTTACGACGGGCATTCCTGTTGTTCCAAAAGAACACTTTCTGATCAGGTTTGAAACCTGCTGCTGCTTTAGCATTTGCGACTTCGGTCTTGTCTAAGGGTTTAAAAATATCTGGTGACACCGCGTGCGGTATATAATAACGCTCAACATCTGGTGAAACAGTTTTAACAATATCGTCTGTGACTTTTGAAATAGTAGCTACGACATCACAAGAATCATAAAAATTCTTATTGAACGTCGGATACGGATAATTATCCCAAACATGATAGTAAACCAGCGGCATAATAGGACGAACTTCATCCTCCATCTCCCAAAGCCAAGCAAAAAAACGAGGGTCCGTCATGAACCATAACATATCCGGCTTATAGCTTCTAATCATAGAGCGAATTATTTCAGGATTTCCATAACCATCTACAGGATATATTGTCCACTCCTCGCCCCACTCCTCAGTACGAACTGGCTGATAACTGTTGTGTTTCACAGCCCCCGCGAGACAATTGAACTGAAACTTTTTTGTCGCTAAAAGAGATTCAATAACATTTCTCGTTTGAGTGCCGACCCCAGAAGGAGATAGGGGGTGGTCTGATATGGTTAGTACTTTAATTTTATTCACTATGTCTACCTACAATGTTTTGTTCCGTAAAAATCACATCTGAAAGGGTTTTCGCAAGACAGACGGTTCTTCACGTAATTCTTATGTGTTATATTATACAGAGCCTTTGCCAATAAGTTAATAGCATTATTTGTTTTTCTATTTCCGCTTGTCACGCGAAACAATTCCACTCTATTTGTCTTTGCTGATCTTTTGAGAAGAGCAAAGTGTGTTTCAATATCGTTAGGGTCGATGCCGTGTTTTAAAGCAAAATAGTGCTTGTATAGCGTTAATTGATATGTGGTCATCGGTTCTGTTTTTCTTTTAGAATCCCATCCCCAAGAACAAGTTTTCCAATCAATAATATGATACTTGCCATCATTAGTTTTTATTACCAAGTCAATAAAACCTTTGAACAAATATTCATATTCCGAATATTCTTTAATGGGTTCATATAATCTCTCTTCGGTTGATACCACGTCATATGAACCAAAATATTCTTTGACAGCATCCAGCACAAGGGTTACAATTTCTTTTCCTTGTGTACGCATATCTGTTACTAATTTTTTATCAAATTTTGCCTTTGTTTCTTCACTCAAGGACTGAAGTTGTTTTAAAAATCTTAATTCAAACAGAGTCTCAGAATTATTGGCGTGACCATCCAACAAGATGCGCTCACAAACATCATGTACGGCGGTACCAAAGGCAGTATATGCATTGCCCTCAAACCCTTTTAGTTTATCTACATGTACGAGCTTATGATAATAGGCACACTTTTGCCAATTTTTCAACTCGGAAAAAGAAATATGTGACATAAGAGCCTCTATTCTCTACTTTGATTTTGAACGCGAGCGGCGCTTTTTGGAGGGCGCTGGTGCAGGTGTGAGCGCAACACTCTCTTCCGTTGTACTAACCTCTGCCTCACGCTGCGATGGGGCACTCAACGGAAACACATAAGATGCCGACGTGCTCGGGTATTTTGCATGCGATGTGGTATTGTCCAACTCGAGATGACCGCCGCTGGATGGCGGACCTACAGCAATACCTTGCCGTGATAATTCTTCAACCACAGTGGCGCGGTTATATACTTGACGTGCCCAACATTGTGGAGGCTCGAGCATTTCATCTTTGTATGAAACGTCAACCACTACAGAATTGTTTTCTCTATCGATAGCTACATCAATATTGCAATGATTTCTAAATCTTTTATTTTTATCTGACATTATTATTCTCCTCTTGAGATCTCAACTAGTTTATTATATACCGCTGGACTTATTTTTTTAACATATTCTTTTTCATCGTTCAGAAAAAATCCTTCAAAGGTATTACTAAAATATTCTCTCAATGACGTTGCACCATATGGAGAAAGAAACAGGCCCATGGTGAGAGAAGCTAGCGTAGGATAACCAACTTCTTTATAAAGGAAATTATCAAACTCCTCAGAATATCTTACATTCTCAAAATGTTTTAGATATCCATCTTTGGTATAACCTTGCGCCCGTAAAATAGACCAAAGCCTACGACGCTTGCCTAAAAATTCATCTTCAATAGCACCATCGCCGTAAAGCTCCATAGAAGCGACCTCTTCTAGTGCGTGTGCGATTTCGTGACCAATTGATTCCACAAATTCATCTTCTGTCGGCTGGTCGTTCGAAACATATATTGCGCCATCCTCATATGCAGCTTCAACATTTCGTTGTAACAGTTGTTCAAATTGACCAACATAAATCACGTCCAATGATGAAACAAAGTGAATTGGAATTTTTTCTTCTAGCTCTTGAATGATATCTTGTATACTAACACTTGGTGGAGGAAAATCTTTAACATATAATTGCACTCGCCCGAAGATTCTCCACTCTCTTCTAGCTGCTATCTCCCTCTCGGCTGATTCGGAAATAATGCGTGTTATGTTACGACGATTGTTGCTCATCACTCACGTCTTTTACCTTTTCCAAGTCGCCTCGTATATCATAGAAAGCTTGTTGATAACCGCGAACCCAATTTTCTTCCGCGACTGCCAAAACAAA
>Ga0163108_10002982_pt1 | contig 12150 bp, 5 predicted proteins | sample Fk1155metaG_FD_109644 | JGI IMG/M metagenome (GOLD analysis project Ga0163108, IMG submission 109644) | Marine microbial communities from the Central Pacific Ocean - Fk160115 155m metaG | ecosystem: Environmental > Aquatic > Marine > Oceanic > Photic zone | place: The Central Pacific Ocean...
GTACGGAGCCTCCCGGGATTTTCTGAGAGGCGACCGCTTTGGTGGCCAAATCATCGAGAGGTTGCCAGCGAGCGGATATGTTTTCTTCAGCGGAAAAAACGGGACAAATTAATAATAGTCCGAGGATGAGAAGGGTGGCTGTGCGGGGGATCATGTGTCAGTGTCCAAGCTCCGTTCGTTTCCACGGAAACCATTTGGCCAAATACGTACTGCGAACTTCAAAGGTTACAACACACTGATCCGACGATACACGTGCAGAACGCAAGGTTGGGTTGCCAAATCATGCTTTCATGTTAGTCTTTCGGCATGTTCTCAATACTCCGATTGACAGTCGCTGCTTTGGCTGCCGTTTCGCTATTGGCCGAGTCTTCAGCGGTCGAAGTGACGCTGGGCGAAACAGTCTTCACCGTGCCGGACGGTTTCACGGTGGAGCGCGTCGCCGGCCCGCCGCTGGTCGATCGCCCCATCACGGCCTCGTTCGATGAACAGGGCCGACTGTACGTCTCCGACTCTTCCGGGTCGAATGATCCGGTCAAGAAACAACTCGCTGAAAAGCCGCATCGCATTGTCCGCCTGGAGGATCGCAATGGTGACGGAACGTTCGATCATTCCGTTGTGTTTGCCGAGAGGATGATGTTTCCCGAGGGCACGCTGTGGCACGATGGGTCGCTTTACGTTGCCGCGCCGCCGAGCATCTGGCGTCTTACGGATACCGATGCCGACGGCGTGGCCGACCAGCGCGAGGAGTGGTTCGATGGCAAAACTCTCACCGGCTGCGCCAACGATCTGCACGGACCGCACCTTGGCCGCGACGGTTGGATCTACTGGTGCAAGGGGGCGTTTGCCGAGCAGCGCTATGCGGCGTTCCGGGGCGGCGAGCGGGATACTCGGGCGGCGCATATTTTTCGTCGCGACCCGGTCAGTGGGCAGCACGAGTCGGTGATGACCGGAGGGATGGACAACCCAGTGGATGTCGTGTTCACGAAGACTGGAGAACGGATTTTTACGACAACATTTTTCCAGTACCCCGGCGGCGGCAAACGCGACGGGCTTATCCACGCCGTTTACGGCGGTGTGTACGGCAAATCGCACGGCGTGGTGGACGGTCATCCGCGCACGGGCGAACTAATGCCGGTGCTGACGCATTTTGGTGCGGCGGCGCCGTGCGGGCTTGAGCATTACGAGTCAGCTGTGTTCGGCGGCGACTTCACCGGAAACCTGTTCTCCTGCCAGTTTAACTTGAGCCGAGTGCAGCGCCACGAACTAACGCCCAACGGCGCAACGTTCCGATCTGTGGACACAGACTTTCTCGCCACGAGCAATGCTGACTTTCACCCGACCGATGTGCTCGAGGATGCCGACGGCAGCCTGCTCGTGCTCGACACCGGTGGCTGGTACAAGCTCTGTTGTCCAACGTCGCAGTTTTGGCGGCCGGAAGTCTTGGGCGCAATTTATCGCGTTAAGAAAACCGGAACCAAGCCACCGGCCGATCCGCGTGGCGCGAAATTCGAATGGGTTAACACACCGCCCGGGCGCTTGGCCGAGCGGCTTGACGACGAGCGGCCGGTCGTGCAACAACGCGCTATCGCCACCTTGGCCAAGCGCGGTGAGGCTGCAGTACCCCCCTTGGTCAAGCGGCTGAGGCAGGGTAGCGAGCGGGCGCGGCTGAACGCGGTTTGGGCGCTGACGCGCATGCAGGGGGATGCCGCTCGTCAAGCGATTCGCGGTGTATTGGGCGGCCCGTCCCCGTCCGTCCAGCAGGCGGTGGCGCACTCAGCCGGGCTGCACCGCGATCTCGGTGCGGTCCACGGCTTGGTGAGGCAACTGAAGGCAGCCTCGCCATCAGTACGCCGGGCGGCCGCCGAGGCGCTGGGCCGGATTGGCTCGCCGCGTGCCGCCGCGCCGCTGCTCGAGCTCGCTGACGAGCCGATGGATCGCGCGCTCGAGCACTCCGTCACCTTCGCGCTGATCGAGATTGCGCAGCCGGACGCCGTGCCGCTGTCGCGCTTGGCCAACCGGCCCGGGGCTTTGCGCGTGGCGCTGATCGCGCTCGACCAAATGGAGGGTGAACATTTATCCGCAGCCGATGTGCTGCCGTCGCTTCAGTCGGAGTCGGCCGAGTTGCGCAAAACAGCGGAATGGATTTGTGATGGTCACGCCGATTGGGGTGACGAACTCGCCGCACACTACGCCACCGAGCTTCGCAGGGTGAAGACATCGGAGGTCGGCGAGGTGCTTGCCGCACGCATGGCCAAGCTCGCAACGGCATCGGCGATACAGTCCGCGTTGGCAAAGGTTGCGGGTGACGCAGTCGCATCCAGGCCGGCGCGGTTGACCGCGCTTGCGGCAATGGCGTCGGCCCCAATCAACCCCGCGCCCGAGATCTGGCTCAACGCGATTGCCTTAACGGATGCTTCGCTGAAGCCGGTGGCTGTGCAGACACTGGTGAGTTTGCGCTTGGCCAAGGCGCAGCGGGAACGCGTCGCCGGGATGTTGCGCAGACTTGGCCGCTCGACGGCGTTGTCGGATCGGAAGCGCACGCTGGCTTACAGCGGAATCCCCGGAGGGCTGTTCGCACCGGATGAGGCGGAGTTCGAATATCTTCTTGGGCAACTTGGTGCGGGTAACCCGTTCATTCAGCGTAGCAACGCCGCCGAGGCACTGGCCGGCGCCGAGTTGGCAGAAGATCAGTTGGGGCACTTGGCAAAACAGCTTGCCCGAGTTGGCTCAGCGGAAGCGACAGTGCTGTTGCCGGCTTTTGGCCGGAGTCATGCCGCGTCGCTTGGCCAAGCGTTGTTAGCGGCGCTCGGGCAGGCGGGTTGGTTGCGCGGACTGGACGACGCCGTGCTGAAGAAAGCAACCGTAGGTTACGGCATAACAGTACAGGGCCAGGCGGCGGAGTTGCTGGCCAAGGCGAAGGCGAGCCAACCCGACCAGGCCAAGCTGCTGCGCGAACTGAGCGACGGATTGCCAGACGGCGATGCCCTTCGGGGCAAGGCGGTGTTCCGCAGCCCCAAATCCGGTTGTTCGACATGCCACTCGATGGCGTACTTCGGCGGTGAACTCGGCCCGGACCTCACAAGGATCGGCCAAGTGCGAAAAAAGATGGATCTGCTAGAGGCTATCGTTTACCCGAGCGCCAGCCTTGTGCGGAGTTACGAGACAATGAAAGTGAGTACCGGCACCGGTGATGTGTTGGCTGGAATTATCCGCGATCAAGACGCAGGGCAGATTACCCTGGCGCTTTCACCGGAGAAAATTGTGCGAGTGGAGCGGGGCAACATCCGGAAGATGGAGCCGCTGCATCTTTCGCTGATGCCGGCCGGGATGAACTACATTCTAACGCCACAGGAACTCGCCGACCTAATCACTTACCTCATAGCCAGTCGGTGAGCATGGCGTCCTGGCAGGCTTTCATTTTACTTGCTGCAGGAATTTGTCCGCTTCGTTGTTGGCCTCTTGCAGGCGTTGTTTCAGGTCCTCCATGCGCAGGGTTTCCCCTAGCTGTCGGTGTTGTGGACGTTCAAGTTTTGCGGATGGTTTATCGCCAAACAAGAATTCAGGCTCATTCTTTTGATGTCTCCTGTTTGATTTGGGTTTCAGTTGCCTGCTGATCAAGATTGTCAATGCTGCGCAGCACCACAGTTTCCGTGTTGTTTTCGATCTCCTTCATGAGCGCGCGAAGCTGGTTGATCTGCGGTTGGAGGCCTCGCGTCTCCCGATGGGCGAGGAGTTCTTTCTCGAGTTGCTCCAGTCGGGGCAGCATCGGCTTGGCGGCGGCAGCGTATTGACCCAAGGTTTTTAGACACTGTGAAATCCGCTGACGCTTTCCCCACTTCTGGATTTCCATGACCTCAACACAGAGCGGCATGCCCTCTTTGATCCGGTGCCTGGCAAGCAGGTCGACGCCGGCCAGACGAATGCCGCTGGCGAACATGATACCGCTGGGTGAGGGCTCGACAATTGCCTGATGGATGGCGGGTAACAGCGGTTTGACTTCATCATAGGACAGGTTCAAGTAGACAGTCCCGAGAGAACCCCGTGCCCGGCCATCTTCGTTATGGAGTCCTGCACGGACGGCTTCAAGGAGCAGATTGCGGTCGACTCCTTCAAGGGTTTGGCTGATCAGACCGCCTCGCTTCTTGAACAGGGCGAAGCACAGGTAGCGTTGCTCCATGCCGCGCGGGTCGTTTTGGGAGGGGCTCTTGGCTAGCATCTGCAGAAGTTCGGGCACGGCAGACATCGCAGGCTTGCCGATGTTGGCCAGCGCTTCGGCGGCCTTCACACGTAGCCAGAGGTTCTCGTGCCGGAGGGTTTTCTTCAGTGTCGGCAACGCCGGGGTGGCGGCGTTTTTCAGCATCGCGAGGGCTTGGCAGGCGCCATAGCGGGATCGTAAGACGGAAGAATCGAGCATCTTCAGCAAGGGGGGGATGGGCACCCCTTTGCGGCGGGCAAGCGCCATTGCTGCCCGCTCGCGCACAACGGGTGACCAACTGCTGAGGCGGTTCATGAGATCCTTCTGACTCAACTTGTCATAAGCACTGTTTCGATCCTTGTTATTCCAACCACGACCGTCGAGGATCAGAGCTTGGGCAGAGGGGGAGTCCAGTTGGGAGACAGCCGATGGACATTTGCCAGTCAGGCAGATCTTCTTCAGCGGCATCGCATAAGCCAGTAGATACCCACCGGTGCAGTCCCAGCCCGCATACTTGTCCTTTTTCATACCGGGAGGGCCCTGGTGGAGGAACGTCCCATCCCAGCGTCGCGCCAGGTCGAAATACCAGCCGCCGAACTCCTTCATCCAGGCCCCTGTGGCATAATGGCCGGACTGCGCCACGCCCGGCAGCGACCAGAGGACGTTGAAGAAGTTTCCCGTGTGACCGGTGTCGCGCTCGGCTCCGTGGGAGGCAAGGCTCATCCGTGAGAAGAACTGTGCTCCCTCCGTTTCGTTCAGCAGGTTGAACATGATTGCTGCCATTCCGCACTTGCCGTTGTCCTCGTGGGTCTGGGTCCAGGGGTGGTGGTCGCCGTAGGGGACCGCCCCCTTACCGATGTAGAAACGGATCAACCGTGCGCTCTTCTCGATTGCCTCCTCTACCTCTGGATCTTTCACGCCGGCGGCACGGGCCATGACAAGGGAAATGGTCAGCGGCAATCCCGGGGCATTCATCATCCCGTAGCCGCCCAAGCGTCCGTCGGGCTGTGCGAAGCGGTGGCCCCACGAACCGACGAGACTTTGCCCGTTGGCAGCTTCCAATGCCAGACGCCGAAGGTCCGGCATGATCGAATCGTCGCTAGTCGCCATCAAATATTCGGAGAGCAGCATAATGACGTAGCCGTAGTACCAGGTTTGAAAACTCTCTGCCGAGTAGCCTGCCGCCCATTGGGCCTCCTTGCGCACGAGTGGGAGGTATTTGGGATTGCCGCTTGCCAGCAGCGCTAGGGCGTTCAGTGATCGTGTGATCGGGTTCTGTCGGTAAGAGGGATCCCCGATCCGTTCGGCCAGCACTTTGCATCCCTGCTCGAGAATGCGGTGCGACTTCGGGCAGTCGTAGGGCGCAGTAGTGCTGTAGGTGCCCAGAACGGGCAGTTCCAGGACCACATTCTCCCTCTTGTCGCCCCGCCAGCGGAGCAGTGACAGGTTCCCGCCGCCCGCCTCCGATTCGGCCGTGGTGAGAGCTTTGCCTAGTTCGGTGCGTGGGTCGTAAGAAAACGGCTTCCCACCCACGCCGAGGATTACGTCCCCGACCGCGAGAATTCCATCAGCGGGAGAATTGTTCTCCACCTTGGTGATGGCGATCTGCCGCGCGTCCGTAGTGACGAGTTTGTCACTGAACATCCAACCGCGTGCCCCTGTGGCCCCAAGCGTCCAGTCGTGGGTTGCGTCTTTGGGAGCCTTGTCGCCCAACGTAAAGTCTGGGTTGGCCATTTTGGAACGAGGCGTGCCGGATGATGACAACGCGGAGAGGAACAAGCAGAACGCCGTAGTGGCGAGTGGTGCGAGGGAAGATTGTTTTACGATCATAAGGAGGTGCCCGGGTTGACAAACACTTTCATTTGGAGGGATTAGCGGGTTTTAATGTCTTCAGCATCTTCCCGGTTTTCGCCAAGGTCCTGATGCTGGGTTGGATGATCTTACCATTTCGATCCGGACCGACGTTGAGCAGGAAGTTTGAATTCCTGCTGTTTGTCATGGTCGTAAGTTAAAGGACACCCTTGGTTGTGTCCGATGGGGTGAGCGGTTACAGTTCAAAAGCCGGTAAGGTTGCGGGTGCATTCCTTGATGTCCGGATAGCGCTTGGCCTCGATGTCGTAGTAGGCTTTGAGGAGGTCGGTTTCGATGCCGATGTCGTCTCGGATCTTTTGCAACGGCCAGTTGAGGTATTGCCGGTAATTGACCTTGGCCAGTGATTGGCAGTCGGAGATGAAGCCCAGTCGCACAGCGTCCTTGAACACGTGCAAGTCGTCGTCTGTGAATGTGTAGCCCTTTGGGTAAAGGTGCTTGGTGACGAAGCTAAACAATTTCTCCTCGGTGGTGGTGACGCGGTTGCTGCTGCCCATGGTGAAGCCGAGTACGAATGCCTCGTCCTTGATGAGCACGCCGCGTCCGAGCAGAATGTGGATATAATCATGTGTTTCAAGGTTGGTTGCGCCGTGGAAGATGTCCAGACCAGGGAGGTCGTACTTTGGGTTCTCGATTAGTTGGATGATCAGTGGCACATCATCCTGTTCGAGTCCGAATTCGTTAAGTTGGTCGTACGCCTGCTGCAGGGTCAATTCCGTGGTCGAGAGCGGGACAAACCAGTTTTCCACAATTTCCTCCGTCGTCATAAGCCTGATCTAGTGGGGAATGAGTCTGCCAGAGCAGTGGGCGAAATAAAAGGGCGAAGCCATGTCGGTGAAACATGGCTTCGCGAGTTCCGGGGATGGAGGCCAATCGCACCCCGTCACCTTATTTTTTGAACAAACGGCCGCCTTCGGCGAATCCGCAGCGGACACCGTGTATGATTGCACTAACCAAACCTGCACGATGGCGGCATGTTAGTTGTGACAGGGCAACGTACCAAAGCGTTCAAAATGAATTTAGATCGACTGAAATCTTATAATTTTTTTCATTTAGCTGATTGACAGAGAGGGGGGGCGGGAGCATTATCTGCACAACTTTTAGCTGATTACGTTTATGAAAATGGAAAAAACTCAATCTGCCCGAATGATGTTGCTGACTGTCGTGAGTTTTGTTGCTTTGTGTTTGTGGCTCTCCCCGACGGCCATGGCACAACCAAAATTGGGGCTCTTTGCACCGCCAAACACCGGTGCACCCAAGACTCGGGTTGGTGGCGGTGTCAGGGGTGGCCTGATGCTACCAAACACCGGAGCGCCCAAGACGCGAGTTGGCGGCGGAGTGCGAGGCGGTCTGATGCTGCCAAACACCGGCGCGCCCAAGACTCGGGTTGGCGGTGGTGTGCGAGGAGGCCTGATGCTGCCGCAAGTCGGTGCGCCCAAGGCGCGGGTTGGTGGCGGTGTGCGTGGTGGATTGCAGTTGCCGCAGGTTGGTGCCCCGAAGGCGCGGGTAGGTGGCGGTGTGCGTGGTGGTGCTGAGGACGATGCTAATCATCTCATGTCCATGCCGGTTGTATTCGTGCTCACACCGGAGTCGGTCGGTTTCACGGTGTCGGAGTCGCCAATGCTTTACTACTACGTGACCGATGACACTTCGTTTGAGTTCGAGATCACGGTCAACCGCGACGAGCGTACTCTGGTGCAAATGCGTCGCTGGGAAAAAATCAAGGCCGGGGTGCACGGCATTTCGCTGGACGACTTGGGGATCAAGCTTGAGGAGGGGATTGACTACGAGTGGAACGTGGCACTCATCCCGAATCCGCTGCAGGGCTCGCTGGACATCACATCGACTGGGGGCATCCGCCGCATCAAGGCCAAGGAGCCGATGAAGGACTTTAACGACTACGGCAAGCACGGCATTTGGTACGATATGCTGCAGGACTTGACCGAAAAGATAAGTGCTGATCGAGGTAACAAGGCGTTGCTTAAGGAGCGCGGCGATTTATTTAAACAGGTTGGTTTGCCGGAAGTGGCCGAACTGGACTACAACGCAGCCAAGACCAAAGGTTGACCTGATAGTTGCTTAAAATATTTATTAACGGCGGGCGAGTGCCCGCCGTTTGTTGTTGACCCAAACCATCGTAATTACCTAGTTCCTACAGATCCGAATGACCGGAATTTTCCAGATGAGGCACGGTGCATTACTGTCACTTGGCTTGGTGCTTGGTGCAATTGGCCAAGCATTTGCCCAAGTAGTGGTGGACAACTCATTCAGCACAGGCGGCGCACTGGCTGGACCGGACTTCCTGATCCCCAACTCAATAGGCAAGATGATCGGGGGGAATCTTTTCCACAGTTTCACTGAGTTCAACGTGCAGACCGGCGGGTCGGCGACGTTTACTGGTCCGGACACTATCAATAACATCCTCGGTCGCGTGACCGGAGCAAGCACTTCAGAGATTGATGGGCTCATTAAGTCCGACATCGCCGGGTCTAATTTGTATCTGTTAAACCCCAACGGCTTCCTGTTCGGCGAGAATGCGAGGGTCGATGTGGATGGAGCATTCACCGTTTCCTCTCGTGACCGGATCAACTTGGGCAATGATGGCGTGTTTTTGGCAACGAACCCGGACCAGAGCGTGTTTACCGCGTCGCCGCCGCAGGCGTTCGGCTTCCTTGGCGGCAACCCGGCCGGCAAGATCACCTTCAACGGGACACGCCTGGTCACCGTTGGGCAGGTTAACGTTGCTGGTGGCGAGGTGCTGCTTGACAAGGCGCGGTTGACCTCGGTGACGGCCGACGGCAATTCCGGGAGCATTATCATGGAGGCCGACGCCGTGACGATCCGCGAAGGCCAACTGCGCTCGGAGTCGACCGGCGGCGATTCCGGGAAGGTGATTATCAGTTCGAAGGGACCGGTGTTGATCGAGAACCCCAGCGCCACGCCGGATACCGGCGAGGGGCTCGACCGGGGCGAGTTTATCGACAACATCCGCAACCGCGACGTGGCGTTTGGCGAGGAAACCGGCTTGTTGAGCCTGGCCACCGGTGCGGGAAACACCGGCGGCATCACCGTTGCCGCGCCGACGATCGATCTCAAGAGCGCCGGCCTGTTCTCGCTTACACAACAGGATGCCGACGGCACGCTTGGACAAGCGGGAGGCATCAAGCTGCAGTCGGGCGTCACGCTGCTGAAAAACTCGCGTATTCAGTTCGGCTCCGGCCTGTCCGGCGAAACGACGGGTGGCGTGGATATCCTCTCTCAAAACGGAATGAGATTCGAGGAGCAGAGCTACCTGTATTCTCGCGCTGGGCTGAAGCTCACGGGCGGCGTGGTCATCGTTGGCGCGAGCCTGGTCGAGGCCGGTTCCTCGACGGTGCAACTCGGCGGCGGTATGAAGCTGGAAAAGAACAGTGCCTGGAGCTCCCCGAGTATCGACATCCAGGCGGCGACGTTCGAGTTATTCAAGAGCAACATGCGGTACGAGACAGAGGCGACCCTCAAGCTGGGCGGCGACTTGAAGCTGGCACAAGGCAGCCTGCTCGCCGGGAACGTCCGGCTGCCCAGTACGCTGGAAATCTCGGGGCGTCATATGACGGTGGACGGCGGTTCACGGGTGGACAGCGGGCTTGGGACGGATATTTCCCTCGGCGGCGAATTCGGCCTGCTCAACAGCAGTCGGGTGCAGGTCGGGATCGACCGCGAAAAAAATTCCGGCTCGCCGTTCAGTTTTCCGGAGGGGCAGCAGTTCGGCCATCTCAGTCTCAAGGCGGGGCGAATTGCCATTGCCCCTGGGGAACAGGGCAGCCATTTCAAACTATTCACGCAGTATGGCGGCACCGTGTCGTTGGAGGCCGACGGTGTCATCACGATTGAGAGCAACGGCGAGGTGGATCTGACAGATTATGACGCCAACCCGGAGAGCAGAATGACGGTCAAGGCGGGCGGGATGCTGATCGACGCCGCGGGCCTGCGGGCCGACGAGATCGATGTCGATGTCGCCGGCCTCCTGCAAATTGGGAAGCCGAACGCCCCGTACTCCAGCGGCATCACTGGCGGGCCGAAAGATCCGCGCCTCGTCGATGTCAGCGCCGGCAAGTTGCACATGTACGGCACAGGCGGGATCGTCCTGCTCAAGGAGGGATACAACAATGTCTACGGCGGGGAGATCAAGGTCAAGGTGGGGGAGACGCTCCTGATCGACAACAATGCGATCAGCACACGCGGCAGGACCTCGGAAATTAACAACAACAACATCGCCGTTGGCTCCATCGACATCGATGCCGGAAACCTGATTCTCCAGAACAACGCGAAGATCGAAATGAACTCGGGTGACGTGCCGGATGGGACTGCCGTCGGCGCGATGGACGTTGACGTGGTCAATCTCTTGCGGATTCAAAACTCGACCCTCTCGGTGTCAGCCACGGGTGTCCACTCGGCCCGGGCGGATGTCGCATTGAGAGCCAAGTATGTCGAGTTGACTACGGCCAAGATTGAGCACGCGAACTACTTTTCCAAGGTTTACAATCAGGGCGATATTTACTTGCGAGACAAGCCGGAGCCGGTGTTTCTGTCTGGCTATGGGACGCTTGACATCACCGCAAGCGAAACCCTCGTGGCGAAGGACAAAACTGTGATCTCGATGCAGAACGGGTCGGTGAAGCTGGCCGCCGGCGGGATGATGCTCAGCGACACGGCCATCGAGGCGGAGACGCACTGGCTGCAGGATTCGCAGGATCGGAACAGCCATCTAACGCTCATGGCGGCGGGGCAATTGCTACTGCTCAACAGCCAGTTTGAAATGGAAACCGTGTCCGCGGTTGGGCGGCAAACCTTCTCGGCGACAGCCCCGGTCGTTCAATTCCAGAACAGCAACCTGACGCTGTCAGACGAGGTTGCCGGGCAACCGGGGTCGATCACTATTCTTGGTAGCCAGTCGCTGCTGATCGAGGGTTCTGAGATCAGTTCCGTCGGCATGAACACCATCGACGCTGGCGTGAACGGCAACGACATCACGGTCGGCGGCGGGGCGGTGGCGATTAAGTCCAGCGTCATCAACACTACCGTGCGCGGTGCGGGTGATGCTGGCCAAACCGAGCTCGCCGTCACCAAGTCGTTTTCGATTGGCGATAGCTGGATTGGCGGGGCCGGCAGCACACTTGGCGAAGTGCAGCCGATGAACGTGGCCACGGACGACTCGTGGGGCGCGGCTGCGGTGGTTGGCGGTGCCGTGGCGCTTGATGGGTCGCTCGGTTTGGCCAAGGGCGAAAACCGGTACTTCAGCCTGGCCTCGCTTTCGCTGTTCAACGGCCAGCAGCTTTTGTTCGCGAACCTTGGCGATTCCGACCAGCGCGTGATCGCGCGGGTGACCGGCGGCGAGTCGTCGGTGCTGGACGGGACCATTGATCTCGGGGCGAATCCCATCGACCTGCTCCTGATGAACCCTAGCGGCTTCGTGGTCGGCCCCAACGCGCAGTTCAGCCAAGCGGGCGAGTTGACGCTGTTTGCCGGCAATGCGGTCGAGTTCGATGGCGGGGGCAGGGTTGACCTGGAGACCGCAGCCGATGCGCTTCCCGAAACCAAGCCGGTCGGCTTCATCACCACCGAACGTGGCGACTTGCAGGTCATCGGCGCAACGCTTGGCCAAGCCGGTTCGTCCGAAACCGGCCAAGGTCTGTCGATCATCGGCGGTGAGGTGAGTTTCCGCAGCGGCGGCGCAGCACTGACCGGCAACGGCGGCGATGTCCGCATCGACGCCGCCAGCCTGAACCTATCTGGCGGGAGTGTCATCGGCACTGTCAGCCCGGTGGGCGAGCCCGGTGGCGATGTCCGGATTAATGCCGGCACGGTCACCTTGGAGGACGGAAACATCCGAAGCGTGGCCGCCGGTGGCGACGGCGGCGAGGTGCTCATCCGTGGCGGGTCGTTCCAAGCAAAGGGAGGCTCCGTGCAATCGCGTTCGTACCCGAACGAAGCCGGCAACGGCCGCGCCGGCGCGGTCACCATCGCGATGGACGACTCGATTACTGGCGTGATGGACTCATTCGTCGATGCCGCCTCGTATGGCGACGGCGGGTTGTCGCCGGTCA
>Ga0163108_10002986_pt1 | contig 12143 bp, 12 predicted proteins | sample Fk1155metaG_FD_109644 | JGI IMG/M metagenome (GOLD analysis project Ga0163108, IMG submission 109644) | Marine microbial communities from the Central Pacific Ocean - Fk160115 155m metaG | ecosystem: Environmental > Aquatic > Marine > Oceanic > Photic zone | place: The Central Pacific Ocean...
CGCCACACTTGCGAAGTTGGCGTGATGGCTGGCGAAATCTGCGGTTTATGCTTTTGTTTAGTCCGCGTTGGCTGTTCTTGTATCCGGGCCTTTTGCTCATGCTGATTGGCCTCGGCCTCGGCGGATGGCTGTTGCCAGAGGCGCGACAGATTGGCCCCGCGAAACTCGATGTGCACACACTGGCCTATTCGGCATTGGCTGTGCTGCTCGGTTTCCAATCGGTGATGTTTGCTTTATACACGCGAACGTACGCCATTAAGCAGGGGCTCATTCTCGAGAGCCCAATGTTCAAGAAGCCGTCCCGCTATATCACCCTCGAGACGGGCTTGGCGGTCGGTGGAGTCCTGATGCTGGTTGGGTTTGGCGGGTCGGTGTCAGCGACGCTCGGTTGGAGCGAAAAGGACTTCGGTCAACTCAACCCTTCGGTGGTGCTTCGCCAAGTGATTCCATCGATTTTGGGCTTGGCCCTTGGTTTTCAAATCATGCTTGGCAGTTTCTTTCTCAGTGTGCTTGGCCTCGAGAGCAAGGGAGGCAAGGGGTGAAATGGTTCGATTGCGTCATTCGAAACTGGCGCATTCGTAAGGCACTTCCGCACTTGGACAAGGTCAAGCGAGTGCTCGATGTTGGTTGCGGCGATGGCACACTCATGCGCCGCCTTGCTGGCGATGATTTCATAGGCGTGGGTGTTGATCCGCGCATTGCCAAAGCACAGGGCCAGGACGTGCACGGCGTGCAGTTCGTGAGAGGGAATTTCCCTGACGACCTGCCGGTTTGCGAATCGTTTGAGGTTGTTGCGATGTTGGCTGTGATTGAGCATGTTCCCGAGGGAGACAAGGCGGATTGGGCAAGCGCGTGCCACCGACTGCTTGTCGATAGCGGTCGCGTGGTGCTGACTGTGCCGTCGCCGCGGGTCGATGCCATTTTGGCTGTGCTGCGATTCTTCCGCTTGGCCGATGGCACGGCGCTGGAGGAACATCACGGCTTTGACCCAGGTGAAGTGCCGCGACTGTTTGAGTCGGCAGGCTTCAGTTTGGTCATGCACAAGACATTTCAACTGGGTTTGAATAATCTATTCGTCTTCAGGAAAAACGCCTGATCCATTTTGTTGTCGCAAAAAACAAAGCAAGCCTTCGAGTTACCCGAGCCAAAACTGCTTTTTTGGCTGCGCATGGCTTGGGTGGTGGCGTATGCGCTGATGTTGGTGTCGATGCTGAACAACTTGGCCCGGCTAAATAGCGATGCAATCGCTTACATGCGCGTTGCCGAGTATTGGTCGGTTGGTAACCTGAGTTTCGCGGTGAACGGATACTGGGGGCCGATGCTGAGTTGGCTGATGGTGCCGTTTCTGTGGTTGAGCGCTGAGCCGTTGCTCGCCGGCAAATTGGCGATGCTGGTTTCCGGTGCGGTGTTTTTTCATGGGAGCCTGTTTTTGGCTCGCTCGTTGGGGCTTCGATTGACTGACGAGTTGATCGTGGCCTGGGTGCTAGCGCTGACGATTCCCAACTGGATGTCAAATCATGTGACGCCGGATTTGCTGGTCGCCGGATTGATGGCATTTGCGCTTGGGCAAACGGTGTCGCCGGACTGGCTGGTGACTCGCCAGCGCGCGTTTGGCACCGGCGCGACCTGGGGATTGGCCTACTTGGCCAAGGCGGTGGCATTGCCAATCGGTGTGGTGGTGAGTGTTTTGCTGGCGCTATGCTGGCGGCTTGGCCAATCGGAGAATCGCTTGTCGGCTTGGAGCCAGATGGGTATGTCGCTTGGATTGTTGGCGCTGGTGGCTGGGCCGTGGATCACAGTGTTATCGCTGAAATACGATAAGCCGACCTTTTCGACTTCCGGGCCGATTGCCCACGCTGTCGTTGGCCCAGGAAATGACCGGCCGGCACCGCATCCGTTCGGAAATACAATTTACGAACCGGAACGAGGCCGGGTGACGGCGTGGGAAGATCCGAGCCGAATGGACTACGACTACTGGTCGCCGTTTGAGAGTGGCGAAAGTTTTTCGCACCAGATCTCACTCATTGGGCGCAACGCCGGAACTGTTTTTCAATTCTTGGCATCTTTCGATGGGATGGGAGGATTGCTGAAATGGTTTGGACTTGGCACACTGGTTTTAGGTTTGGCGCTTTTCGCGAAACGTCCTTGGTTGAAAAACTGGCTGGCCAATCGCTGGCGATGGATGGTCATTCCGCTGGTTTGCCTGGGCGGCATTTATCTGCCGGTTTACGTCATGCCGGTGGATCAACGCTACTTTTATTTGTTCCTTCCTCTGATCATGATTCTCACACTCGGCCTTGCCTCCTCGTTCGTCGAAAAAAAAAGTGGGGTCGGCTTGGTGTTGATGCTGATTTTTCTGTTGCCGTTGTTGTGGCAAGTGCCACCAAGATATCCAACCGGTTTGTTCGCGCAAAATTTGGCCAAGCGGATGGAGGCAGCCGGATTGGTGGGACCGATTGTTGGTTCTACATTCTTCTCGTTGGAAGGCGATCGGCTTGGTTTGTATGTGGCTTGGCATCTCGGCCAGCCTTGGTTCGGAGATGTCAGACCATCGTCACCTGATGCGTATAAGGATTCAGGGGCGAGGTTTACAATTGTCATCGGCGGCTCGCCGTTGGCGAAGCGATTGAACGCCCATTCGGCTTTCAAAAACGTCACACCTTCGATCACAGGAGAAACTTTGTTTCAAGTTTACGAGATACAGGCAAATGAGCCGTAGTTCATTTTTCTTCCCCAACGGGAGGGCTGCTTTTATATTCGCTGCAACGTGAGCTATATTGTATGTCAATAGTTTACCAGAGAAAGTGCAATGGAAATTCAAGTTGGGATTATTTCGGTTTCAGATCGTGCGACGCAGGGTGTATATGACGACGGTGGTGTGCCGGCGTTGAAGGAGGCCTCAGTTGGTTACGGCTGGAACTTTACTGCCGAAACGGTGGTGCCGGACGAAGTTTGTGAGATCCAACGCGCACTGCGTGAGCAGGTGAACAAGGGCTGCGATTTGATATTGACGACCGGCGGCACCGGTGTGTCTCCGCGCGACGTGACTCCCGAGGCGGTGCGGGAAATGGCGATACGAGAGTTGCCTGGCTTCGGCGAAGTGATGCGGATGGAGTCGTTGAAAATCACGCAGAATGCTGTGCTTTCCCGAAACTTGGCTGCGGTAATCGATTCATCTTTGGTCGTTTGTCTCCCTGGCAAACCCAAGGGTGCGGTCGAGTGCCTCGGGTTCGTCGCCGACGCCATTCCTCACTGCATCAAGGTGTTACAGGAAGTGCCAACGAGTTGTTGATGAGCCAACCCGCTAATGTTATTTCTGGATGCGGATGATGCGACGGATGTTGCCACTGAAGAGTTTGTCCTGAGTTTTTGTGTCGGGTATCAGTCGGCGGATGGTCTCGATTGCTCGGGAACCGGAGCAGCTTGGGCCGCGGCCGATAATGTCGTTGCAGTCACTCCCGTAAATCAGTTTCTCTCGGTGGCGGTGGATGAATTTGATCGTGTGCGCTTCGTCGCGGATGAGCGCGTTGAGACCTGAGCCTGCAGAGAGGTCGCCGTACATGTTCGGGTAGTCACTCAGTAAGCGGTCGGAAATGCCGCCTGGCGTGACGGCACCCTTGGGGTACATGACGGTTTGATTGTGTTTTTTGTCGATATTACCCCACCAGGTTTGTGCGTGGCCGATAAAGTTCACTTTTGGGAATTTCTCTAGGATGGTGTGGAAGCGTTCGATGCCGGTATTGTAGTGGCCGTGCTCAAAGTGCATCAGTACCGGGACATCGTATTCCTGCGCGAGCTCGGCGATACGCTGGATGTGTGTTGAATCGCACTCGACGCGGAACTTTTGCTCGCCGATGCCAACTGCGCCTTTTTTTAAGTACAACTCGATTGTTTCGATGCACTCGGGGTGGTCAGAAATCTCGTTGGCGAAATGTACGTAGTTGTGCGGGTTTTTGACTACAATTTTCCGGACGGATTTGTTGCCGCCGCAGTTGGCGGCGAGACCGTACAGGCGGCCAGCCGGGAGCAGAACGGTCCACTTGATGCCCATGGCACGCTGATGGCCGAGCATGCGTTCATCGTTGCGACCGCTGTAGTTGGTATGCTGGTGTAGGTCGATGATTTCTTGCTTGGGCTTGAGGCCAAGTGCTTGGCCGGGCAGGGCGGCGGCGGTTCCAGCGGCGGCGATAAAATGGCGTCGGGTCAACGGTTTCACGGCAATAAATATCTGGTGAGAAGGTAGGTTTTCGACTTGCCCAAGGCGACTTTTTTTTCTTGGCGTTGTGAAAACCGGTCCTACCGCTTATGTTCCGTTTACCCTGATTGGGGCAACGCAATGGACAAACTTTTGCTAATCGATGATGAGAGTGATGTGCGCTATTCTTTCAAGCGTATTTTTGAATCGCCTGATCTCAACCTCGAGACAGCTGCCAGCGGCGAGAAGGGACTGGAGGTCATCCAGCGTTTCAAACCGGACTTGGTGTTGATGGATGTCCGCATGAGCGGCATCAACGGGCTGGAGACACTGAGGCGCATCCGGCAGGATGATGCCAAGCTGCCGGTGATCATGATGACCGCATTTGGCACGACGCAGACGGCGATCGAGGCGATGAAGCTCGGCGCGTACGATTATTTGCTAAAGCCGTTTGATGTGCCGAAGCTCAAGCAGATCGTTGCTGACGCTCTTAAGGCTGCCCACGACATGAAAAAGGTCGTTGTCTGCGAGCCGATGCTGGAGTCAGAGGATTACGATTTGGGCATCGTCGGCCACAGCCAACCGATGCAGGAAGTGTTCAAGACGATCGGTCAGTTGGCCGGTTCGGATGCCACGGCGCTGATCACCGGCGAGAGCGGCACCGGCAAGGAACTGGTTGCGCGTGCCATTTATCAGAACAGCCGGCGCAATGATAAATCGTATCTGCCGATCAACTGCGCCGCAATCCCGGAGAATCTGCTTGAGAGCGAGTTGTTCGGCCACGAGAAGGGCTCGTTCACTGGCGCGAGTGCGCAGCGTATCGGCAAGTTCGAGCAGTGTGACAAGGGGACACTCTTCCTCGACGAGATCGGTGACATGACGCTCGCGACGCAGGCGAAGATTTTGCGCGTGCTTCAGAACGGCACCATCGAGCGTGTCGGTGGCAACAAGCCGATCACAGTCGACGTGCGCATCATCGCGGCAACAAATAAACGCTTGGAGGAGGCAGTCGCAGCCAGGGAGTTTCGCGAGGATTTGTTCTATCGACTCAACGTCGTGCGCATCAGTTTGCCTGCTCTGCGAGAGCGTAGGGAGGATGTTTCGCTGCTGGTCGATTATTTTCTCAAGACGATCGCTAATGACGAGGGGCGCAATCCAAAGTCGGTCCTCGGGGATGCGCTGGAGTTGCTCTCGCAATACAGTTGGCCCGGCAACGTGCGCGAATTGGAAAATGTCATCAGGCGCGCCATCGTCATGGCCAAGGGCGAGGCAATTCGCGCCGCCGATCTGCCGGCGAACATCATGGCGGGAGGGAGCGCACCGACGCCCGGCCAAGCGCTTGCCCAAGTGCAGTCGACGGGGACCGATGCGACCGATGAAATCGGCAGTGTCGCTGCGACGCTATTCCGCTGGGCAAAGGGACAGCCGGATTTGGCTGTGCTGCCGGCGGTGGAGCGAGAGTTGATCGCCCACGCGTTGCGTGACACCAATGGGAACCAAGTGCAGGCGGCCAAGCTGCTTGGTATCACGCGAGCCACGTTGCGGAAGCGCATCCAGAAATTCGGCATCAAGCAGGCCGTCTCGGTGGAGTAAATTCTGGCCTTAATTCTGCGTAGGTTACTACTTGGTGGAGAACAGGCTTCGCTTCCGCTGGTCGAAGGGGATTGATCCGTCAGGTCCACAGAGGTGGGCGAGTCGCCAGAAGCGCCAACTCAGTAGGATCAGCATGATGAGATTCACAATCTGGGACACACCATGCCACAGGGCGAATTTCCACTTGGCGCTCTGGATGACATCTCCACTGTAGGAGGCCTTTTCAATCATCGGTGGCGGTCCGTCGCTCTTCAGTTGGAATTGGTATATTTGCTGATGCCAAACGGCAAGTCTGGGGCTGATAAATTTACCCCCGATAAGAGCGAGGCCAAGCAGTATACAAACCAAGGCGACGGCGCGACTGGGGGAACTGCCTTCGACGTAGAGCCACTCGATCAGCAGGTGTGCCACAGCGATGATACCGCAGATCATGTGCAGCATGAAGTACCGGCCTAAGACGGCTTGGGCGACGAGGCCGTTGTAGGGCGGCGGGGTGAAGTCTGTCACCTCACTGGAAAAAAACACCGAACCGGCAAGGAAGGAAAAGAAAATTGAACCTCCTACCCAAAGGGCGGCGTTGAACAACCCCACGAAAGCTAGAAAGCTTGGCATGGCGCGAGTAAACGGGACTCGCCGCAGTGTGCCAAGGCTCCTCTGCGGCATTTACTCGATGACGGTTTGCGTTTGACGACGCAGTCAGGCTTGGAATTGGCAATGTGGCAGAACACTGTAACTTTTTCGTGACAACTGCGTATCAAGCTGTAATTTGCCCTGTCTACGGGCTTTTTTGGAGGGAAATCCAATAGAGGGGATTGCGTATTCTCAATTAGTTCAAAGATATTTTGGCGGACAATTTGCAAAAACAACGCTATGAGCACAAGTACATCATCCGGGAGGGTGAGGCGATGGCCATGCGGGATTTTGTTTCCTCTTATCTTGAGTTGGATGCGTTCGGGGCAACCCAGCCCAATCTCTCCTATCCGGTGCACAGTCTTTATCTTGACTCGCCGGATTTGCGCCTCTACCACACCACGATCAACGGAGACAAAAACCGCTACAAGCTGCGCATTCGTTTTTACGAGGATCGACCGAAGGCGCCGGTTTATTTTGAAATTAAGCGTCGCACCAACAATACAATTGCGAAGCAGCGGGGAGGGGTCAAGCGCGAGGCATTGGAACATGTGCTGAGTGGCCAGTTGCCGTTGCCTGAGCAAATGGCCAGCGGTGAACCTGAGCATCGGGCAGCTCTCGAGCAGTTCATTCACCACATGCAGGAGTTGGGTGCAAAGCCAAAGGCCCACGTGGCCTATTACCGTGAGGCGTGGATTAGCAAGGATAACAACGCTGTGCGTGTGACGCTGGATCGACAAACCCGGATCGAAGTGGAGCCAATGGCGCACTTGGTCACCCAAATGACTGATCCGAGGTATGTCTTTGGTGATAACGTTGTGTTGGAATTGAAGTTTACCAATCGCTTTCCAGATTGGTTTCGTGAGTTGGTCAGGATTTTTGGTTTGGCGCAAGGTGGTGCAGCAAAGTACGTCGATGGGGTCACCTTGATGGGTGAACAATCCGTCAGGGAAGGGCTTGATCCAAGCGGTTGGCCCATTGCCTGCTCAATGGAAGACGTTCATGTGAATTAAAGACAGATGGATCACTGGTTTTTACAGGGAGACTACACTCCGGTCCCGACAGATGTCCCCATGATGCTCATGGGGTTGCTGTTGGCTTTTGTCTGTGGGCATGCCATCGCTTGGGTGTATATGTTTACGCATACGGGGTTGTCTTATTCGAAGTCATTCGTGAACTCGCTGGTGGTGATCCCCACGATCGTGTCAATGGTGATGCTTGTGCTTTCCAATAATCTTGTGACGGCTTTTGGATTGATGGCGATCTTCGCCATCGTACGCTTTCGTAACGTTCTGAGGGATACGTTGGATACATCCTACATCCTATCGGTCATTGTTGTTGGTATGGCATGTGGGACGTTGAAATTTGCAACTGCGGTTGCCGGTTGCCTGATGATATGCCTAATCATGTTCTACATTCGGGTGACCTCATTTGGCACGAGACACCGATATGACACCATACTCAATCTAAATCGGGAGAAATCCGCGTTGGAGATCGGAGCACTGAACAAGACACTGGAGCGTCATGCACGCCGTTCCCGTTGTGTGAGTGAGAGGACAGTCGATGGCACCAGTGGGACCGATTTTTCCTATCGGTTGCTTTTGCGAGATCCTTCACGACTGGAGGATTTGCTTGTCGAATTGCGCGAAATGGATGGGGTATCCCGGGTGACCGGACTCAAGGCGGAGGCAGAATCAGAAGTCTAGTTCATGAGTAACAAACAGCCCATCCCCATCCCGGTTGAGCAGAAATGGCAGGATTTTCGCGAAGTCATTTTGCCGGTCATTGTGTTTTTGCTCTGCATCGCGAGTGTGATCGTTATTTGGTACAACCGAGTCAGCCCATCTTCAGTTGTGGGCGAGGCGCGTTCCGCTAACATTGTCCTCTCCAGCCCCCGCGCTGGATTGTTGACGGAAGTTTCCGTTGGCCGCTTTGATGCCGTAAAGAAGGGTGCCCCAATCGCGTCCATCGACTACTCGATGGATCCGGACTTTGCTGATGCCACCGTTGAGTGGGTTCGGGCACAGGTCGATTTGCTCACCCTGACCATCGATCCCATGCAGCGAGCTAGAACCGACCTAAGCTACAATCAGCTGCGTTTGGATTGGTTGAATGAGCGTACTTCAGTGGCCGCGTTGAAGATTGAGTTGCAGAACTCTGAAAAAGAATTTCAACGAATTGAAACTTTGTTCATGGATAATCTGGTTTCAGAGTCGCTCTATAACAAGGCCCGGACAGATCGGGACAGCTACGCTGTGCAGGTCCAGCAAAAGGAGGAATTGGTAGCTTCGATTCAACAGGCCTTGAGCCAAGCACAGGAGAACGATCCGTCAAGCCAATTGGACCAAGCCCAAATCAAACGGCTTGACCAAGGCCTTAGCCGCGTGGAGGCACTGCTTGATGACATCATTTTGTTGTCCCCAATCGATGGCGAAATTGGGAGCATTAGCAAACAAACTGGGGAAAGCATCCAACCTGGTGAGACCATCGCCACCATAAGCTCATCGCAAGTCAAAAAGATCGTCGGCTATGTGCCGCAACCCATTTATCTGGAACCCTACGTTGGGATGGAGGTCGAAATCAGGACACGGCGCCCCACTAGAACTGGCTTATTTTCGTGGTTAGGAACAGGTAGGCCTGTTGCCCGGGCCAAGGTGTCCAAGGTTAGCAACCGCCTCGAGGCAGTTGGGAGTGGTGTGTTGAGGAATCGTGCCGCCTACAAAAAAGTGCTACCGTTCACAATCGATTTGATAGATGGCGAAGGCAAATCAATTGACCTCGACATTCATCCGGGCGAGTTGGTGGACATTCACTTCATCGGAAGCGGCGAGTAGAATGAGCATTTGGCCAAGTGCCATCGGGCAGGGGCCATCAGATCGTGTTCTCCTCTCCGCTCTTGGCGATCGCTTCCGACATCAGGTCAAGCGTCTTGCTGCGTGATATCGAGCCGACCAAGCGCATCTCCCGGTTGGAGTTTACCACAGGTATCATTTCCATCTCGGATCCCATGATCTGAGGCAGGGCCTCCATCAACTGGCGATTTGGGGTGAGAAACGTTCCTATAGGGCGCATCAAATCGAGTGCAATCACGGCTCGTAACTCGTCTCCTGCATTGAGATGAGCCTTCAAATCCTGAAGCGAAATTACCCCCACTAGTCTTTTGTCCTGACTTATCACCGGGAGATAGTTTCGGGGACTGTTTAGAAATATGTTGGAAATTTCTGGCAGAGAGGCTGTCTCCTTGATTGGCGAAGTCGGCCCCACCATCACATCACCAATGCAACGATCTGTTGCCGAACCCATCCGTCGGCTTTCCTTGTCCAAAACCAAGCCACGTCGATGGAGGGGTGCCGAGTACACTGAAGATTTGTGAAACCTTTGTGAAACCAACGTTGCCACTACACAGCCAATCATTAAAGGCGGCATCAACTCATACTTAAGAGAGATTTCAAAAATTAAGATCATCGCCAGCAATGGCGAGCGGGTGGTCGCTGCCAGGATACTTCCCATCCCAACAAGCGCAAATGCAATTGTTGGGGTTTCATTCGCAAAACCGAGTTGGTCAAGTGCTTCACCGAAAGCTGCCCCGATTCCTGCACCAAGAAACAGCGTTGGCGTAAACACTCCCCCTATTGTACCGGTGCCAACCGTAACAACCGTGGCCGCTAACTTGGCAATCAGCAATCCAGTCAACACGAAAATAGGTATCTGCCAAGCCTCAAGGCCGAAGGCAACTGAACCGTTAACCAGCCCGGAAAGTCCGGCTTTCGATGAGTCTGCATGCAGGATCTGGTTGGTAATCTCGTAGCCGTTGCCCCAGACACCCGGAAAAATCAGGGCGATCATGCCAACCACCAATCCAGCCAAGCCAAGTTTCACCCAGATTGGCCAAGCGCATTTCCCCACCGCAAACTCCATCCTCTGTATCGAATGGAGAAAAAAAGCGCTACCCACACCCGAGAAAGCACCCAGAATCAAAAACCACCCCATTTGGGAAAAACGAGCCGCTTGCCCAAAGTCGATCGAATTGGGCAACACATACCATGGCTCAATGCCAAACCAAAACCGAGAAACCATCGTTGCCATCACCGAAGCCATCACCAATGGAGCAAAAAGATTCATCGAAAAATTACCCACCAAAACCAAAGCAGCGAAAAGTGCTCCAGCGATTGGGGCATTGTAAGCTGCCGCCAACCCCGCAGCTGCACCGCATGCTACCATTAACCGAAGCCGATACGGTTGCCATTTGTGGTATTGGCCCCATTTTGAAGCAAAAGCGGCGGTTAATTGAGTGATCGCCCCCTCTCGACCAATGGAAGCACCTGTTCCAATACTTAACAGAGAGGACCAAGCTTGAATCAAAGTTGCCCGCATCCCAAGCCTCCCATCTCCAACAGCGACAACCTCCAATATGTTTGTAGCTTTCTTGTTCCCAGTTAGATGCGCTCTGAGCAAAAGAACCGAGCCAGCCAATAGTCCACCCAACGTCGGAATAATGATTCGGTAAATTGGGCTTAGTTCCTGAGCTAATATGGCTGGACTATCAGTCTGCTTAAAAACAATCCACTGCACCAGATTTACCAAAAAAAAGAATAGCAGATTAACAAAACCACCTATAACCCCTATAATAGCAGCTATAACGAGGTGAAACGCCTCTTCATTTGCTACGATTCGGTTAATCAGTTTCATCTCAATGAGTTACAAACAGCTATCTTGCTGCCACTTCTTTCTGAGATTCTAGTAAAATATTTCGAGTGTGTCAATTTGGCGCACAAGGATGGCTAACGTCTAATTACTCACTGTTTGCTTCTTTTTCCCAGTTTAATCACTCGTACGGGCGGAAAAACGGAACGTTGAAAGACATCTAAGATATTTGTTTGCGGAATTGTAATGGTTTGGCGTTTGGATTCATTGTTCGAGCATTATGGGACCGATTCACACATCCCTATTGATGAGGAATGTCTGTCGATCGGCAAGGAAGAATGAGCCAAGGAATCAAATGCCATCACAAAGTAAAGCATGATGAAAATGCACGAGGCATACTACTTTAGGCAATGTGTGAACTTGGCTCAATTCTTCCAGTAAAGATAGGCTTTTCGTGCAATTCTGCGGACACAGTTACCGTTTAAGCCTGCAGTCCTTAAATCGGAATGAACCGCACTTTTCTCTTTGTCTGCAGATTACAAACAATCCAACCTTTCATTCTTACTTAGGCATAGTTCCTTCTGGCCTCTAGTTATATGCTAGTCGTTATGAAAAGCTTCTAACTTATTGAATTTAATTAAGTTAGATACTTTTTTTGGCATATCGAAAACCTTTGGGTTTGCCAAATAATAAGCAACCGATTGACAGGCAGGTTCTTTTATGAAATAAATCAGGGCTGTCCTGCGTACCCCGCGGGACTTCTTCTTGTAACATAAGGTAAGGTGTCTCTTCACCGGATCAAGATAACGGAATGGCAAAAACAAAAAAAACACTGGCCAAAAAGGGCAAAGAAACCGGGCAATCTAGGGTGACTGGCGCGCAGAAAAAAACGGCTGCAAAAAAAACTTCGGCGAAGGCTGCCTCTTCAAAATCGGCTACTAAAAAGAAGATATCTGTAAAGAAAGCAGTGGCTAAGAAAGCAGTGGCTAAGAAAGCAGTGGCTAAGAAAGCAGTGGCTAAGAAAGCAGTGGCTAAGAAAGCAGTGGCTAAGAAAGCAGTGGCTAAGAAAGCAGTGGCTAAG
>Ga0163108_10002987_pt1 | contig 12143 bp, 10 predicted proteins | sample Fk1155metaG_FD_109644 | JGI IMG/M metagenome (GOLD analysis project Ga0163108, IMG submission 109644) | Marine microbial communities from the Central Pacific Ocean - Fk160115 155m metaG | ecosystem: Environmental > Aquatic > Marine > Oceanic > Photic zone | place: The Central Pacific Ocean...
CGTCATTGACGACGACTTTCAATACGATTCACGCGATCGTCCGCGAAATCTGATTCGTTCAGTACCTCAAGTCCAGGTGGACAGGAGGTTCTCAACGTAACCCCGGTCCATCGACGAGAGGGTTCCAAACCGCACGCCCATCCCGGGTGTCATCGGTGCTGCGACATCGCGGGGGAGCGTCCACCGCACCTCGGCTTCCGCGTCAATGGTCCGGCGACCACCGGGCAACTGGATTCGAAGTCGAAACTGGGTTCCCACCGCCATCGGCTTGGCGGTCTTGATGAACATGCCACCAATGGTTTGGTTCGATGTGTAGTCGACCAAAAAGTCCTCTACATTCGAATACTCGACCCGCACCTGGGGGGGGGCTTCAAATTGGGTGGGAGCGCGAAGGATGTCTTCTTGAACTTCAGCAGTATTGGTGGCCAGCAGCATGGGGTGCCTCCTCTTCACACCCTCCATCGGCGCCAGCGGATCGGACTTCAGCCGAATTTTGTATTTCTGCCAACACCGCCATACCGGCCTGTCCTATTATCCAGCCGCAAAAGCGATTTTCTTGGAGTTTGAAGATGACAAAGACTTGGCCCACCCTCTCGGTATGGATGCTCACATTCGCCACGGCCGGATGCTCTCTGTTGAAATCCGACAAGGATGAGGGCGGGGAAAATGCCTTCAGCGTACCTGCCGACATCCTGTTCGTGGTCGACAACTCTGGCTCCACCGCCCAATATTCGGCGGCCATTCTCGAACACTTTCCCGCCTTCATGGACACGCTTCAGAACGGCAACCCGTCCGTGGAATTCAACATTGCATTCACCACCACGACGGTGGATACCCTCGGCGGGTTCACCATTGGTGCCGACCCCGGAGAAGCGGGTTTGTTCGCTGGGGATGTTCCCGTTGTGGGCCACCAAGATGGGGACAGCCCGGCGCACCAATCCATGCAAAACCTTGGGTGCTGGGCGAGCTGCTGGAATGGCTACGAGATGCCCACCGATGCAACCTACACGGGCGTGGCCGGTGATTGTCCATTCCCCGCGGATGGTGTCGCCACCACCCAATATGTGGATTGCTTGTGCAACGACGTGAACTACCCGGAAGGCGAAAACTGGGATTCAGGTGAGTTGTGCGGTTCCGGAAATGAAATGCCCGTCGAGGCGGCGCTCTTGGCCATGTGCCGGATGGTGGATGTGCCACCCGAGGTTTGCTCCCACGAGGGCTCGGCATTTCAAGACGAGTGGATTGGCTCCAATGATGGATGGCTTCGGAACAACACCCCCAAACACATTGTGTTGGTGACCGATGAGGGAGATTCATCCGAAATCAGTGTGGGTGGATTGTATGGGAACGCAGAAGATGAACCCGAGGTCTACCTAGAAGCCTTTGCCGAGTTTGGCCGCGACATCACGTTTTCGGCCATCGGCCCCACCCTCGATTGCGATGGTGCCGGCAACTGCGAAACCACCTGCAGCAATGCACTGTACCCACCGAGCAGAACGGGTTCGATGCGACTCAAGAATCTTGCCGAAGCCAGCGGTGGGCTGTACCTCGGCATCACCCAGTTGGGAGAGTCCGGCGATGGGGGCGATTCGTGCCCCACCGCAAACTTTGGTGACCACCTCGAGGCGCTGGCCAACCTCTTTGCAGGCAACTAAGGCCAGTTCCACCCCTGTTTGGACGATATTTTACACCTTGTTGTCCCCAGAAAGGGTCCTTGTCTGCGATCCTCAGCACCCGACCCGAACTCGCGGGTTACGCCAAGGCTTGATTCGGAAGCGAAACCATGTCCAATACAGCACAAAAACGCCTATTTCCCTGGCTCACTCTTCTGTTGCCACTCTCTGCGTGCAATCGCTACGAGATGTTCTTGGTATCCGGACACGAGCAAGTCAGCTTTTCCAACAAAGTCGATGTTCTCTTCGTCACGGACAACTCGGGCTCTACGGCCCAATACTCCGCTGCGATCCTGGCGAACTTTGAAGTCTTTCTTGAAGACTTGGCCGAAGCTGGTGCCGGCGGCATCAAGGACCCCAGCCTGACCGATGCAGTGAGCGACTACCTCACATACACATCACAACGGGGCCGCATCACAGACTTTCGGATGGCGATCACAACCACGACAGTGGATATCGCTGGAGGATTCACAATTGGCGCCGACCCCGGTGAGTCCGGCCTGATTGTCGGAGACACCCCCATCGTAAATCGTGACGATGTGGACATCGCCCACCGATTCAAGCAAAACCTTGGGTGCTGGGCGAGCTGCTGGAATGGTTACGATATGCCCAGTGACAACGCCTACACCGGTGTTGCTGGGGATTGCCCCTTCCCCGAAGATGGGGATGCCACGACCCAATATGTCGATTGTTTGTGCAACGACGTGAACTACCCGGAAGGTGAAAACTGGGATTCCGGTGAGTTGTGCGGTTCTGGAAATGAAATGCCCGTCGAGGCCGCGTTGATGGCCATGTGCCGGGCCGTCGATACGCCGCCCGACATCTGCTACCACGTAGACTCCGTCTTTGAAGAAGAGTGGGCGGGCACCAACGGAGAATGGTTGCGCGATGACTCCACGGTAGTGGTTGTGTTTGTCACGGACGAAGGGGATGCATCCGAAATCAGCGTGGGTGGCTTGTACGGAAACTCAGATGATGAAGCCGATGTGTACCTCGAAGCATTCGCTCAATTTGACCGGACCATCAAGTTCGCTGCGATTGGCCCCACGCTGGACTGCGGCGAGGATGGCCTCTGTACGACGACATGCAGCAATGTACTGTACCCACCGAGCAGAACAGGCTCGATGCGACTGAAGAACCTCGCGGACGCAACCGGTGGCTTTTACAACGGCATTACAGCCGAAGGCGAGATGGGGGATGGTGGGAATGCATGCCCCACTGCCGACTTTGCTGAAAATCTTTCCGACCTCGGCCGACTGCTGGTCAACTTGCAAACTGCATTTGAACTCAACTCGGTACCCGACGAGACCACCATTCGGGTGTACGTTGATGACGAAGAAGTGGTCCGCTCTGCCGTACTCGAAGAGAACGAGGCCGGCGACATCTACAGCGATGGCTGGTCCTACGAGCCATCCAAGAATGCCGTCGTCTTTTGGGGCGAAGCCATTCCTGACTTCAACCAAGAAGTCCAAATTTTCTATCGGCCAGTCGATGGCAATCCACGCGAACTCCCGTTTTAGGCCCGCATGATGACACGTATTTTGACTCCTCTTTTGACCCTCCTTACCGTCGCCCTTTCCGGCCCTGTGCATGCACAGGAGGCCGTCGATATCGGCGTCATCAAAAATGAAGACGTAAAGATCGTCCAAAAGCTGCTTTACCCCAAGGCAGGGCGCTCCGAGATCGGCTTTCACACTGCCGCGATGCCCTTCGACGCGTTCACCTTCACGCCGGCGGCGGCCTTCACCTACGCCACCCACATGGCGGAAGACAAAGCCATCGAGGTCGTGCTGATGGGCGGCTATGGCATGAAAAACGGCACCTACAAAGAGTTGGAAGGTCAGGCCTACGGTGTGGCCCCCGATGCCTATCGCTTCCTCGGAAGTGCAATGGTCGACTTTCAGTACTCCCCCATCTACGCAAAAATGAACGTGATGGGACAACGCATCTTCCACCACGATGTGTTCTTGACGGGCGGACTTGGTGTCACCTACGAAGAAGCCATCCAGCCCGACGCTTCCAGTGCACTCGCGCCCACCTTGGGCTTGGGTGCAGGGGCCCGCATCTTCACCGGAAAGCGGTACGCTGTGCGCCTTCAACTCCGAGACGACATCCTTCGTGAGAAGCGAAGCAAAACTGCAGACACGCAGGCTTGGTTTATCAAGCAAAATGTCTCTCTCGTCATCGGCGTCAGCAAGTTGAGCAAATGAATATGCGCGTACTCACCCTCATCCTTGGCGCATCCCTTTGGTCGGCACCTGCCGTCGCCCAAGGCCTGAATGGCGCACCCGCACCCACAATGGAACAGCGGATGGAGGCCTTCGCCCAGGTGACGGCGGCCATGGAGTCCGGCAACAAGGCTGCGGCCGCGGACGAATTGGTGGCACTCACAGAGTCCGAAGAATGGTCCATGTTTCGTGCAGAAGCCTATGCCCGCTTGGCAATGCTGCTGAAAAACTTGGAACTCCCTTACTCGGCGCTCATCGCGTACAGCAAAGCCCTCGCAGAAGACCCTCAAGGCGTCGGTTCCGAGGCCGGAAAAGCGGTTGCCCTCGCAGACCAAGTGGGCGATCAGGCCATCTTGGAACCCGTATTCGCGGGCAACATTGGGCTTGACGTGGATGAAGCCACCCGGAGCCGAATGGCTTACTTGGCCGCCAGAGAAAACTACCGTTCTGGCAACCTTGCCGTCGCCGGCGCCATGCTCAAAATGGTGAAGCCGAACGACCCGTACTACCCAGAAGCCAAGGCACTTGAAGGCGTCATCCTGTCGCTTCAAGACCAACATGGAAACGCATTGGCACCGCTCCAGATCGCACTTGCGACCGGCGGACGCGCCCAACGTGGGGAGATATTCAAGGCCACGGTGACGCTCAACTTGGCCCGCGCATATTACGCCGCAGGGAACTTCCCCCAAGCCGCCCATTACTGGTCACAAATCGAACGGGATGACCCCAAATGGCTGGACGCACAATTCGAACGGGCCTGGGCTCACTTCCGCATGGAAGACATGAACGGAACACTCGGTCTGTTGCAAAACCACGTGTCGCCCTATTTTCATGACCGGTATTACCCAGAAGCCGCAATGCTTCGGTTGTACGCCTTGTTTTTGCTCTGCAAATTTCCAGAAGCCTCCGCTCAACTGGATGCATTCCAGGCACAATACCGGCCACAGCAAAGTGAACTACTCGGCGTGACCGCGTACACAAAAACGGACACATTTGATCAGATCCGCCGCCACATTGACGACGGCCGTTCAGATTTACCCAAAATGGTGACCCTGGCCTTCGAGAGTGAAGACCGGATCAAAGACAGCATCGGAGCTGTGAGCAGCGCTGAAGGTGAAATCGCCCGGCTCAGAAATGTCGGTGCCAATGTGTTTGCCCAAACCGCAATGGATTGGGTCAACGAAAGGCGTGGAGAGATCATCGAAACAGAAGGCGGACGAATCTTGAGACGGGTCAAGAAGATGGAAACCGAACTCTCGGAGATGATTGCCAACTCCGACGTGACAAAGCTCGACTTGATGCAGATGGAATCACGCCTGTTCGAACGCGCAAGCTTTACGGGAAAAATGCCCGAGGCGAAGCGGCGCGTAAAGCGCAAAGTCAGCGCCAGAGTCACAGAACGAAAGTGGGACTGGCAGGGCGAATACTGGGCAGATGAAGTCGGATATTACCGCGTCGACACCACACCAGAGTGCCCCGAAAACATGATGCAGGGAAGCTAAACCCTACTCGTCCTCGTCTTCCTCGGGTGGGGGTGTTCCCCTCAAACTGACACGCCCCATCTGAGCGGCCGCCCCGAACAAATCATCCATCCCTCCACCACCAACGGATGGCATGGCCCGCCGACGTGGGGCTGGCTCGGATGAACCCTCGTTCTCTGATCCACTCGCTTCCTTCGACGATGTCGAACGAACCACAGGTGCTTGGTTGACGGATGCTCGTGGCATGCGAAAGCGACCTGCATCGCTACGACGAGAAGCCCTGCTTTCGGTGTGTTCCGTCGGTTCTTCTACACTGGTCGGTTGTTCCAGATCGGGACGTACGGGTAGCGGGATGGATGGTCGCTCTGATGCGGCCGCAACGTCCGCACGCGATAAACGGCGAACAGGGCGCGGACCTCTGGCCGCCTCCGCCTCCCGCATTCTTTCCGCAATCTCCGCAGCGCGGGTGGCCTCCGCCTCTTGCTTCGCTGCAAGCGGCGTACCTGCCTTCGGCAAATCGGGTGGCTTGGCAGCTTTGGCTACAGGCTTCTTGGGCTCAGGCAATCTCGGCGGACGGTGTTGCGCGCGCTCAGCCAGCCCCTTCTTTTCTTTCTTGCTCGGCTTCGGCTTCAGGTGGGGCGCAGGCTGCCTGCGCTTCTCTCCCAAGCGCAAACTGACAGGCCCCAAGCCAATCGGCGTTTCATCCCGCCTCGCATTCGGATCCCACGGGTCAGGCACGCGGTATTGTCGATACAATCGGGCAGATACCGCGACACTCGGTCGAGACCATGCTCGTGGACCCAACCGTTCGAGAATCGCACTTCCGCACACCACTCGCTCGCTCAACTCTTCAATAATGTCGCGCGCCTTTTCTTCCGCCACCGACACTGCTCCTTTCGTATATACGATAGTGCACACACCGAGGAGTTTAGACAAGAGATCCTTTTAGTTCTTGGGCGTGAAAAGCATGTCGACCGATTTTGGAATTTACATTCACACCCCTTGGTGCAGAACCCGTTGTCCGTATTGTGCGTTCAATGTGTACCTGTCAGATTCTGCGGACTACATTCGTTGGAAAGATGGAGTCATCGGCGCATGGAATAGCCTCGCCCATCGGTTCCCTGGCAAAGCACACAGTTTGTATTTTGGCGGTGGCACCCCATCCCTCGCTCCGGCTGAAATCATTGGGCAACTCATAGAAGAACTTCCTTTGAAGCCCAATGCTGAGATCACCTTGGAGGCCAACCCTGGCACGATCGACATGGATGGACTGTCCGAGATGCGACACGCGGGCATCAACCGACTCAGTATTGGCGTTCAAACATTCAACCAAAACCATGCGCGCATGCTGGGTCGCGGCCACAATGTGCACCAAGCCAGAAACCTGCTGGAGTCCGCCAACAGTCTCGAATTTACCTCTTGGTCGATGGACCTCATGTTTTCGCTTCCAAACCAGTCTGTCGAAGAACTACAAAACGACCTGGACGAGTTGTTGCGATTTGATCCCCCGCATGTCTCCCTCTACGGCCTCAGCATCGAGCCGGGTACGCCATTCAAAACAATTCATGATGCCGGCAATCTGGTTCTGCCAAACCCAGAACAATGGCGCCAGATGTACGACGACATCGTGCGTGGGCTCGAAGACGTTGGCATGGAGCGATACGAGGTATCGAATTTTGCGCAACCTGGGCACCGAGCCGTTCACAATGAACAAGTGTGGCGTGGAGGGTTTTATGCAGGATTGGGTCCCGGTGCGCACGGGTTTCCTCCCGATGGTATCCGAACATTGGGGAAGCGGGACATCAACGATTGGTATGCAGATCCCATCCCGGTCAAAATCACAACCGACCAACGCGATGCAGCCATCGACTATCTTCTCTCCTCTCTTCGACACATCGACGGCACAAGCCAGCGAATTCTACGAGAACGTACAGGCCACGAACTGTCAAAATCAGACCTCGATGCCTTGGTGATGAAGTCCATGCTGACCGAAGGAAATGAACATGTCCGCTTGACCCACTCGGCCTTTCCGCTTGCCGATGGTATCCTACGAAAACTAATTGAGGGACTACAGTTGTCTCAATCCACTTGACGTCTGGCCTGCGGGATGAGACAACTGCTAACGGAGGCGCGTGATGACTACGCCGTTCTACGAATCAGAAACCGATGATGATGAAGTCAAGAGCGACGAGAGTTTCTCCATCGCCCTCGACGACTCCATACTCAGCGAAGCTCTGGCTTCGGTTGAGAAGCGCATGGGCCGTTCTCAACGAAACGAACTCGATCTTGGGGCCTTGGATTTGGATGCCTTGGCTGCAGTCGAGGATGAATTGGCCATCGAAATTGAAGATGAATCAGAGGCTTCAGAAGAAGAGTTCGCTGGTGCAACAGCAGACCAAACCGCGGGTATCGAAGCGCGACTTCGCGCAATGGAAGCCGAAGCTGAGGCCCAAAACCTAAAAGAGAAGTTGGGGTCACTTTCTGACAACCGGGACCAGATCGAATCGCAGATGCGGCAACTGTCAAATCGGGCTCAAAAAGCCACCGAAGCACAACGGTTGGCAGACCAGCGCGCAAAAAACCTCAAGGATGCGCTCGAAAAACAACAGCGAGACGTGGAACGCCTGCTCGAAAGACGCAAACAAGAAAAATTCACACACGAACAGAAAGGGCGCGCGGACACCCTGCTGGCCTTCGCTGACGTGATCGACAACTTGATGCTGGCCCTCAAGCATGCGGGAACAGACCCAGCAAAGGTCATCGAAGGTGTACAAATGTGCCTCAATCAGTTTGATGGCAGTCTGAAACACATCGATGTGGAGTCCATCGACCCAGACCCGGGTGATGACTTCAACCCAGAGTTCCATGAAGCCATTTCAAACGAGGCATCCAAAGACATCCCGGCTGGAAAAATATTGACGGTGCTCGCCCGTGGTTATCGGATGGACGAACGGCTGGTTCGGGCCGCGCGCGTCTGCGTATCGGACGGGTAGACCCAACCGCAATCAGGGCATCATCGGCCTCAAATGGTTCTCGAACGCCCAAAAGTGTTTTATTTTGCGCCGTAGATGGCCACGACAAGCCAGCATCAAAAACGTTACACTGCTTCCCATTTACAAGTCTGTACATCGCGTTACGACCATCATTCTTCCCGTGTGTGGTAGAAAACAAGCGTTATTGATGTACGGAGCGCATGGATGTCTGGCTCACAGAAAGCCATTGGGATCGATCTCGGAACCACCAACTCTTGCGTGGCCATCATTGAGCATGGGGAACCTGTTGTCATCCCGAACAATGAAGGTACGCGAACCACACCATCTGTGGTCGCATTCACGGATGATGGGGACCGTTTGGTCGGGCACATCGCCCGTCGTCAAGCGAAGACAAACCCAGACCGAACACTGTATGCCGTAAAGCGTCTCATTGGCCGCCGTTTCGAAGATGCGGAGACCGAGCACTCCAAGGAACTGGTGCCCTACCAAATCGTCTCTGCAGAAAATGGAGACGCTTGGGTCAGTGTCGAAGGCCGGAGTTTCTCTCCTGCTCAAATCAGCGCCATGATTCTGGAGCAGATGAAGAGCATCGGTGAAGCCTATCTGGGCGAAGACATCACCCAAGCCATTGTAACGGTTCCCGCCTATTTCAATGACTCACAACGTCAGGCAACCAAAGATGCTGGCCGGATCGCTGGACTCGATGTTCTTCGGATCATCAATGAGCCAACCGCTGCTGCATTGGCCTATGGAATGGGCCGCAAAGGACACGAACGAATCGCCGTCTTCGACCTTGGTGGCGGTACTTTCGACATCTCGATCCTCGAGCTCGATAAAGGCGTTTTTGTTGTAAAGGCAACGAATGGTGACACCTTCCTCGGCGGTGAGGACTTTGATGCACGCGTCATCAAGCACCTCCTCGAACAGTTTGAAAACGACAAAGGCATCAACCTAAAAGGTGACCGTGTCGCAATGCAGCGCCTCAAAGAAGCGGCGGAAAAAGCAAAGCATGAACTGTCCAATGTCGACCAAACGGACATCAACCTGCCCTTCTTGGCATCCGACGAAAACGGTCCGGTTCACCTCCAAACAAACCTCAGCCGAGAGACCTTGGAAGAACTCGTGTCGGACCTCATCGACCGAATTGCGATCCCGTGCAATCAGTGCATGGAAGATGCTGGATTGGCTGCAGATGCCTTAGATGGCGTTCTGCTCGTCGGCGGTATGACACGCATGCCGCGGGTTCGCGAAAAGGTACTGGAAATCTTTGGCAAGGAGCCCGAGGAAGGCATCAACCCGGACGAAGTTGTCGCCATCGGCGCTGCCGTTCAGGCTTCGGTTCTCCAAGGTGGTGTGACCGACGTTCTTCTTTTGGACGTCACGCCTTTGACGCTGGGCATCGAAGTGAAAGGTGGGATTGTCGAACCGATCATTCCCAGAAACACCACGATTCCTTGCCGTAAGTCCAAAGTGTTCACAACAGCACAAGACAACCAAGACATGGTGCGCGTCCACATTCTCCAAGGTGAGCGCGAGATGGCGGACAACAACAAGGGCTTGGGCAAGCTCGAGTTGCAGGGTCTGCCTCCAGCACCCCGTGGCGTACCGGAAATCGAGGTCACCTTCGAAATCGACGCAAACGGAATCATGAATGTCCGGGCGAAGGACCTGGGTACAGGCAAGGCCCAGAGTGCACGGGTGGTGTCTTCCGGTGGACTCAGTGAAGACGAAATCGACAACATGATCGACGACGCTGAACATCACCGCTCCTCTGATCAAGACCGCCGAGCCATTGCAGAAGCGAAAAACCAGTTGGACGGCCTGATCTACAACACGCGACGAAGCTTCGAAGAATTTGGAAGCAACTTGAGCAGTGAAGATGGCATCTCTATCCGAGATGCCTTGTCCGCAGCCGATTCAGCGCTCGATGGGTCAAACCTTGAAAAGGTCCATCAAGCAAACACCGCATTGACCACAGCAGCACAAACCCTGGCCGATGCCATTTATGGCTCGCTGGGCGACAGCTTGGGCGATGACTTGGATGATGATTTCGATGATGACGACTTCGATGATGACGACTTCGATGATGACGACTTCGATGATGACTTCGATGACGACTTCGATGATGACGATGACGATGACGAAGCCGATCTTGAGATCGAAGACGACGATCTTGATGACCAGCCTGGCACCTGAACCCAACGCTGACCAGGGGTAGATCCGGTGGCGCGCAGAGATCTTTACGCTGTGCTCGGTGTGGCGAGAAATGCGAGCAACGACGAAGTCAAGAAGGCATACCGCAATCTGGCGCGTCGGTATCATCCAGACCGAAACGATGGGGACGAACATGCCGCGGAGCGATTTCGAGAAATCGCAGAGGCCTATGAAACCATCAGCAACCCGGATTTGCGATCGCGGTATGACCGGCTCGGACCGCTTTATCGACCCGATGGACGCCCCCCTACCCCCGATGAAGTATCGGACTGGGTCACAGACACCATCGGTGGGATGTTTCGAAAGCGGAGACCCGAACAAGGAGAGGACCTCCGCTACAGCCTGACGGTGGACCTGGAAGATGTCGCGGTTGGCGGAGAGCGGGAAATCGAGGTCCGGCGACAAGCGACCTGCGCTCCATGTACCGGGCACGGCGCGGACCCAAGTGGCGGCAGAACCACATGCAATGCCTGCGACGGAAGCGGAAAGTCCACCAGCCGGCGTGTGTTTCGAACCCAATGTCCACATTGCGATGGCGCAGGCATGGTGACCATTAAGAAGTGTGCTTCTTGTGCCGGGGCGGGACGGGTAGAGCAAATGGAGTCCCTGAAGGTACGCATACCCAAAGGCGTGGCAACCGGTCAAAAACTGAAACTACGCGGGAAAGGAAACGACCCGCGTGCGGCCGGAGAAACAGGCGACCTCTACGTCATTATCAATGTCAACGAGCACAGTTTATTCCAGCGCAGAGGTAGCGATCTGTTCTGCACTGTACCCATCGCCTTCACACAAGCCGCATTGGGTGCAGAAATTGAGGTCCCAACCCTCGACGGGAAAACCAAAATTCGGGTGAACGCAGGCACCGAAAGTGGAAAAATTCTGCGGCTCGCCGGGCGGGGTTTGCCCACAATGAAAGGAAACCGAAAAGGTGACCTTCACCTCGTACTGAATGTCGAAACACCCCAGAAACTCAACGACGACCAACGAAAAGCACTTGATGACCTCGACAAAACCCTCGGAACCGAAGCACACCCACAGCGCAGCGCCTTCATAGAGAATATGAGGAAACGGTCATGATAAAACACCTATTGATCGCCCTGAGTTTATTTGCCTGTATCGCTCACCAAGGCAGCGCCAGCCAGCCCGACCTAATTCGCCGTGCTCAGGTCATTGCCAGTCAAGACCGCATGGCTGCAATTCGAATGCTCGAAGATGAAGCAAAGAGCGGCCGGACCGATCCCAATATTCATCCCTGGGCTCTGCTTTGGGCTGGAGAGCAACGACGCCTCAGTGACAATGCCGCCCAAGCGCGCAATTGGTTCGGCCAACTCGCTCACCGATACCCAACGCATCCACTCAAGGACCCTGCAATCCTTGGCATGGCATTGGTTGATGCGGAAACCGCACTGTCTGGCAACACTCTCGCTACCCTGCAACTCATGGGGGACCGGTTTGTACCCGACACCATGAATGCTGATCGATATCGAATGCTCGCCCGTGTGGCAGCGGACGATGGATCACCCCCAGCCAAGGTCAGCACACTGGTCGACAAAG
>Ga0163108_10002988_pt1 | contig 12143 bp, 9 predicted proteins | sample Fk1155metaG_FD_109644 | JGI IMG/M metagenome (GOLD analysis project Ga0163108, IMG submission 109644) | Marine microbial communities from the Central Pacific Ocean - Fk160115 155m metaG | ecosystem: Environmental > Aquatic > Marine > Oceanic > Photic zone | place: The Central Pacific Ocean...
GGATTGTAAACTTATTAGGAGAAGTGGTATTTGTTGATGAAAAAGAAAAATACATTGGGCAGTACAGTAAAGCGTTCAATCTTAATACTTATCCTAAAGGAATCTATATGTTAGAGATTGAAACCAATAGTGGGGTTGTCAATAAAAAACTGATATTACAGTAAAAAGATAATTTGACAAACTAAAAATAAGTATATCTTTTTGAAGGCTTTTTTCTATCTTTGAAACTTCAAAAATAACTAATGAAATTATTAGAAGGGAAAACTGTAATTATAACTGGTGCCAGTAGAGGTATCGGTAAAAGGATAGCGGAGGTGTTTGCCAGGCATGGAGCAAATATTGCTTTTACTTACCAATCATCTGATGAAAAAGCAAAAGCTTTGGAAAAAGAATTATCTGCTAACGGTTGTAAAGTAAAGGGCTACAAATCAGATGCATCTAATTTTGATGCTTCACACAAATTATCAGATGCGGTAATAGAAGAATTTGGCAGTATTGATGTGCTAGTAAACAATGCTGGAATCACAAAAGATAATTTACTAATGCGGATGAGTGAAGCGGATTTTGATAGTGTAATGCAGGTAAATATGAAATCGGTTTTTAACCTTACAAAAGCCGTAATGCGCCCAATGTTAAAACAAAGAAAAGGATCAATTATTAATATGAGTTCGGTAGTTGGCGTAAAGGGTAATGCTGGTCAAGCTAATTATTCGGCTTCCAAAGCTGCAATTATTGGATTTACAAAATCGGTTGCTTTAGAGTTGGGCTCACGAAACATAAGATGCAATGCCATTGCACCAGGCTTTATTGAAACTGAAATGACAGAGGCATTAGGGGAAGAGCAAGTAAATGCGTGGAGAAATTCTATTCCCCTAAAAAGAGGTGGGACAACAGAAGATATTGCCAACACTACTTTGTTTTTAGCCTGTGATATGTCAGCTTATATTACCGGCCAAGTATTGAATGTTTGCGGAGGCATGCTTACTTAATTTTATGTTTGACATAAGCACAGAACTACCTTTCGGATTAAGTTTATTTACCCTATTAATTGGATTAGGTTATGCTACTCTCCTATATCGAAAGGATGATAAAATTGTCAGTATTTGGCTAAAAAGAACTCTCTTTCTGTTTAGAATGCTTATAGTTTCTTTCCTTTGCTTTTTACTTCTAAGTCCGCTTATTAACACCCTCCTAAAACAAGATGAAAAACCAATTCTTATATTGGCGCAAGATGCTTCCGCTTCTGTAAAGGATTATAATATTTATGATGATTTATTTCAGTTAGTAGAAAAAACAGAAAAAGATTTTGATGTATTCCCCTTTCATTTTGATGAGACAATCAAAGAAGGATTAACTAATGAAATGAGTGGTTTGCAAACTAATTATACCAATTTGTTTGATGAGTTGGAAAGCAGGTTTTTAAACAGAAATGTAGCAGCTGTTGTAATGGCTACTGATGGGCTTTATAATATTGGTGAAAATCCTATTTACAAGGCAAATGCTACAAATGTTCCTATTTATACTATTGCTTTGGGCGATACCATTCAGCAAAAGGATTTGCTTATTAAAAATGTGCAATACAATGAAATTGCTTTTCTTGGAAACGATTTTCCTATTGATGTACTGGTGGAGAGTTTTAATTGCAAAAATGAAATAGCTGAATTAAAATTATATAATGGGGAATTGCTTTTGTACAAACAAAAGATTAATATTAATCAAGATGATTTTCATCTTAAAATTCCACTAAAAATATTTGCAAAACAAAAAGGACTGCAAAAATACACTTTGCAAATAAGCAGTTTAGCAAGCGAAAAAAACAAAGCCAATAATCGTTATGAAATTTTTGTGGATATTCTTGATTCTAAATACAATATCCTCCTGCTTTCTGATAATTCTCACCCTGATATTGCAGCTTTTAAAAACTTGTTACTTAAAAACAAACATTACAGTATTGAGGTAGAGAAACTAGAAAGTTTTTCAAAAAATATAGAAAAATATAATTTAATTGCACTTTTTGGAATTCCAACTAATTCTTATTCTGGGAAACTAACAGAGATTATAAATTCGGATGTACCGCTATTGTTTTTTGTAAATGCTAGAACAAATCTTACTTATTTTAATAATTTATATAAAGGGTTGGATATAAAAGGAAAAAATACAATGCAAGAAGTTTTTGTTTCTCAAAACGAGAATTTTTCATTGTTTACAATTTCCCCTGAATTATCAAAGTTTTTCTTGCAATTACCACCACTTTATGCCTATTTTGGTGATTACAAACTATCTTCTGTGTCGGAAGTATTGTTAAATCAGAAGATAGGAAAAATAACAACTGAAAAACCCATTTTGTTTTTTGAAAATTCTACAAATAGAAAAGTTGGAGTTTTTACTGGGGAAGGTTTTTGGAAATGGAAATTATTGGAGTATTCCAAGCAAAAAAACAGTAAAGCTTTTGATGAGCTTTTTTCAGGAATTGCACAGTATTTACTTTTACAAGATGATAAATCTCATTTTCGCTTGCAGTATGAACATAAAATAAATGTAAATGTGCCAATTATTTTTGAAGCAGAATTTTACAATGATAGTTATCAGCTGGTAAATAAAAATGATATTTCATTAATCATAACTGATGATAATGGAAAAGAATATCCTTTTAATTTTTCAAAACTGAATAAGGCATACCATCTTAATGTAGGTGTTTTTCCTGTTGGGGAATATTCATTTACTGCAAAAGTGCTTGGCACTACTTATGCTAAAAAAGGGAGATTTAATATTATTCCTTTCCAATTAGAAATGCTACAAACCAAAGCAAATCATCAACTGCTTTACAATTTAGCATATCAGAGCGGAGGGGAAATATTTTTCCAAAATCAGATGGGAAAATTAATAAAAGAAATTACTAATTCTGATCGAAATAAAACAATAATACACACTAAGGAAAAAGTGCAAGAATTGATAAATATTCAATGGATTTTATTTACTTTGCTGTCACTTATTTCTATGGAGTGGTTTATTCGGAAATATAATGGATTACAATAAAATTAAGAAAAAAATAACTAACTAATAAAATAAAATAATTATGGAAAACAAGAAATTACCGTCAGCAATCATAATAGGTATAGTAGGATTTGTGCTACTTACGCTATTCGGATCGAGTATGTTCTTAACGATTGATCCTGGAGAAAAAGGTGTATTATTTAAACGCTTTGGAGGAGGCTTGGACAAAGAAACCATTTATGGACAAGGCTTTCATGTTATAGCCCCTTGGAATGATATGCATGTGTATAATGTAAAAATTCAAGAAAACTATGAAGCAATGGAAGTACTTTCAAAAAATGGCCTTTCTATTAAGATTGACTTATCTTTTAGATACAATGCAATTGAAAACAAGATTGGTCATTTACATGATAATATCGGAAAGAGTTATGTAAATAGTATTGTAAAGCCAGAGATTCGTTCAGTAACAAGAGAAGTGATTGGGAACTACTTGCCTGAGGAGTTATACTCTAGTAGAAGAGAAGCAATTGAAGATGAAATATATGCCCAAACAAAAGCAAGAGTTGAAAGTAAATATATCAATATAGATGCTATTTTGATTAGAGATGTAACTCTTCCTCCTACATTACAGATGGCAATTGAGCAAAAGTTAAAACAAGAACAAGAATCATTAGAATACGAGTTTAAAATAGATAAAGCCAGAAAAGAGGCAGAAAGAAAAGAGATTGAAGCCAAAGGTATTGCTGAATTTCAAAAAATTGTTAACAGGACTATTACTCCTCAACTGTTAAAATGGAAAGGAGTAGAGGCTACACAGGAGATTTCAAAATCACCAAACTCTAAAGTAATTGTGATTGGTAATGGAGATGGCGATTTACCAATTATATTAGGAGGGCAATAATAATTTTTGTTAATTCGCGTTCGTTAAAATAAGTTTAACCAAAAAATAACAAAACAATGAAGAAATTAATCACAATTATGTTAGTAGCTATGGTTCCTTTTATTACTATGGCTCAAAAAAGGAGTAAAAAAGATAAAGATTCTAATAATAAATATGAATTTATGATAATAAAAGGAGTGGAAGTTAGTTATGATCAAATAGACGGTAGGGACCCTACAGATATGCCGGCTGGAGACATTGTATCGCAGGAGCAAATACATATTTTACTAAAAGGAAAAGCTAAGTTAATGATTTCGTTTGATTCAGGGGATAATAGAAGTGAAGATATTGCTAAACTGATGAAGAGCTCACAAGGGATGCGTTCTATGGCTGATGCGGTAAATATGGCCGCTTCTTATGGGTGGCAATTTGTTAATGCAACTGTAGTAGATAAAGATATAGCATTAATTCATTATTACTATATGCAAAGAACAAAATAAGAAATTTCTCATAAATTTATAAACCCAAGCTTAAGCTTGGGTTTTTATTTCTTACTTTTTAATATTTTTTGAAAGTTAAATAGCTTATCTCTTAAATCTTTTGCTGAAACAAAATCAAATTCTTTAGCTGCAATTTCCATTTTCGTTTTTGTATTTTTAATTAATCTTTGTAATTGTTTTATAGTAAGTTCATTAGTATTAGTTTGTTCAAACTCTACTGTCTTATAGAGTTTAAGTTTCTGAATTAATTTACTCTCAGCACTTTTTCCAATCTGAGTAGGAGTTATATTGTTTTTTATATTATATGATTTCTGTATTTTTCTTTTTCGTTTATTGTCATTAATTGCTTTTTGCATGGAGTTCGTGATTTTATCAGCATACATAATAACCAATCCGTTTAGGTTTCGTGCAGCCCTTCCGGCTGTTTGAATTAATGCTTTCTCCGATCTTAAAAACCCTTCCTTATCTGCATCCATTATTGCTACTAGACTTACTTTTGGTAGATCTAATCCCTCTCTTAGTAGATTTACACCAATTAATACATCAAAAATACCATCTTTTAATCCGCTAATTATTTCCACTCTTTCCAAAGTAGGCACATCCGAATGTATATAATTACATTTGACATTAAATTTTCCTAAATATTTAGTGAATTCTTCAGCCATTCTTTTAGTAAGTGTAGTTACTAAAATCCGTTCATTCTTTTCGATTCGAATTCTAATTTCCTCTAGTAGATCATCAATTTGATTTTTACTACTTCTGATACTAATCTTGGGGTCGAGAAGTCCTGTAGGACGTATTAGCTGTTCAATTATTACCCCTTCACATTTTTCAATCTCATAATCAGATGGTGTTGCGCTTACATAAATGGTTTGATTATTTATAGCCTCAAACTCATCAAAGCGCAATGGTCTATTATCTAAAGCAGCTGGAAGCCTAAAGCCATTCTCAACTAATGTTTCTTTTCTAGATCTATCACCTCCATACATAGCTCTAACTTGAGGCAAGGTAACATGGCTCTCGTCAATCACTGTAATGAAGTTTTTTGGAAAATAATCAAGCAAGCAGAAGGGCCTACTGCCTTCAGTTCTGCCATCAAAATAGCGGGAATAGTTTTCAATTCCTGAGCAATAACCAAGTTCTTTAATCATTTCTAAATCAAACTCTGTTCTCTCTTTTATTCGTTTTGCTTCTGTTTTTAGATCTATTTGATTGAAATGCTCAACCTGTTGAAACATATCATCTTGAATAGTAGATATTGCAGCTTGCATTTTATCCTTTGAAGCTACAAAGATATTTGCCGGATAAATACAGATTTGAGAAATATTTTCAAAAATATGCCCATTTTCTGGGTTAATACTTTCAATTTCTTCAATCTCATCTCCAAAGAAGTGAATTCTAAAAGCAATATCGGTATAAGCGGGATAAATATCAACCGTATCTCCTTTAACTCTAAAATTTCCTCTTTCAAATTCCGCTTCTGTTCTACTGTAAAGTGCTGTTACCAATTTTTGTAACAAATGATTTCTGCTTATCAAATCACCACAATTTATTTCAATCATTCCAGCATTGAAATCCTCTGGATTCCCAATGCCATATATACAACTTACAGAGGAAACCACAATAATATCTTTCCGCCCAGAAAGCAGGGAAGAGGTTGTGTTTAGGCGTAATTTTTCAATCTCCTTATTTATCGAAAGATCTTTTTCAATATAAGTTCCTGTACTAGGTATGTATGCTTCTGGTTGATAATAATCGTAATAGGACACAAAATATTCTACGGCATTGTTTGGGAAGAATTGTTTGAATTCACTGTAAAGTTGAGCCGCTAAAGTTTTGTTATGACTAAGCACTAAAGTAGGTCTATTGACCTGCTTAATTACATTTGCTATTGTAAAGGTTTTTCCAGAACCTGTTACGCCAAGTAAGGTTTGGGATTCTTCCCTTTCCATTAAGCCATCTACTAATTGTGTAATAGCTTGTGGTTGGTCGCCTGTTGGAGAGAATTTGGAAACTAATTCAAAGTTCATGAATTAGTGTTGTGCAATTATTTTCAGTTTTTCTTTTAAGAGTTCTACTTCTTTTTGTGCTGATTCAATTTTATTTTTTACTTCTTCTTTTAGGGAATCATTGCTTTTGCTTTTCCCAAAAAAGGAGATGTTGTTTTTGTATTGTGTAATTATTTTCTTTACATCATTCATCTTAGTTTTGATAATTTCTTTTTCTTTTATTAATCTGGACTGATTTCCGTTTATTGCAGTTATTTTATTGATGAATCTTTCTTTTTCAATATCCTTCTTTTCTAACTTAATATTATCATAATGCTTGTTTAACAGCTTTTCAAAGTCTTGATTAATACTTTGTTTTTTGAAATGAACAAAACCACATTTTTTCCACTCTTTTGAAAAGTTATTTAATGTTTTAAAATCTTTCTTTCCATCATTAGAAGGAGTAAATTTTTCTACTTCTTTTAGTACTTTTTGCTTTGCTAATAGGTTTTGCTCTTTTGTTTTATCTAAATCTTTGAAATGAGCCTTTTTGTCATTAAAAAAGCCGTTACAAGCCTTTTTGAATCTTTTCCAAAGTTTGTCCGATATTTGTCTAGGAGCAAATCCAGAATTCTTCCAATCTTCTTGCAACTTTATAAGTTTCTGTGTTGTTTCTTTCCAATCCGTACTTTCTTTCAATGTTTCCGCTTTTTCACAAATTACATTTTTTGTTGCGATAACCTTTTCCGTATCTTCTTTTTTGTTTTTGTAGAAGTTATTTTTCTTTTTATAAAAGTTATCCAAAGAAGATCTTAAATATTTCCATGCTTTTGTATTGTCTTTTTTGTTTAATCTCCCAATTGTTTTCCACTTCTCATTTAAAACTTTACTTTCTTCAATTAATTTTTGCCAAGCTTGATGTGATGTAGGAATGTCCTTTGTTAAGTCGTCAATAGCTTTGCAAATGCTATTTTTTTCTGCTAACCTTTTATCGTTTTCTTCTTTCTTATGAAGGAAGTAATCATTTCTTTTTTTGTGGAGTACTTTTGTTGCTGTCTGGAATCTCTCCCAAATACTTTCTCTTTGCTCTTTTTTAACCGGACCAATATTTTTCCAATGTTCGTGAAGCTGTTGCAAACTCTCATGCATTTTATTTAAAGAATTTTCCACTTTTAATGCTTCTGCTTTTTCACAAATCATGGTCTTTTCTTCAAAATTCTTTTTGAAATCTAAATCTCTTAGGTCGTTATTTATTTTGATATAATCATAAAAAAGCTCCACATGATGATGGTAACTTTGCCAAAGATTATTGTTCTCGACAATAGGGACATAGCCAATGCTTTTCCATTTTTCTTGTAAAGCCCTAAACTGCTCAAATGTTTTTTTAATCGATTCTTCTTGTTTTGTCAGATTATCAATATCCTTAATTATTTGTATTTTTTGAAGCAGGTTCTTTTCTTCTTCTTCCTCTTTTTCCTTTCGCATTTTGGCTTTCGCCCATTTAAAGGAATTGTAACATTTTCTAAACGCTATTTCCAAAGGATGAAGAGTAGATTTTTTTGGTTTTTCTTTCGATTCTTCTATATCTTCTGTGTCGCCTTCCTTTACTAGCAGTTCCACTATCTCACCAGAAACATCTGGTAAAATTTTCACCTCCACTTCTGGTTGTATTTTTCTGCTAGCTGAAACGATTTCTGCAATGCTTCTTCTTTCTACTTTTTCCTTTTGATGTTGTTTTAGTTTTAGGTAAAAAAGAGTCCTTACTTCCTCCACTTTTTTAGATACCGAAAGGATGTTGTTATTTGATGAAAGAATATGCATTTCTTGAATTAATTCTTCCATACTAAATACGGAAAGATCTCTTTCATTTTCAGCTTTCAATTCTTCATTAGTTGAAGTTTCAGTTACATCAATTTCAACAATTTCTTCTTCTTGTTTTTCGTTTTCGTCCATTTTTAAATTTAGAGTATTTTACAAATTTATGTTTAAATTCCATATTTTCCAACTCTTTTCGGCTTGAAGGTACAGCATCTGTTTTCCGTTTTTTATTTGCGCTCCTTTAGCCATTCCTTTTTTTAAGAATTGACTCTCTTCTGGATTATATACTAAATCGTAAAGTAAATGTTTCGTATTTATTGCATTATATGGTAAATCAGCAAAAGTATCCGCATTAGGATACATCCCTAAGGGAGTGGTGTTAATAATAATGTCATTTTTTTGTATTACTTCTTCTGTAATGTCTGCAAATTTTAGCATTAAGTTTCGGCTAAAAATACTAAAATTAATACCTCTTTTATAAAATACAAAGGCTATGGCTTTAGATGCTCCACCATTTCCTAGAATAATGGCATTATTTCTGCCATTAAGCAATGGGGCGATACTCTCTTCAAACCCAAAAATATCGGTGTTATGACCAATTAATTTATTTCCATTAATTTGAATTGTATTTACCGCCCCAATTTTTTTTGCATCCTCTGTTAGCTCATCTAATATTGGGATTACTTTTTCTTTGAAAGGAATTGTAATGTTCAACCCTTTTATATTATTTTTCTGAATGAACTCTCTTAAACAGGAAATATCATTTATCTCAAAATTTAGATACTGAGAATCTTTAATTCTTTCTTTTGAAAATTTCTTTTGAAAATATTGCTGAGAAAAAGAATGAGAGAGGTTTTCACCTATAAGCCCATAGGTTTTCATGCTTCTTTTTTAGAAGAGAAGCTTTCCAAAGCCCATACGACAACAATTCCAAAAACAATTAAAGTAAAAGCAATAAGAGTTTCTTTCTCGGTAATATTTGGAAAATACCAATGGTATTCGAGTACTTTCTCCTTTCCATCAATAATCATGCTTTCTGCTATTTTTTTCCAAGGCCAAATGATATTTAAAGACCCCAAAATAAAGCCAGTTAAAAGGGCAAGTGTGGCATCTTTATAATGTTTGAGTACCCAAGCCAAAGCATGTGAAAAACTCAATAAACCAACAACTGAACCAACAAGAAATACAGTTAATAATAGATAGTTTAATTCAGTAACTGCAGTAACCATTAGTAGTTCATAGTTCCCCAACAAAATAAGAATAAAAGAGCCAGAAAGTCCGGGCAACATCATGCCACTAATTCCTATTATTCCACAAATAAATACAAAAAATAGATTGCTGTTTTCTGTAGCTGGAGTTAAAAATGATAGTGATATAGCAATAGCAGTTCCTACAACCAATGTAATTATACTTTGCATTTTCCACCTTCTTACTCGCTTACCAACAAAATATACAGATGCTACAATTAAACCAAAAAAGAATGCCCAAATTAAAATTGGGTAATTGGTAAATAGGAATTTGAACAAATTAGCAATACTAAAAACACTAGCCACACTTCCACCAAGAACTGCTAATAGAAAATAAAAGTTGGTATGCTGAATAAATCTTTTAATATCAAGGGAGATAAGTAGTTTTAGGGCTTTTAGATCAAATGATTTTAGGGAGTTGATTAACTTTTCATAAATTTCAGTAATTAGTGCTATTGTTCCACCAGAAACGCCAGGAATAACATTTGCAATTCCCATTGCCATCCCTTTAAGAAATAGAATAAAGTAATGTTGCATTTAATTCTTTTTTATGTAATCAAAGAAAGTATCTGCTCTTAATCCTATTCGTAAGGTTTCCAATGGTATTATTTCATCCCAGGAAATATTACCTAAATTTACATTCGAACCTAACATCTTAATAAACCAAACTTGCTGTGTTTTTCTTGGTGCTTCCCAAAGGATATTCTCACAAGGTATTTCAGTTAATATCTCGTCAATCAAGTCAGAACGCACATCCCCCCCCTTATTGTAAATTCCTACATTTCCTCCTTCTCTGGCTTCTGCTATTACCTTCCAAGAGCCAGCCTTTAATTCCATTCTCATGAGTTCAATCCACTTGTAAGGGGCTATTAACTTGTTTTCATCTTTTGATCCTACTTCAGAAACCACTTTAAATTCTTTTGCTAAATCTTTTATGTAATTGCATTTATCTTCATGTGATATACTTATGCTTCCATCAGAAACTTCACACATTTCAATATTCCAATTTCTGAGTAACTGCTTATATTCTTCAAACATGCCCCTTATAATAAATGCTTCAAATAGTGTTCCTCCTATATAAACCATCAATCCAGCCTCTTTGTAGAGGTCAATTTTGGCTCTAACATGAGGGGAAATGGCAGAAGTTCCAAATCCTAATTTAACGATATCAGTATGAGGGCTACACATATCAATAAAATTTTTGGTATCATTGATACTCAATCCCCTATCCATCATCATGGTTAAGCCATTTTCTCTTGGCTTTTTTGTCCTTTCAGGAATATCTGTTAAAAAGAAGTTCATATAATTAGTCGTATTAATTTTTACAAAGATAAAAATATAAGATTATTGTTTTAATTTTGCAGAAGCAAATCAATAATGAATAATGACTTTAATAAAATCAATTTCAGGGATTAGAGGAATAATAGGAGGAGAAGTAGGAGATTCACTTTCACCTTTGGATATCGTTCGCTTTACAGCTTCCTATGCTACTTTTATAAAAAAACAAGCAGGTAGTTCAAATACCATTATTATAGGAAGGGATGCTAGAATCTCAGGGGAGATGGTGAGTAATATTGTTTCAGGAACTTTAATGGGTTGTGGATTTGATGTATTGGATATTGGCCTGTCTACCACTCCAACTGTGGAGGTTGCTGTACAGTTAAAACAATCAGCAGGAGGCATAATTATAACGGCAAGTCATAATCCAAAAGAGTGGAATGCGCTTAAATTACTGAATGGAAAAGGTGAGTTTTTGTCAGCAACAGATGGAGAAGAGATTTTATCACTAGCAGAAAATGATAATTTTACTTTTACATGGGTGAATAATTTAGGAACTTATATATTTGATGATTCATATAATGATAAACACATTGAGCAAGTCTTAAATCTTAGATTAGTTGATACTGATTTAGTAAAATCAGCTGGATTTAAAGTGGTTGTTGATGCTGTGAATTCAACCGGTGGATTTATGATTCCTAGATTGTTAAAAAAAATGGGAGTGGAGTGCGTAAAATTATTCTGTAATCCAAACGGACAATTCCCGCATAATCCAGAACCACTTCCTGAAAACTTAACAGAAATATCAAAATTAGTTGTTGAAGAGAAAGCCCATTTTGGAGTTGTAGTGGATCCTGATGTAGATAGATTGGCAATGGTTTGTGAAGATGGAAGTATGTTTGGAGAGGAATATACTTTGGTTGCAATAGCTGATTTTGTACTGAGTAAAACTCCTGGAAATACGGTTTCTAATCTATCTTCCACAAGAGCTTTAAGGGATGTTACCAACATTCATAATAGGCAATACCAAGCCTCAGCAGTTGGAGAGGTTAATGTGGTTGAAAAAATGAAAGCATGCAATGCAATAATTGGTGGAGAAGGAAATGGAGGAATAATCTATCCAGAATTGCATTATGGAAGAGATGCCTTAATTGGAGTAGCACTATTTTTAACGCAATTGGCTGAACGAAAAATATCTGCCAAAACTTTAAGAGATTCTTTTCCAAACTATTTTATATCAAAAAACAAAATGGAGTTAACTCCTGAAATAGATGTAGATGCTATTTTATCTACTCTGGAACAGAAATATAAAGATGAACAGATTACGACTATTGATGGGCTTAAAATTGATTTTGAAGATGGCTGGGTGCATCTTAGAAGATCCAATACTGAACCTATAATTCGTATTTATGCAGAGAGTGATACAGAGGAGAAAGCA
>Ga0163108_10002992_pt1 | contig 12139 bp, 8 predicted proteins | sample Fk1155metaG_FD_109644 | JGI IMG/M metagenome (GOLD analysis project Ga0163108, IMG submission 109644) | Marine microbial communities from the Central Pacific Ocean - Fk160115 155m metaG | ecosystem: Environmental > Aquatic > Marine > Oceanic > Photic zone | place: The Central Pacific Ocean...
CGGCGGCATCAAGTCGTCGTCATCATCAGTCATGATGCGGGCGATCAACTCGCTCTTGTCCGGGACACCAGGCACCACTGCCGCATATTCACCAAGATCTGCCTGTGCACCCTCGGGAGTGTCCAGACGCAAATCTCCCTCACGACGGTTGGCATCCGGCCCGTGGCAGACGAAACAGTTGTCGGACAGGATTGAGCGGATGTCGCGGTTGAACTGAATCTCAGCTGCCTGTGCCATCCAAGCGGCGGCGGTGAATACCAACGTTGTGCCAGGTCGAAGGAACCCTCTGCAGATCAAGTCGTCCATTTGCGCGTCGGCGACTTTGCCAAAAAAACAGCGATATGTCACACTCCCGCTTGTCCTTGGCGCATCCCGGATTACCCGGTTATTGGCATGGCGTTTGCTCATGAAACGCTGGTTTTTTGTGGTCGAAAGCGGCCTAAACGAACTTCCCCGACGGTTTGACAACCGGAAACCGGGGCATAGACTGAAACCGTATTTAGGTACGAAATGAAGCTGATTAACAGGCACAAATCCCTCCGGGCAGCCCTTGCCGGAGTGCTAATCCTTGGCGCGACCGTCGGAGTGCAGGCCCGCAAGGGGTATCTCCCCCGCCTTTTCAAACGCAGCAGAACGGCAAATACCGAGCCGGCGGCAGAGGCGCCAGCCCCGATCCCAATGGGGCGCGTGGTGATTCCGCTCAATCGACTCACAGCGGGCGATGTGCAACAAATGCTCGACGACGCCTACGGGCGCGACAATGAATTCAGTGTCGTGGAGCCGAGCCGCTTGGCCAAGGGAGTTGTCGTTATCGGGCCAAAGAGCGAGATCGATGGCATCCGGGAACTGCTCGCCCAAGCCGATCCGAACGATCGCGATTATTTGACCGCCAACTTGACGGCCATACCGGAGGGAGTCGTGAGTGAGGAGGAACTCGAGGCAGATTTACCGGATGGCTTTTACGCTGAAGCCAGAAAGAACGCCGAGGAACAGTTGGAGGGGAAAGACGCAACCGAATCCACCTGGCAGCAAAAAGCAAATCCCAAAAATTGGTTTGGTAAAAACAAACCTGTCACACGACAAAGCACCTGGCGGCAGCGAATAAACCCACTGAATTGGTTTGACGGAAAATCAAGCCGCAAAAAAACGAATACCCGGCAGGCTCTTCCCTCACGACAAACCCACGGACAACGCTTGATGACACCAGCGAAGCCACGGAACACCGAACGCAAGCCGATCTCCGCCGGGCGGGAGAACACTGCCATCAAGCTGACCAACGCCAACGCCAACGAGTTAGCCACCCAAATGCAGGCGCTCTACAGCGACACCGACGTGAAAATTGTGCCGGTGGAAAAAGTCAACGTCGTCCTCGTGACCGGGAGCAAATCAGAGATCAGAGACATTCACCGCTCCATCACTCAGTTGGATCAGGCTGCAGCTGAATCCTCTACAGATGAACTCGCCGATGCAACACAGTACATTCGCAAAATGGCTAACACCCGAAATACGGCTTTCCGGATCACTCGCCCATACAAACCGAGGATACGACCGTTGCCGCCCATCTCCATCAGTGGCGATCCTGAACCGGACTTCAACAAAGCCACGGCCGTGAACACCGTGCGGCTGCCAGACTATGTGGAGCCGACAGAGCAGGAGCACACGCCGACAGAGCCGACAGAGCCCGACCCGCTGCAAAAGTTCTTCGAGAATTACATGCACAACTCGCTGGACGCTGCCCGGCGCAGCACACAAGCCGATGCCCTGCACGAGTACTACATGAACAAAGGCGATCTGCCTCGGCCCGTGATTGAGGTGCATGTGGATCAGGGTCCGCAATCGATCACCAACCTCCTCCAACACCTCTACAACCGCCCCATCCCGACTCCGACCAAACCAAACGGTAGCTCAGCAACCTACCAGCAAGGCAACAAAAAACCGGTTTCCACGAAAGCTCACCACTGACGCGACACCGGCTCGATGCTCCCATTCCCTCTTTGACTTTTAGATCCTCGGTTGCAAGACTGCCGCAACCGAATTCTCACGGGCAACCAAGTGCATTGACTTGGAGATTTGCTTTTTGGCATGGAACTGAACATTCACTCCCCACTCCCCGAACGCAAAGACTGGCGAATCGGTTGTGTTGGCAGCGGTTTCATCATGAACGACTGCCACTTGGTGGCCTACGAAAAAGTCGGCTTCAACCCGGTCGCCATCGCCTCCCGCACACGAGCCAACGCGGCCAAGTGCGCCGAACTTCGCCATGTCGGCTCCGTCCACGACACCATCGACGAACTGCTCGATGACGAATCGATCGAGGTGCTCGACCTTGCCGTGCCGCCGGACAATCAACTCGATGTCATCCGTGCCGCCTGCGCGCGCGGCACAGCTAAGGGTATCCTCGCGCAGAAGCCGCTTGGCACGAATTACGCCGAGGCGGTCGAGGCGGTCGAAACTTGCGAACAGGCCGGCATCGTGTTGGCCGTGAACCAAAACATGCGCTACGACCAATCGGTGCGAGCGGCAAAAACGCTGCTCGACAACGGTACCATCGGCGAACCGATACTAGCCAACATTGACATGCGCGGCATCCCGCACTGGATGCCTTGGCAGGAACGCCAGGGCTGGGTCACGTTGCGCATCATGTCCATCCACCACATGGATGCCTTCCGCTACTGGTTCGGCGATCCGGAACGTATCTACTGCTCCGTCCGCACCGATCCACGCACGACGTTCCCCCATACCGACGGCATCACCAGCTACATTCTAGAATACGACAGCGGCCTGCGCGCCATCGCCATTGACAACACATGGACCGGCCCCGCCCGTGAAGGCGCACCTGCGGACATCGGCATCGAGTGGCGCATCGAAGGGCTTGACGGCTTGGCCAAGGGCAACATCGGCTGGTGTCAGGATCCCTACACGACGCCATCGACGATCACCTACGCAACCAAGGGCGACTCCAATTTTCACTCGCCGAAATGGAGTGAGAGCTGGTTCCCCGATGCCTTCATTGGCACCATGGCCCAACTACTCATCGCCCTCGAGACCGGGGAGGAACCGGCCATCGGCGGCCGCGACAATCTAAAGACCATGGCCCTCGTCGACGCCGCCTACAGAAGCGCGGAGGAACACCGGGCCGTGGAACTGGACGAGATTCAATAAAGGCGCGTCAACCCAGCGCGTCCTCGATCAACTTCCCATGGATGTCGGTAAGGCGGTAATCACGGCCCTGCGCACGAAATGTCAACCGCTCGTGATCGAGGCCCAGCAGGTGCAGTATTGTCGCATGCAGGTCGTGCACATGGCATTCCTGATCAATCGCGCCAAACCCAAACTCATCTGTCTCGCCAACGGTGTTCCCGGGCTTGACCCCACCGCCAGCCATCCACATTGAGAATGCATCGATGTGGTGGTTGCGCCCAGCCGTTTGCCGTGCCTCACTCATCGGCGTTCGGCCAAACTCCCCACCCCAGATTACCAGCGTGTCATCAAGCAACCCGTGCTCCTTGAGATCCTTCACCAACGCCGCACTGGCTTGATCCACTTCATGGGTCACTTTGTCAAAATCTTTCATCAACGTCTCGCCGGGGCCGCCGTGACTGTCCCAACTCGTGTGGTAAAGCTGCACGAACCGGGTGCCGCGCTGCACGAGCCGCCTTGCCAGAAGACAGTTGCTGGCGAAACTCGGCTTGCCCGGCTCGACTCCGTACAGGCCAAGCGTCGCTTTTGATTCGCCAGAGATGTCCATTAACTCCGGCGCGCTGGCCTGCATGCGGAACGCCATCTCGTACGAGGCGATCCGAGTGTTGATCTCCGGATCACCGGTCGCCATCAGATGCTTGAGGTTCAGTTTGTTGATGGTGTCGATCGAGGCTCGCTGACGCTCGCTGCTGACACCGGCCGGATTGGCCAGATTCAGGATGGGATCACCCGATCCCCGCAGCGGCACTCCCTGGTATGTCGTCGGCAAGAAGCCGCTTCCCCAGTTGGCCGCCCCGCCGCGCGGGCCGCGTGGACCGGAGGGCAGCACCACAAACCCCGGCAAACTCTGCGTTTCGCTCCCAATGCCGTACGTCACCCATGAACCCATGCTGGGCCGGCCGAAAACCCCCGTGCCGGTGTTCATGAATAGTTTCGCTGGCGCGTGGTTGAACAAGTTCGTCTTGCATGTGCGGAACATCGCGATCTCGTCGGCTATGCCGCCAATGTGCGGAACGTTCTCGCTGAACCACATGCCGCTCTGACCGTATTGGTGGAATGTTTTCACCGGGCCGAGCAGCTTTTTCTGGTTCTTGAAACTGCTGTTCATGAAGGCAAACCGCTTCCCCTTGACGAACGACTCCGGGATGTCGCCGCCACTGCGCTTGGCCAGTTCCGGCTTCCAGTCGAATAACTCGAACTGCGACGGCCCACCAGCCATGAACATGTAAATGACATTCTTCGCCCTAGGCCGGAAGTGCGGTTTGCCGGGTCGATACGGGTTCGCACCCGCCGCCTTGGCCAAGCCGTCGTCGAGCAGCGAGCCCAGCGCAATTGATCCCAGTCCCATCGAGCATTGGCTGAAAAAATGACGTCGGGTGACCTGTTGCAAATCCAATCGCTGCGCCTGACTGTCCGTTAACTCATTCATCATTCGCGGGTAATCGTCTCGTCGAGGTTCAGCAACACGCGCGCCGCCATCGTCCAAGCCGCCAGTTCTGCCTCACGGCCAGCCGACGCCGCTTGGCCAAGCGGCTTGGCCCCGGCCGTTACCGCCTTGGATTCTGCAGGGTGCGAGGCAAACTCACTGTGCTGGTTCACGATCAAGCCGGTAAGCAGCCTCAACTCCTCCGCGTCCGGCTCACGGCCAAGGCAGATCCGGAAGCCCAGACGAACGCGTTTCACACCACTGTCGGCCTCCTCCATCAACCGCTTAGCCAAGCCGACCGACAACTCGACGAACGCCGGGTCGTTCATCAGCGTCAGCGCCTGCAGCGGCGTGTTCGAGCGGATGCGGCGCGTGCACGCAGCCAGCCCAGCCGGGGCGTCGAACACCTTCAGCGCCGGATGCGGCGTGTTGCGCCAGCGGTACGTGTATGCGGCTCGGCGGAATCGATCCTCACCGATGCTGGCCTTCCACGTTTTCCGATGCTGGCCAAGATCCATGCAGCCGGCCGGCTGGGGAGGGAACACCCCCGGCCCACCCATCTTCGCGCTGAGCAAGCCGCTCGAGGCGAGCGCCAAATCGCGCACCACCTCGGCGTCCAGACGAAAGCGCGCCTGCCGGCCAAGCCACCGGTTGTACGGATCGACACGCTCCAGATCCGCACGGCGCATTGAGGCCTGCCGGTACGACGATGACGTGACGACCAGGCGGTGAATGTGTTTCCGACTCCAGCCGTTCTCCATGAATTCCACAGCGAGCCAGTCGAGCAGCGCCGGGTGAGTCGGCGGGATGCCCTGCGAGCCGAAGTCATTCTCCGTCTGCACAATGCCGCGCCCGAAAAAGTGCTGCCACATGCGGTTCACAGCCACACGCGCCAGCAAGGGATTCTCGCGGGAGGCAACCCAGCGGGCAAAGTCGAGCCGGCCCCCGCCCGACTTGGCCATACGATGTAGCACGTATGGTGTCCCCGGTTGCATCTCTTCGGCAGGACGGGTGAAATCTCCTTGCACAAGCCTGCGCGTCGTCCGCGGCGTTGCACGCTTGGCCATCGCCAGCGTCGTTGCTGCGCGTGGCCGCGCCTTTTTGAGCTTGGCCAGGCTGACTTCAAACGACTTGCGACCGGCGTCCTCCTTGGCCAACGGCTTGAGTTGAGCCTCGAGTTGTTTCACGCGTGCTTCGTGCCCGGCGCGCTTGGCCAGAATTTCGGCCGTGGGCGCCTCGATGCGCGGCTCATCTGCATTGTTGAAATAGACAAACAACCGATAGTACTCGACTTGTGAAATGGGATCGTACTTGTGGTCGTGGCACTGCGCACAGCCAAGCGTCAGGCCAAACATCACCTCGCCGGTCGTAGCGAGACGGTCGAAAATCGAGTCGATGCGGAACTGTTCCTTGTCCACGCCGCCCTCGGTGTTAATCTGTGTATTGCGATGAAATCCAGTGGCTATCCGCTGAGCCAATGTCGCGCCTGGCAACAAGTCTCCGGCGATTTGCTCGACGATAAACTGGTCGAACGGCAGATCCCGGTTCATCGTGTCAATCACCCAGTCGCGGTACGGCCACATCGAACGAGCGGCGTCGTGGCTGTAGCCGTCGGAATCGGCATAGCGCGCGGCGTCCAGCCAATGCCGACCCCAGCGTTCGCCGTAGTGCGGCGACTGCAGCAATGCGTCCACCACCCTTTCAAACGCATCCGGGCTGGTGTCCGCAACAAACGCTGCGATCTGCGACGGCGTCGGCGGCAGGCCGGTCAGGTCGAGGCTCACGCGGCGCAGCAGTGTCGCCTTGGCCGCTCGCGGTGACGGTGTGACACCCTCCTTCGCGTGCCTCACAGCGATAAAAACATCGATCGCGTTTTTCACCCAGGCACGCCGGCCGGCGGGCAAACCCGGCAGCGGCTGGCGAACCGGTTGCCTGAAAGCCCAATGTCGGTCGTACTCGCCGCCGGCCATAACCCATTCGTTCAGCAGCTTGACCTGTCCCGGGGTCAGGTGGCTCTTCGACTCGGGTGGCGGCATCTGTGTATCAGAATCAGCTGATGTGATGCGCGCCAGCAATTCGCTTTCAGTCAAGTCCGCCGGATTGATTGCCCGCGTGCCGTCAAGCAGCCGAGTCGCGCCCTCGCGGGTGTCGAGCCGAAGGTCGGCCTTGCGCTTGGCCGCGTCCGGCCCGTGACATTGGAAACAGGCACCGGAAAGCACCGGCCGGATATCCCGGTTAAAATCGATCTTCGCCACTGCCGACTGGGCCAAGCCGGCAGTCAACACCACGCCCAAAGCTGTCGCCTTGGCCAAGCGGCAAAGATGCATTGGTGTGTGCGGACTCACGAGAACAACGGCACGTATGCTCCAGTCCCACACTCTGCCGAGCAAGCCTAATGTGGGCACCACTCAATACGGGACACGGGCCGAGCGGCTCGCAGATCAACGATTCCGCCCGCGAATCTGGCGAGACAACTCCTCTTTCTGCGCATCCGTCATGTTGCCGATGCGCGCCCGCAACTCTTCCCGGGCCTTGGTCTTGGCCTCGGAATCCTTGGCTCTTCTTGCCGCCTCGTCGGCTTTTCGTTTTTTGTCCAATGCCGCCTTCATTGCGGCCGCCTTGGAACTGCTGGGGGATGAGCTCTTCGATGGCGGGCGAGGTGCCTTGCTCACGGCAGTCTTGAAGGTGTTATCCGTGAAGTTCAGCTCCCGCAGTATGCCCGATTCTTTCAGCATGATTTTCCCAGCTTTTTTATCGATGGACTTAATCTCAATACTGTTCTCCTTTTCCCCAGCTGCCAATTGCAGATAGGTGGGTTTGCCCGGTTTTTTGCCAGTGTCGACCAATGCCAGCGCCGCCCTCTCAACGCCCTTGTGAAAGTAGATGCCGGTCAACTTGATCTCGGTGTCCTTCGGCGGCTCGGGTGTTTTTTTCTTGGAAGCTGCGGGGGGGGTGTCTGTCAGGTCAAACGCATTGCGCTTCACGATGGCGAGGTATGGGTTGACGCCAGCGGCCGACTCTGCAGCGGAGACGTTGAGTGACGCCAAAAACGCCATCGCTGGCAGCAACCCCATCAGAGCACCGACTAACCCGTATTTCGTCTTCATTGAATTGTCCTTACTACGATGGCTGATCTTTAAATGTTACAAATAACTGCCTACTTAACCTTGGCCAAGCGAGCTGGCCATGGTGAATATGGGCAGCAACAGGCCAAGTGCCAGAAATCCGATGCCGGCGGCAACCACGCATAAAATCACCGGCTCGATCAGACGCACCGCCTGATCCACCTGCTGGTTGGTGCGACGTTCCACCGAGTCGGCGATCTGCAGCAGCACTTTCTGCAGCTGGTTTGACTCCTCGGCCACCGAGATCATCGCCAGCACCTGTTCAGGGAACAAGCCGCCAGCCTTCAGCGGCTCGGTGAGTGGTTCGCCGGCGCGGACGTTCTCAATGGCATCGTTGATGTTCACCGCGAGCAACGCCGAGCCAGTGGCGTCGCGGCTGATGGCCAGCGCCTGCAGGATCGGCACGCCGTTGGCCAGCATCGTGCCAAGAATGCGGCAGAACCGGGTGATCGCCACCATGCGCAGAGCCGTGCCGGCCACCGGGATCTTTAACCGCCAGCGCTCCATAGCCTGTTTGCCGGCGGCACTCTGGAACGCGCTCCAAAACAGGGCGATTACCCCGACCAAGCCAGCTAACAGTATGAGCCAATAGTTGCGTATACTCGCACTGAGCAGAAACACAACCTCGGTCGGCATCGGCTTTTCAATCCCGGCCAACATCGGCTCAAACTTGGGCACGAAGAAAACCAGCGCGGCAACCATCACCGTGCCGCCAAGCATCACAAGCATAACCGGATACACAAGCGCACCGAGCACCTTGCCTCGCAGGTCATCAAGCCGCTCGAGAAAAGTTGAAAGGCTCTCCAGCACATCCTCCAAAAAACTGGCCCGCTCGCCCGCCTGCACCATGACGGTGTGCAGCGTGGGAAACACCTCCTGATGCTCGGCCATCGACTCGTACAGCGACTTGCCGTCTGCCACCGCGCCGTGAATGTCCTTCAATACAACGGCAAGCCGTTTGTTGACGGTGGACTTAATGAGCGACGTGATTGCACGCAACAACGGCACGCCTGAGCCAAGCAGGTCGGAGAGTTGCCCATACATCACACCAAGGTCACGATTCGAGATACGCCGCCGAAACGACCCAGCGCTTTCCTTATCCTCTGTGTCCCATACGTCGATCGGGTAAAGCTCCCGCCCCTCCAGAAACCGGATGGCTGCGCCCTGCCCGTCTGCCTCCAATTGGCCGGTGACTTTTCCGCCGCTCGCGTCTCTTGCTGTGTATTGAAACTTGGGCATGGCAACCAACCTACTCAGCCGTCACGCGCATGACTTCTTCCGGCGTGGTGACACCCCGCCTGACCTTGACCCAGCCATCCTCACTGAGCAGCCGCATGCCATTAGCCCGGCCGATCCTCACCAACTCGCTGGCAGCCACGCGCTCGATGATTTTCTCACCCAACTCCTCGTTCATCATCAACAGCTCGTACAAGCCCAGTCGCCCTCGGTACCCGCTGTTGCGGCATTGGCGGCAGCCGCTGCCGTGGTACATCTTGTCACTCTCTGAAAAAATGACAGTCTTGGGGAGTTTGACTCCGCCAGGATCCAGTTCGGTTTTGCACTCCGGGCAAATCACACGAACCAACCGCTGGGCCATGGCGCCACTTAGCGTGCTGCTGACTAGGAACGGCTCGACCCCCATGTCGATCAGCCGCGTTGCCGCCGAGGCGGCATCGTTCGTGTGCAGCGTGGACAAAACCAAGTGGCCGGTCAGCGAAGCCTGGATGGCTGCCTGCGCCGTCTCGAGGTCTCGGATTTCACCAATCATCACCACATCCGGGTCGTGGCGCAAAATGGCGCGCAAGCCCATGGCGAATGACATGCCGACCTTGTGATCGACCGGGATCTGGTTCACCCCCTCGAGGTTGTACTCCACCGGATCCTCGGTGGTGATCACTTTTTTCTCCGGACCAACAATCGCGTTGAGCGCGGCATAAAGCGTAGTCGTCTTGCCACTGCCGGTCGGGCCAGTGACTAGGAGAATGCCGTGCGGCTTGGTAATCAGCGTCTGGAATTGCCCAAACGTCTCCTCGTCCAGCCCCAACTCCGGTAGTGTAAAAAGGACGCTCGCCTTGTCAAGGATACGCATCACGACGCCTTCGCCGAAAATCATCGGGATCACACTCACACGCACGTCCACTTGGCGGCTGCCGACCGAAAACTTGATCCGGCCATCCTGCGGCAACCGCCGCTCGGCGATGTTCATGTTCGAGAGTATCTTGACCCGGCTGATGATCGCCGCCTTGAAGCAGTTAATCTGCGGCGGCACGGCGGCCTCCTGCAGCACCCCGTCGATGCGGTAGCGAATCGAGAGCGACCGCTCAAACGGCTCAATGTGAATGTCGCTCGCCCGCTCGTTGATCGCCTCTAAAATGATCTCGTTAACGAGCTTGATGACACTGGCCTCCTGCGCCATCTGCAGCAAATCCTGGCTATCATCATCCGAACCCGCAAAAGCGAGGTCGTTGCCACCGGTCATCTCCTCGACCGTGTCACCCCCAACGCCGTAGTGCTCCTTGATCACCTTGTCGATCTCCTCCAGCGGAGCCAGCACCGGCCTCACCTCCAGCCCGGTCAACAGCTTGATCTCGTCAAACACATACAGGTCGAACGGGTCACTCGTGGCCACCTTGAGCGTACCATTGTCCTGGGCGATCGGCGCAAGATGGTTGCGATAAACAAACCGCGACGGCAGCGTCTGGATCGCCTCCGCCTCGATCACCTCGTTGGGCAGATTAATCACGTCAAAATCAAGCCGCTCGCCCATCACCTCCAGAAACGTCCGCTCGTTGATCGCGCCGTTTTGAATCAGTGCCCGGTCCAGCCTCACCCCCTTCTCCTCGCGCAGGCGCTCAGCGGCGTCGATGTCCTCCACGGACACCAACCCCTTCTCCACTAAAACCTTCGTGTAACTGTTCATGCCCTGCGACTGGCTGCAACCGAGTTAGTGACCCTTCCCACCAAGGCGCTATTCAAGCGGATTGGCCAAAAATCGCAAGCGCGCTCATCCGCTTGGCCAGTTTGCAGTTTACAAAAACCGCCCTTGCTTTAACCTCCTACCGCACGGCGGCCCTTGGCCAAGAGCTTGACGCCGCCACCCCGCGTTTATGGAATCCAAAGAGATCGCACTCACCTGCGCCCGGCTGGCTGACAACAAAAAAGCCGAGAACATCATCCTGCTGGATCTCCGGGAACTCTCCTCCGTGGCCGACTATTTTGTCATTGTCACCGGCACAAACGAACCCCATCTGCGGGCCATCGTCGACGAGATTACCGAGAAACTGAAGGAACAATACAGCATTCGCCCCTTCTCCACCGAGGGCGCGCGGGTTACCCCCTGGGTCGTGCTCGACTTCTTCGATGTCCTCGTCCACGTGATGAATGACAAATTCCGCGAACACTACGACCTCGAAAGCCTCTGGGGCGACGCCAATCGGATCACCTTCGAGCCCGAATCCACACCCACCGCCGCCCAAGCCTGACGCCACTTAGCCAAGCGCACCCACGCAGACTGTGAATAACATCGGCTTGAAAATCAGCCGCTCTCCCGCATCATCCGCGCCCATGTCAGGCAACACCCTGCTCCAACTCGATCTTCCCGGCATCCCCAAGGTTCGCAGCGGGAAAGTCCGCGAAATGTTCGACCTCGGCGACCGCCTTCTGATGGTCGCCAGCGACCGCATCAGCGCCTACGATGTCGTGATGCCCAACGGCATCCCGCGTAAAGGCGAAGTGCTGACCATGTTCTCCCACTATTGGTTTGGCCAATTCGCCAACATCGTCCCCAACCACCTCCTCGCCGGGGCCGGCGAGCCACTGCCAGAGGTCGTGGGCGACTACGCCAAACAGATCGGCCGACGAGCCATGGTCGTGAAAAAAGCCCAGCCGCTAGCCATCGAGTGCGTCGTTCGCGGCTACCTCGCCGGCTCCGGCTGGAAGGAATACCAAAAACAGAAAACCGTCTGCGGCATCGCGCTGCCGGACGGCCTCGAGAATTCCTCGCAACTGCCGGAGCCGATCTTCACCCCTGCCACCAAGGCCGAGGAAGGCCACGACGAAAACATCAGTTTCGAACAAGCCGCCGAAATCGTTGGCAGCGACATCGCCGAACAAGCCCGCGAACTGAGTATCGAACTGTACAAACGCGGCCGCGACCACGCCGGCGGCAAAGATATCATCATCGCCGACACCAAGTTCGAGTTCGGCTTATTCGACGGCGAACTCATCCTGATCGACGAGGTACTCACGCCCGACTCCTCCCGCTTTTGGCCGGCCGATCTCTACGCCCCCGGCAAAAGCCAGCCCAGCTTCGACAAGCAATTCGTCCGCGATTACCTCGAGACCCTCGACTGGGACAAAACCCCGCCCGGCCCCGAACTCCCTGACG
>Ga0163108_10002993_pt1 | contig 12139 bp, 9 predicted proteins | sample Fk1155metaG_FD_109644 | JGI IMG/M metagenome (GOLD analysis project Ga0163108, IMG submission 109644) | Marine microbial communities from the Central Pacific Ocean - Fk160115 155m metaG | ecosystem: Environmental > Aquatic > Marine > Oceanic > Photic zone | place: The Central Pacific Ocean...
TGATGCTTTAGAATGTATGGCCATTGATCCTCATCGCTACTTAATTTCGCCAAAAATAGTAGCTAGTATTATCTGTGTGCCAATATTAACAGCGATTTTCATCGTTGTCGGTATATTTGGTGGGTATTTTGTTGGGGTTATACTATTTGATATAAGCGCTGGGTCATACTTCCAAAATATGAACGATACAGTATTAAATCGAGATTTATGTATGGGTTTAATTAAATCAATTGTCTTTGGTTTCTTAATAGTGTGGATTTCTTGTGAGAAGGGCTTCAACCTTCATCTTGATAAAAACGGAGCTTATGGTTCTGAAGGAGTAAGTCGAATCACAACTGAAGCAGTAGTATTGTCATCGATAGCCATCCTTTTTAGTGATTATTTACTCAGCGCACTGATACTGTAAACTATGATTATGAATGAAAAACAGCATACAGAAATACTTGTCGGTATATTTTTATTAATTGGCATCATTGCAATTACTTTCTTAGCGCTACACATGGGTGACTTTGGACTAGTTAATAATCAACAGTACAGAATTAAAACTGAATTCACATCGGCATCAGGGTTAAAAAAAGGGGCACATGTTGAGATGGGAGGTGTTACTGTTGGCAAGGTAAACAACATAACATTTAACCCTGATACTTATTTAGCAGAGGTTTATATATCTGTCGAAAATAATATTCAGATACCAGATGATTCCATTGCTTCCATTAGAACGTCCGGGATAATTGGAGACAAATTTTTAAAAATATCGCCGGGTGGAAGCGATATAATTATTCAACCTAATATGACTATCACAGAAACTGAACCATCAATAAATCTTGAGGAGTTAATTAGTAAATATATATTTGAATCTGGGAAATAATCTTGCGCTTACCTAGCTATCTTTAGAATTTCCAGAATAAGAATCAGTCTGTTCCGATGATTTATATTTATTAATCCTTGATTGAATATCGTTTAATAATCCATCCATACCATCATTTTTAACAATAGCAGAGAAAGTGCTGCGATAATTATTTACAAGACTAATTCCTTCAATAACAACATCATAAGCAAACCAAGTTCCATCATTATTTTTCAACTTATAATTAACTGGAATTTCTGCACTATCAGTTATGATTAATGTTTCAACAACCGCTCTCTTTCCATTTATTGTTTCGCCAGTATATTCAATTTTTTGATTTGTATATGATTCAATCTTAGCTCGGTAAGTTTCCTCAATATATTGTGAAAAGAATTCAATGAATTTTTCACGTTCTGCGGGTGTAGCAGTCTTCCAATTAGTCGCCAAAATACTTTGTGACATACTTCTGAAGTCAAAACTTTTATCAATGACCGCACCAATTTTTTTCCAACGTATTTCACGCGCTAATGAATCATCTTTTAAAATTAGAATGACCTTTTCAACGGAATCTTTAACCCTTGCTGTAGGATTGGTAAAATCGCCGGCAGTAATACCACCGCATATAAATAAAAATAGTATATATGCATAATATCTTTTCATCTCGAACATTCCTTAAAAAAATACTTAATATCAAGCACCTATAATATCATGGGTATGTTAGTTGCAAAAGATAATCTTGGATTCGGAATGCATTCATAAGGGATAGCTATTGCTATAAAGGCCGAGGCAACAAAAGAAATTTTTGATTCAAATATAGATATTCACCAATATTAGCTAAAGAATTTGTCGCGATGAGAAACCCTGAGTAATTTCTACAGTACTTGTGACTTTAATTCTATGCGTGGTACGGCTGACAATAATCTTTTCGTATATGGATTTTCAGGATTTTTGAGAATTTTATCAACGCTGCCCTGTTCAACAATTTTCCCTTCGTACATAACTGCTACATAATGAGCAATATACTCTACGACACTTATATTATGTGTGATAAATAAATATCCAAGTTCGTACTCTTTCTGTAATTTTTTTAGGAGCTCTAGTATTTGGGCTTGAACAGACACGTCTAGAGCACTTGTTGGTTCATCGCAAATAATAAGTTTTGGTTTAACAGCTAATGCGCGTGCAATACATATACGCTGTCTTTGGCCGCCAGAAAATTCATGCGGATAACGATAACGATGCTCCGATAATAAACCAACCTGCTCTAACAAATTTACTATATTTTCATCTCTTTCTTTATCTGAATTCCCTATACCCTGAGCTAGCATACCCTCTTGAATAATATCATTAATCATCATTCTTGGATTCATTGAGGAATAAGGGTCCTGAAACACTATCTGAATATCCGCCCTTATCTTCCTAAGAGATGGCGCATCAAGTGTATTCAAATTTATTTTCTGGTAGGTAACAGTACCGGAGGTTACATCCAATAACTGTAGGATTCCCTTGCCCATTGTTGTTTTACCAGATCCAGATTCACCAACTATTGCGACTGTCTCTCCTGCATACAAATCAATAGTAACATCATCAACTGCCTGAACATGCCCTACTGTTCGTTTAAAAATACCTTTTTTAATCGGATAATATATTTTAAGTTCTTTTACTTTTAGTAAATTCTCTTGATCTAAGCGGTCAATTTTTTTGACTTCATCTTCTTTTTCACGCTTTTCCCAGCTAGGAATAGCATCAAATAATTTTAATGTATATGGATGCTTAGGATTAGAAAATAATTCCTTTTTACTTTTTGCTTCAATGATTAAACCATTTTGCATCACAGCAATATAATCGGCCATTTCTGAAGCAACACCTAAATCATGAGTAATAAAAAGAATTGACATTCCTGTATCACGTTGTAATTTTTTTAGAAGTTCTAAAACTTGAGCTTGAATTGTTACATCCAATGCTGTTGTTGGTTCATCAGCAATCAGTAAATCTGGTTTACCAGCTAATGCAATTGCAATCATAATTCGCTGTTTCATCCCACCAGAAAACTGGTGTGGATATTCATTAATACGCCTTTTAGACTCAGGTATGCCGACAGCATCAAGCAATTCAATACTTCTTTTTATGCGTTGCTTTTTTGATAGATTTTCATGTTGTCGTAATGTTTCGCTAATTTGCTGGCCTGCTGTCAATACTGGATTTAGTGATGTTTGAGGTTCCTGAAAAATCATTCCAATCTTAGCGCCACGCACCTTGCGCATTTTATTTTCAGGTAATTGAAACAAATCATTTTTGTGTAATATAACTTCTCCTGCTGTTATTTTTATAGCAGCAGGTAATAATCTCATAATAGACAAAGCGGTAATTGACTTTCCACTTCCCGACTCACCTAATAATACGAATGTCTCACCTCGTTTGACATCAAAAGATATATTATTAACAATGTTAGTCATCTTGGAGCCCGTGCCTAAAGAGACCGTAAGATTTTTAACTTGAAGAAGACTTTCGCTATTATGAGTCATTTTAATACAATCTAAAATTCACGTAATCTTGGATCAAATGCATCTCTAACTGCATCTGCAAAAAGATTAGCAGCTAAAACCAATATAAACATAAAAATAAATGCTGCTGCAAGCGACCACCAAACAATTGGCTCACGCGCCATCTCTAGCCTTGCGCTGTTAATCATATTGCCCCAACTGTACATACTTGGATCAACACCAATGTTGATATAAGAAAGTACAGCTTCTGCTAAAACAAGGCCGCTAAAATCTAGAACAATCGAAATCATTACAATATGCATGACATTCGGAAGTAAATGTCTAAACATTACTTTAAAATCACTCACACCAAAAGCTTTAGCAGCTTGAACATAATCAATCTCCCTTAATTTGAGAGCCTCTGCTCTTAATAACCGGCACAAACCAGTCCAGCTAGTAATACCCAAGATGACGCATAGGAATAAGAGCCTCAAATCAGCTCTTTGTTCTATGCTGTTAAAATCATCTGCATGATTACTAATATATACCTGTAGTAGAAGAATTGATGCAGCAATTAATAGTACTCCTGGTATAGAATTTAGCGTTGTATAAAGATATTGAATAACATCATCTATCCATCCGCGAAAATAACCCGCCATTAATCCCATGGCTACTGCAAATGGCAACATGACTAGTGTTGTTAACGTGCCAATAACAAGCCCCGTACGAACACTCTTTAATGCCTGATAAAGAACATCCTGCCCCACTTTATCAGTTCCAAAAACATGATAATTTTGAGATAAATTATATATAATACATATAGTTATGAGAATTATAGAAATTGTAACGAATATTGAGCGCCAGTGTGTGTCCGTCTTATTTTCTATGCAATTTTGCAAAGCCTTTCTATAGTTAATTTGCCATAACGTTGATAAAATAAAAATTATCACTGCAATAATAGCTGTACTAATCAATAAACCATATAAAAGACCGAATAAAATACGTTTATTAATATCTCCTTTGCTTTCATTTTTAGGATCACTGAGTGATGCTCCGCCATAAGTTAGTCTTGGATAATCTCTAATTTGAATATCATTATCTTGTTCAATCAGTTCCTTTGAGAAAGAATAGCTTGCAAGTGGCGCTGAATACGTCTTCTCAGTTTTTGTTCTTAAATCATTTAATAATATATCCAGAACACTAAAAATCTCATTAGAGTAAATCTTTTGCTTAGATTCGTTCGATTCAATATTAGGATGAAAATGCATCGAATCAAATAATCCAATAGTAACAAATAAAAATAAAACTAGCGCAGATGACATTGCTAAAGGGCGTTTCTTTACATCTCGCCACGGTGCTGTTAAATATTCCTGTTTTCTTGCATAGAAATAAAATCCGACAACAACAAACAGAAGTAGAAATATTAAAAAATCAGTAATAAATATAACAGGCATAATCTTAATTAATTCAACCTAACCCTTGGATCAACAAACGTATATGAAATATCGGTAAGAATTAAACCGATGATGTATAAAACTGACCCTAAAAATACCATCGATCTTACAATTGCAAAATCCTGCCTATTAATTGCATCAATGGTATAACTTCCTAGACCTGGAACAGCAAAAAATGATTCTACAATTAGACTACCTATAAAAAGAGACGGAAGAATTACTACTACACCAGTCAGAATGGGGATGAGTCCGTTACTTAATACGTGTCGATATAATACGTTTGATTCCGATAAGCCTTTAGCTCTTGCGGTTCGTACATAGTCTTTATTCATTTCTTCAAGAAAAATTGTTCTGTACCAACGTGTGCTTGCACCTATCCCGCCAATTAATCCAACTAAAACAGGCAAAATGACAAATTTAAACGCATTTAGCCCCGTGTCATAACCTGATATAGGAACTAAATGGAGGAATTTACCAATTAGATACTGACCGCCTATAATATAAAATAATCCTGAAATTGACATCATAATAACGCATAACACAACACCGCCTATATCCACATAAGTACCTCGAAAAAAAGCAAGCACTAAACCAAATGTAATATAAGCTAACAAACCAACAAGTAAACTAGGTACAGTGATAGCTAAACTAGGCCACATTCTCTGACTAATATCATAACCAATATCACGGCCGCTATCGGAACGCCCAAAATCAAAAACAAATAATTTCACTGAATTTTCAAAAAAAATAGTATTAGTTATTTTCTTTATTCCACTTGCTTCCCTATTTACCAGTATAGGCTTGTTATAACCGTGATCATCCTTCCATTTTATTATCGCCTCTTGGCTAACTCGTTTCATTCCCAAATGCATACGAGCCATATCATCAGGCGTATTAACCACAAAAAATAAAACGAAAGTAATGATATTAACGCCAATTAAAATAGGTAATGCATAAAGAATGCGACGTAAAATATAATTAATCATCTAATCAACTCGCTCTCTTTCCGGCGATAGGAAATAAAGGCGGGTAACAAAATAATTATTACAGCGATAAAAATAAGTACTAGCGGCCACCAAATAGGCTTATTCCAGTGATTTCTCTTTTCTTTTCTTAATTCTGGATTAATACGTTTATATTTCAGTGCATTATTTGCCATTAAATTGGGTTTCGCATTTTTATACCAGCCATGATGTAACGAAAATCCAACAGGATGATAACCCCATAACCAAGGCGCATCATACCTAACGATCTCTACTATTTGGTCAATAAGTGTCTGTCTATCCGAGCCATTTTTCATACTCTTCATCTGGTCAAATAATAAATCAAATTTCTCATTTTTATAATTAGCGGCATTTTCTCCATTATGTTCAATCTTTGCATTTGGTCCATACAGTAAGAAAAAGAAATTTTCAGGATCCGGATAATCTGCATTCCAACCCCACTGAAATATTTGCGCTGTTCCTTTCCTCATCTTCTCTTGAAAACGATTATAATCAGTAGCGCGAATCACGAGATTAACACCAATCTTTGAAAATTGTTTTCTTAACCAATCGAATGTAGCTTTACTGCCGGGCCCTGCAGCTGGGGTATCCAAATTAAGTACTAAGGGTTGTCCTGTTACATCATTAATGCCATTTCTATAGCCCGCTTTTTGCATTAGTTCCCACGCATCTTCGATTGGCCGCCTAACTGCCCTATTATTCTCCCAATAATAAACATAGGGATTTATGCCTGCTTCGTCAGCTATGTGTCCAAAAATGCCGGGGGGGATTGGTCCTTGTGCAGGTTTCCCTCTACCATTTGCAAAAATAGAAATATATTCTTCATAATCAACTGCAATCGAAATTGCACGCCTTAACAACCTAGCTCGTTCACTATCTCCCCCCACTATATCATCTGCCATGTTAAACCCCATATAGTAGGTTGATGTTGTTATAGCAGTTAATAATTCGATTCCTTTTTGCTGCATCTCTTTTGTTAATTGGGCATCGCCTTGCGTACTAAATTGCACAGCCTGATCAAAACTATCAGAAACAATTCCTGAAGTATCATAATAGCCCTGAAGAAATTTATTCCAGGCAGGAATTGATTCTTTCTCAAGACTATAAATTGCTTTATCTATAAAAGGCATTTGCTTCCCACTATCCTCTAGTAATCCAACATTTAGATCTGCCTCTTCTCCATCGATAGGATAGGCTTCGCCCCTAAAATTTGGATTACGCTCAAGAACCATCCTTCGGTTTGGATTATTTTCAGTAAGCATGAAAGGCCCTGTACCAACAGGATACCAATCAAGAGAAATATTCTTTTCTGTCAAGCCTTCTTGAGAATAAAAAAGATCAGCTTCCCATGGCATTGGAGCAAAAAATGACATCGATAACCAATATAAAAACTGGGGATATTTCTCCTTTAAAACTATTTCGAAAGTATATTCATCTATTAACTTTACACCTGATAATGGATACTCATTTAGATCTAAGAATCTTTTGCCTAATTTAGTTTTATCAATATTTTTTAATGTTTCAGAAAACTCATCTAACCCGAGAATATATTTTTCCATCAGTCCAGCTATTGGAGAATGAATACGTGGATGAGCCATTCTTTTTATTTGATAAATATAATCGCTAGCTGCTAATTCTCTAGTCCCGGTATTATTAAAATCAGCTAATGTATTGACATGTTTTAGATCAGAAATTTCTAGATTATGATAGAGGTAATTATTATTTTTATCTTTCGCGAAAGCGGGATGAGGTTGAAATAAAATTCCTGTCTTAATTGATATTATATATTTAACGCTATCGATATCTTCTGGCTTTGAATTCTCAGATAATTCTTCCCCATTTTTATCTACATAAATTGCTCTTGGTAAGTATGTTGCAGTAAGTGGTATGAGTTCATAAGGTCGTTTTAGGAAATGGTACTGGAGAGGGGGTTCGTAAATCTGTCCCAGAAAAACATATTCATTTGAACTATATGAGCTAACTGGGTCTAGATGTTTAGGGCGCTCAGAAAATGAGTCATAATAGATAGATTGATTTGATTCCTGGCGAGGATATGGATTATTCCAGCTTGAGTCGCAGGAAATACAAAATAACGACAACCATATCAATAAATATGGTCTCCTGCTAATCTCCAATATGAGCTGATTTTTAATTTTTATGAGTTTTCTAGCCACTAGTCCATTATAAACGCGATTGTTTTTCTGTACACTTTGATACTTTAAAATAGAAAAAATTCAAATAACTAAATCTAAAAGGATAGATTGATGGGACTACTTAACAATAAACGCGCCTTAGTAATTGGCGTAGCAAGCAACCGCTCTATAGCTTGGGGAATAGCTCAGGCAATGCGCCGTGAAGGCGCTCAATTAGCATTTACCTATCAAAATGATAAGCTCCAGAATAGGGTAGAGAAATTCGCTGCTGAAGTTGATTCTGAGATAACTTTGCCTTGCGATGTAAGTGATGATGAGCAAATTCAATCTGTTTTTGATAGTTTAAAAGAACATTGGGAAGGATTTGATATTTTAATTCATTCTATTGCATATGCACCAAGAGAATTACTTGATGGCGAATATCTAAAAAATGTAACACGAGAAGGTTTCCTGACTGCCCACGAAATTAGCTCTTATAGTTTCTCGGCTCTCGCGAACGCATCAAGAGAAATGATGAAGGGTAAAAAAGGAGCAATGCTGACTCTTAGCTACCTCGGAGCGATTCGCTCTATGCCTAATTACAATGTCATGGGTCTTGCAAAAGCAAGTCTTGAGGCTAATGTACGATATATGGCTGCAAATCTTGGTCCTGAAGGTATTCGCGTTAATGGAATATCGGCCGGCCCCATTAGAACGTTAGCAGCTTCTGGGATAGCTGGTATGCGAGATTTTTTAACACATGTTGAAAATGTTTCTCCGTTAAGACGCAACGTTACCATTGAAGAGGTGGGTAATGTGGCTGCATTTCTATGCTCGGATTATGCATCTGCTATAACCGGCGAAATCACCTATGTAGATTCCGGATTTAGCACTATTGGCATGTCCTAAGCGAAATAATCACGGACACATAAAAATGTCTCTTGACGAAAATAAATTGGTTATTTCAATCTTTGTTGCTGGGCTGGCGGGGATAATCTGTGGATGGTTATTTGGTCCAGCAATGGTATCGGTGGCATGGCTAGGCGATTTATTTCTAGATGCATTAAAAATGATGATTATCCCTTTAATTGTGGGTGCTGTTATTAGTGGCGTTACATCTCTAGGAGATATACGAAAATTAGGTAAAGTTGGCGGTATTACACTGCTCTATTATGCAAGTACCACTGCTTGCGCGGTCTTAATTGGATTAATTGTTGTTAATATTATTCAACCTGGTAATGGTATTAGTTATCAAATTTCGTCAATTTCTGAATCAATAACTGATAGAAATAGTGTTGGTATAACAGAGCTAATTCAATCCTTAATATCACCGAATATTATCTCCGCAGCGTCTAATACACAGTTACTCCCTATAATTGTTTTTTGTCTTTTATTTGGTGCGGCACTAACTACCATTGGAGAAAAAAGAACAACAATGGTTAATTTCTTTGATAACTTAAATGACGTTATGATGAAACTTGTGATATGGATTATGATCTTTGCGCCAGTGGGTATTTTCTGCCTAGTTGCAGGTCAATTCGGAAAAGTTGGAGGTGGAGCTGCTATTAAAAATGAACTAATAGCAGTGAGTAGCTACTTTTTTACAGTAATTCTTGGGCTTACGTGTCATTTTTTACTACTATTTATTATCTTAATATTTTTAAGTAAAAGAGGAAGAGAATATCTATTTAAATTATTACGTGCGCTGTTAACAGCTTTTGGTACAGCAAGCTCTTCTGCAACATTACCATTAACAATGAAGTGTGCTATAGAAGCAGGAGTAGATAAGCGTTCAGTTAAATTTGTTCTGCCTATTGGTGCAACGATTAATATGGATGGTACTGCGTTGTATGAAGCCGTAGCTGTAATGTTTATCGCTCAGGCATACGGCATTACTATGGGCATGGGGGAACAAATTATTATTTTTATAACTGCAACATTAGCAGCAATTGGTGCAGCCGGAATTCCTCAGGCAGGATTAGTAACAATGTTAATTGTATTAAATGCAGTGAACATGCCAACAGAGGGTATAGGATTAATTCTGGCTGTTGATTGGTTACTAGATAGATTCAGAACAACCGTTAACGTATGGGGCGATTCTGTTGGTGCCGCTGTTGTCGAGCCTTATCTTACAATAGAAACAAATCAAAAATAATAATTAAATATTTTCATTAAATATTCTTATATCAGAGTTATTTCTTACATCCTTTAATAAATTCTGCCACTCACCAGTGCTGAATACCCGTCTTAATTTCAAATCAGTTGATTTCTTTTGTTCTTCGTCAATATCTAACACTTCATCATGTGCAATTTCTACAATAATTATCGCGTAATCACCACTACCAAGGGATTTGCTCATTATAACAGGTTCATCAACTGGTTTACCTGCCTCAAAAGAACTACGTAAGATGGCTCTATTGACAGTCACATCATCACGTTTTACTTTTTCAACAGTTGTCCATTCAATATCGTTATGACTAGTAATCTCTTCAGGCAGTACACCAGATTGAAGTTCTAAAACAATTTCATTTGCAGTTCCATTGATGTTTTCTTTTGCATGTTTAAGTCTAATATTTGCGATAACTTCATTACGAACATCATCTAACGGCTTTGTAAACGGTTGCTTATGATCTAATATTCTTAAAACAACTATATGATCCTCTGACAATTCTATTGCGTCGCTATTATTTCCAGAGGTAATTAATTCAGGATCAAAACTTTTAGAAATAATAAGCGGGTCAGATAACAATCCCTCTAAATCGCTTGTACGATCAAAATACTCTGTTTCGATTATGTCTTTATCAATTGCATCCGCCGCTATTTCTAGATTATCTGAATTTTCATAAGCTAATGTTGTTAATTGGTCTGCCAAATCAAAAAACTGTAATTCTGCTTGTTTAGTCTTATAATCTTCCTCAACTTGTTCTGCATACTTTTCAAATCTATTCTCGGGTCCACCTCTTATTTCAACAACTTTTACTATATTAACCCCGCCTTTAGTTTCAATGACACCGCTTGTTGCGCCTTCATCTGAATTAAATAAAAAATCATCGACCTCCTGATCCATAATTCCTTTGCTCATAAAAGAATGCTCACTATACTCAAGCATTCCCTCTTCTCCTATTGATTGCTCAACAATTTTTTCAAAATCATTTCCTTGGTTTACTAAGTCAAGTGCTACATTAATAACTGAATTAGCTTTACTTTTAACTGCATCAGTTGCCTCCTCGTCAATTCTCACAAATAATTTCTGAACTGATCGTTGCTCAACTATATCGTAATTATCCTTATTATCATTGTAAAAATTTCTAAGTGTCTCTTTATTAGTATCGATATCCTTCATTAATTCATTGACACTTAGTTCAAGATATTCAATTTTCACCTGTTCTTTGCTAGTAAATAAATTTGGATTGGCTTGATAATATGACTCGATATCCGGTTCACTAATTTCACCACTCTCAATAAAAGAAGGTAATCCAAGTATTGCGTAAGTTATATTGCGAGATTGTGATTCGAGTCTTAATACATTTTCTAGCTCGGAATCTAATATAAAAATAGTTTCAGAAAATCCTGCCTGTAATTGTTCAGATAATAAGTCCATGCGTAATTGCGCTTCAAAGACAGTAGTTGGCATGCCAATGCTGCTTATAGCACGCTCATACTTTGCTCGATCAAAACCTGCGTCATCTCTAAAAACTTCAATACTTTTAATTGAATCAACAAGTTTTTCATTTGTTATATTTAATTTACTATCTATAATAAGCTGATTAATTAATTCTGATTCAATTAATTTCTCTATAGTTTGATTTTTGATAAGTTCCTCTTCATCCAATGAAAGTGAATCACCTAAGATTGATTGCATTTGTTTTCTTAGTTGTGCAAATGAGCGTTGAAACGAGCGAAAAGAAATTTCGGTATCATTAACAAGCGCAACATTAATACCGCCACTTTGACCTGAGTAAAAACTAACGCCCCAAAAAGCAAATGAAATAACTAATAGCCCGATAATAACACCGGCTATCCATCCTGTTGCTCTGTCTCTTATTGTTGATAACATAATTTATTCTACATTTCTAAACTCTTAAATTGATACGGGCGTATCATTTTTGTGATACGCCCGTTAGATTTTATATATTTTGGCGGAGTGGACGGGACTCGAACCCGCGACCCCCGGCGTGACAGGCCGGTATTCTAACCAACTGAACTACCACTCCGGGAA
>Ga0163108_10002994_pt1 | contig 12137 bp, 13 predicted proteins | sample Fk1155metaG_FD_109644 | JGI IMG/M metagenome (GOLD analysis project Ga0163108, IMG submission 109644) | Marine microbial communities from the Central Pacific Ocean - Fk160115 155m metaG | ecosystem: Environmental > Aquatic > Marine > Oceanic > Photic zone | place: The Central Pacific Ocean...
CCCATAATGGCTCTCTTATTGAATATAGTAAGATCAGGAACCCCTCCAAGCCACTGGTTACGTGGTTTTGAGTTAATGATAGGTGAACCCAATTTAATGAACCCCACAACCTTCCCTGTGGTAGTCTCCTGTACCATTAACTTCATCTGTTTACCAGGTGCATCTTCATATGTAAATGAAGCTACCAACTCCAATAAAGTATTAAATGTAGAATGATCTGGTTGAACTATCTTAAAGTTCATATCTTCAGGATGAACAGAGAAGTCATTAAATAACTCATCTTCATGAGAAACACCAAAAAGCGTTGGAGGAATTTCCTTCAAACGCTCAACCTTTTTCATACGAAAATAATCATCAATACGGTTTATACCACCATAAGCATCATGAATCTTACTAACAGCATATAATGTATCTTCTGGAGAAAGAATCATTTGTAATTACAGTCACACATTAGTTCAGTAAAACAAGCAAGGGTATTAATTTCTTGATCAACAGCAAATACAGCTTGATATTGATATTTAGCAAAAATCAAAACCGCTTGAGGAATGGATGCAGGATCCATAGAACTATAGATATTCTCATATACTTTTCTATAAACACTAGCAGAATCATTATCTAAATTCTCAACAACCCACTTTCTAACCTTACCAAAATCTTTATTCTTCATATCTTTAACCAAGTCTTTCATATTAACATCAGACATGGAAGAAAGAATTCCTGTATCTATGTTACCTATGGAAGCATATCTTTGAAGTTCATTTAACACTCTTCTCCAATCAGGAAAATAACTCTTAATAACTTCAGCTACAACCTTATCATCATAACCAATACCTTCAATATCTAATATCTCCTTAACTCTATTAAAGAATACTCCAGCAAGTTTAATCTTCTCTTTACCAGTAATAGCAAAATCAATTACAGCACACCTAGAATGAAGTGGTTCTATAATCTTATTCTTATAATTACATGTGAGAATAAATCTACAATTATTATGATAGGTCTCTATATTTGCACGTAAAAGTAATTGAACATCTGATGTAGTATTATCTGCCTCATCTATAATGATAACTTTTGGTTTACCATTACCCTGCAGGGATACAGTAGAAGCAAAGTTCTTAGCATGATTCCTAACAGTATCTAAAAATCTACCTTCATCTGATCCGTTAATAACATAAACATCAACACCCATCTCACTACAAAGAGCTTTTGCAACGGTGGTCTTACCAATGCCAGGAGGTCCAGATAATAATAAATTAGGAACCTCACCATTCTCTACAAAACTAGTAAGCGTATTCTTTATATTCTCTGGGAGAATACATTCTTCAATTGTTTTGGGTCTGTATTTTTCAACCCATATAAAATCACTCATCAAGTTTCCTCAATTCGGTTAAAACATACTTGTATGCTCCTATCATATCACCTTTCTCATTCCTAAACAAGTCCTTATCAAAACTCTTACCTTCTTTCCAGAGTCGCATCCCGTCAGGTGATAATTCATCAGCAAGGAGTAAATTCTTATCAGCATCGTATCCAAACTCCAATTTAAAATCTACAAGTGTAAGACCTATCTTACGAAAGGTAGTCTTAAGTACATAATTAACTTCTCTTGCTACTATTCCCATCTCTTGTAGCACTTCAGGACCATACCCCATTAACATGATACGATCTGTAGTAAGTAATGGATCATCTTTCTCATCATCCTTCAAGTACCACTCAACCAAAGGCCAATTAAGAATCCTACCTTCTTCCAATGTTGTCTGTCTGACTATTGAACCAGCAGCAACATTTCTTACTATCACTTCAATGGGTACAATCTCTACCCTCTTACAACACATTGCTTTGTGAGTGGGCATACTAATGTAATGAGTTTTAATTCCTTCTTCCTCCATTTTCTTAAAGAGGATCTCAGATATCTCACAACAGATAGCACCTTTATTCTCCACCCACAATTCCTTCTTACCATTACCAGCAGTAACTCTGTCCTCATATTGTATGAGAACTTCATCAGGTTCAGAAGTCTCAAAAACTGTCTTTACTTTTCCAACAATAAAACTAGTCATAAGTCGAATCTGGTTCTAAAGCAATTAAATAAGATAAATTCCATTTATCATGGATAAATTGTGATATATTTGCAGTTGATACTTGCACATTATACACACCTGGCATAATCTTAAGATTCTCTACCTTAAAGTTAAAGCTAAAGTTTCTATCTGTATCACCAACTTTAACAGAGAAATTATTAGAAGTATCATTGTTCTTAGTACGAACAACCAAATTCATATCTGTACCATCACCAACCAAAGATAAATCTGGTAATTGATAAACACTTGCAGCACGAAGTAAAGATGATAATACTTCCTCAGTCAAAGTGAATTCAACATCTATGGTAGGAAGAACAATATCCTTCTCAGGTGGTGCTGTAATAACACTAGGATCAGAAAAGAAATACTTAACCTTAGACTTACCACTCTTAATCAAAAGACAAGATGGATTAGTAAAATCAAAATCAGGATCTTTAAAAAGTGAAAGTCCACCAAGGAACTCATTTAAATCATAGACAGCAAAGTCATTAATAAAAGTCTCTGGACATTCAAATTTTGCAAGAATATTCTTAGCAGGAGAAATAGTACGTATAGTATTACCCTGCTTCACTACCAATGATGAATTAATAGTAGAGAAGTTTTTAAGAATGTTTAGAGTTTCAGTGGAAATTTTCATTTGTCATAATCAACAGCGAATGCAGTGGAGTTACCTGCGTTTATAGAATCTGCCTTCTCACGTTTATCGTTGAAGTGCAATAATAGCATACCATAATGAATGATCTTTATGATATCCTTACGTGCAGATCCTTTTCTGTCATAACGTGAAGCATACTTAAGAACATTACTTCTACAAAATGCTTCAGCGTCACCTACAGAATCAATAAGGTCAAGAGTCTGTACGTTACCGACAGAATAATGACCTCGATATGTATTTGCAATATAGTCAGAGATCTCCTTCAGATACTCCTCCTCATTGTATTTTCTATTCATAATGAAGGAAATTTATTACTCTTCATTATATGCCATGTCTTCGGCTTTGTCAAATGCATCATCAAGAGTTTCTTCTTCAGGAGCAAGGATCTTATCATAAAGATCTAAAAATGACTGTTTAGTATCATCATCAAATCTATTCAAACAAACTTTTATTGCCTTAGTCTCATCACCAAATATACTGTAAGCACGAATTATATGAACCAATCTACGTGTAGAAATAACTTCATCTATCCCACCTTCATTAAAGGTCTTTCTAATAATCTCAGCCCAAGTTACTAATGCATTAGTAAAAGTATCCTTACAACAATTATATTCTGTACAATAGTTATTCAATATCTTAGTCTCTATAATAGAGGTAGGATATTCCTGTTCAAAGGTAATAGCAAATCTCTCAAGAAATGCCTCATTAAGAACATTTGTTCCTATAAACCTACCGTCATCTGATCCTTTACCCTTAGTGTTAGCAGTAGCAATTACAGTGAACCCAGCAGAAGGTTTTACCCACTTACCAATCTTCTTCAAGAACACACCTTTACCTTCAAGTATGGATTGTAAGCAGAGTATTTTGTTACTCGCCAAGTCAATCTCGTCGAGTAGCAAGACAGCCCCTCTCTCGAGCGCTTCAATGACAGGTCCGTTATGCCAGACAGTTGACCCATCCACAAGGCGAAACCCACCAATAAGATCGTCTTCATCAGTTTCAATAGTAATGTTTACACGAATCAATTCACGATTCAGTTGAGCACAAGTTTGTTCAACTCCCATTGTCTTACCATTACCAGACAAACCAGTAATAAAGATAGGGTAAAAATGCCGTGAAGAAACAACCTTCTTCACATCCTTAAAATTCCCAAAAGGAACAAAGAATTGATCTTTATCAGGAACTAAATTGTTACTCTCTGTAGTACCACCAGTTAGCGTCTTAAAATTTTCTTCAAGTTTTTCTTTGACAGTCAATTCATATATCCCACGACCTGACTTATATTCCTTCATTCTAGTACAAGCGGTGGAAAGAGAAATACCAACAGACTTGGCATACTCAGTCAATTGCTTACGAGTCACAACTGATCCATACCTAGTAGTAAGATCAGAAATCATCAAGTCAGTTGAGAAAGTCATTAATTTATTTGGTTATGTGGCTATTATAGTGTATGGCGGATCGAATGTCAAGCAACTTGATCCACGAATTTAGATAAGATTATCTTATTGAACATCTTAGTTTTCATATATTTTCTAAATTGATTACGAATCTTATTCTTGGTATCACTAGACTTAGCATTAATAACAGCCTTCTCTCCATTAAAATCATCTGAAGATTCCAATACATACATCTCATCATATCCAAGACTATCCACAACAAAATACTTATTATTTTTCCACTCTCTACGATATGTATTTTCTGGATCATTAACTGCACGGATAATATATCTTAAATCATTGGCTGTGGATAAACGAAATCCAACTACATTAGATCCAGTCATCCACTTATAGTAACGAATTAACGCAGCAGTAACAGCATATCCTCTAGTGTTCCAAGTAGAATCCTTTACAATGTTTATATCACAATAACCAGTCTTAATATCTTTAATACAAATAACTGACTCATAATGATTATAAGCAAGAGACCTACTACGAACATAATTCCTATCAGGATCATCTTCATTAACTACATTCTTACCAAAACATATATGATTTGATTCACCATCTGTAAGAAATACAGTATTTACTCTATCAACATTATGTTGTTGTTTAAACTGTTTAAAAATATAAGCTGCTGCAAGTATACTCTCATTGAGAGGAGTACTACCCAAAGCATATGGACAATAAGCATTACGTCTAATTAAAGAATTCATAAGAGTCCATATCCTGAATAAATGATTATCAAAATCAGAATTCTTAATCTTACTATTAAATAACTCAACTAATCTAAACCTTGATGGTACAAGTATTTCATTATTAACAGATAAATCAGACCAACTATCATGATGATCAAAATCTCCAGAATCAGTAAAAGCAAATACTTGACATGGAATACCAACCTTCCTACAAAAAGAAATCAAATTGATTAATTGTTTAACAGCACCTTCAATATTACTAGTCATCGACCCAGACCAATCAATATACATGATCAACCCATGATTCTTCCCACCAGGAATAATAGTTTTCTTTTTGAATATATCTTCAGTCCATTTATATGCATATAACTTATTCGTATTAAGAACACCAGTTTTATTAACAGTAACTCTACTATACTCATCAGCCTTCTTTTTCATCTCAAATTCTTTTACAAGATATGCAACTGACTTCTTACTATCAACCTTAAATTGAGTAAAACTAGATTTCCATTGATCAACATATTTCTGACCAGAAAAAGCATGGCCATATTTTATATTCGATATCTCAGTAATCATCTCATCCATCTTCTCTGAAAATACATCCACTGGTTCAATATATTCTTTCCAATCAACCGATGGAGGAGATAAGTATATATACTCTTTACACGAATCACTAACTAATTGTTTTGTATTTCTATTCCAAGCTTCATCAGTTTTTGATTCAGTTTCATCTTGAATATCATCTTCCTCTACATCATCAGATTCACAATCATCAGCACCACCACTACTACTAGAGTTGTCAGTGGATTCAACCTCATCAGAATCCTTGTCCTCATCAGGAGTTGACTGCATCGTAGTTGAGTCACCAAATCCAGATTGATTTATTTTATCGGAGGTAGATACTTCTTCTTTCTTCTCTTCTTGAGTCTTAAGATACTTTATAATATACTCACAAACTTCCACAACATCATCAAAACTTTCTGTGCCTCCAACCATCTTAACAATCTTCTTTTCCTCATCATTAAGGAATGGTATTATTGTAGCAACATCATGAAGACCAATCTTAAAATGTAAATTGATACGATCAATAAAATTCATTTCCCTCAAATCTATATCTGATATTTCAAAAAAGTCACGAGAATTTAATTCCTTATATCCTGAATAAAAAGACTTAACTAAGCCAGGATACTTTATTTTCATCTTACGTTCAATTCTAGCATCCTCAACTACATTTACAAACGCCTGTGGAACACCAGTCTCATCACTATTAAATTCACGAGGCGTATATATTGCATGACCAACCTCATGACCTACTAATAAATCATATACATTATTACTAATCTCATCCCATATCGGTAAATAAAGAACTCTAGTGTCCACATTAAAGGATGCAGTAGCAACCTTACGATGTTCAACAGTCAAGTTCTCAGTAGCAAGAAGTTTTGCGAGATTGCTTTTAACTTGAGTGGTGGACATAGTTCCTTTGAGTTATATGGCTACAATACCATATAGCTATACAAAGGTCAAGAGTTTTATGATAAGGATTACTTATCTATCTTACCCAACCTATAAAACCCGTTTTCTGACCCCCAAGCTTGTTTACCAGTTTCCACACTAATACCCTTATCATATACGTTATAATAATCTTTAGCTAATTCAAATCCATTGTCAATGTAAGTCAGTATACCATTCCGTTCAACCTTACAATCACATCCCTGTATACCACCCGTAAATAATTCACCATCAAATGTAATTACGTTATCACAACCTTCTCTATATTCAATAGTATCTTCAGTAATCAAATCCATATTGCGAAGTCCAGCATGACGATCACCATCCACTCGATAAGTTTTATTAATTATCTTATCACCTTCCTGAGTTGGTTTTGAAACGAATTGTCTGTATGGATACGACTTCCATACATTCTGTTGTTCTCCATAAAAAAATCCATTATCAAGCTTGACATGAGTTATCCGTACATATATGAAATGTACTGGACGACCAAAAGCTTGTTGTCTATTATCAAAAATCCCTTCATACCATTCATTAAAAATATCAATCATCATCTTCAGGTGGGTGGCATAATATGTATATCCATATTAATCCTAATACCAGAACAGTAAACAACCTTATAGAACTAGGAGAGGTATCTATAGTACTAATCATAAAGCAATAACCTTACTAAAATTTTTAACTTTCTCGTAACTTAACACACGATCAAACTTATCATGCAATAATTCACCCTTATGAGAAATAATAAAGATATTAGTATCTTCATTACCATCACGAATTATTCTCAAGAAGTCCTCTGTACCAGCTACATCAAGAGAGGAATCAAATACTTCATCTAGTATTAATAAATTAGTACTAGCAGAATTTTTAAGTTTAGCAATAGATCTCCAAGTAAACATTAAAGCTAAATCAATACGCATCTTTTCCCCCTCACTAAAAGAAGGATATGTAAAATCATCACGGAATCTAGATTTTATACTTTCATTAAACTCTTCATCCAATGTAAAATTAACATAGAAATCTAATGACTGAAGATACTTATTAATCAATTGATTCATCACTGGCAAATATTTACGAATGATCATTGACTTGATACCAGTATCTTTAAGAAGACCAGAAACAACATCAAAGCTTCTTCTCTCTTCTTTCATACTCGTTAACTCTTTATGGATAGTCATACCTTCATTAGCTAACGATGTGAGTTTTTCTTTCTCAGCATCTATATCATTTGTATTCTCCTTTATATCAACAATCTCTTGTTCAATTTCTGATATCAACTTCTTCTTAGATTTTATAGAATTAAATTTAGTTTTAACTTCCCAATTAAGATCAGATATTTCTCTATTAATCTCCACCTGCTCGTCAATAAGGTTATTAGTATCATGGATCTTCTTTTTATAATCATCTACTATAGACTGAGTTTCTTTAATTATACGATCACCATCCTGCAATTGACTCTCCTTAAGTTCTTTACTTAGCTCCTGTGTACACTTTGGACACTGATCATTATCAATAAAGAAATCTTGATCCTTCTTTGTTCTATTAATAATATTATTATTTGTATTTAATTTCTTCTCCAGCTTCTTCAATTCTTTATCAACACCATCAAACTTAGATAATGAACCTGTCTTGGTCTCAACCAAATCTAAATTAGTTTCTATATCAGAATCTATATCAGTTACTTCACTGGTAAGTTCAATTATCTTAATCTCTTTTTGTTTAACTGTTTTCTTAGCAGACTTCTCTAAAGACTTAATATGATCACTTTGCATCTCAGTCTTCTCTTTTATAAAAGATATACTACGTTCGTTATCTTTAATTGTATCGTTGGTAGATTTAATACGTTCCTTCAATAAGACATTCATAGTAGAGAATATACGAATGTCTAATAGATCTTCAATAATCTCTCTTCTAGATCCAGCTGGAAGTTGCATAAAAGGAACAAAAGAAGCACTACCCAGAATAACAATCTGAGTAAATGACTTATAATTTAATTTTAATACCGATTGTTCAAACCATTTCTGTTGATCTACTGCAGAAGATGCCTGATCTAATAAAGTATCATTTCTATAAATCTCAAATAAAGATGGTTTTATCCCACGCCTAATCTTCCATTCAACCGACCCAACAGAAAATATAACTTCAACTAGACAATCCTTTTCATTTATACTATTAACTAATTGATTCTTATTAATCCTACGAAATGACTTATTATATAATGCAAAAACAACTGCTTCTATAATAGTACTCTTACCAGCTCCATTCTGACCTACTATCAAAGTAGTACCATGAGAGTCTAGATTAATTTTAATTGGAGTATTACCAGAAGCAAGAAAGTTTTTATAAGAAATACTTTTAAATAAAATCATATGATTCAAATTGTGGAGGGATTACAAAGTCATCTGGTGTAATAATTACATAATTATACCCGAATCTTCTACATGCCGCAATGGCCTCATCATCAGGTATAGTAGCTATAGCCATATCAGGAAAATCCTCAGCCTCTAGAAGTCCCATATATCTAACGGCATCATCTTCATTCTGAAATAATTGAAGAACCTTTTCACCATGCTTTGTGATCACAGCATAAGCACCTTCCGATCTTTCTTCTTCGTCTTCTTTCATAGTGAGAATATACATTATTGTGCCTCACAAGCTTCTACGTAGATGGATTTAATTATGTTTTTTATATCGTTTTTGTTGCAATCAATATCTTCAGTCTCCTCTACATATTTATTGAGAATCGATAATGTATCTTCGCATTCAATACTCTGATCAGCATCTTCAAAATTTAAAGATTCATCTTCAATAATCTTAAGATCATGAACACCTATATCATACAACCTTTCAATAAATTTCTCAAATGTAAAATTACTTTTCTTCTCAGTAACTATCAATTTAATATAGGTATCTTTATACTCAGATAAATTCATAGTATTATAATTTACAGTACTATCATCATAAAATATCTTTCTAAACATTCTATATGGATTTTTAATAAATCCCAACTTCATTGTTTCTGGATCAAATAAATGAAATCCTCTATCATCAGCATAATCATTCCAATACATCTCATAAGGATTTCCAAGGTAATTAATATTTCCTCGTTCAGATTTATGATGAAAATGTCCAGAAAAAACATGTTCAAATTTAGAAAATAAATCCTGATCTATATTACCACCATAAAAGAAATGGCCAGGATAAGCTTGATAACCATTTATCTCAAGATGACCCATAGCAATCTTTGCATTGGTTCTATTAATATGATTAAAAACATGTTCTTCATTCTCTTGATTAATCCAAGGAATAAATGTGATCTTTCTTCCATCTACAACTACATCCTCAATCTCTGAAATTATTTCTATATTGTCAAATGCCCTATCTAATAATAACTCTGGTGTATTAATTCTATTTGTATTCTTATAGTATGCAGTATGATTTCCAACAATCATTTTAACCTGTATACCACGATCATATAATCTTTGGAAATAATGTTTCTTAATTCTATACCAAGCACCAAGATCTATATTCTTACGATTATCAAAAGTATCTCCAAGATCAAGAACAGTTTTTATCTTATACTTATCTAAGGCAGGAAAAAATATGTCATCATAAAACTTCAGGAAATAATCCCAGAAGACTTTAGAATTTTTTCTACCGTCTAAATGTTGATCAGTTATAATCGCTATCGTCATCTATTCACCTTGATCTCAAGACTCTCCTTGATACTATTCATCTGAGCTGAATCATATCCCAATACAGAAGAATCTGCACTAAAGACTTCATCAAACCCAGACTTCTCTAATATACGTGTCTTAATATCAAGTTGCTTTTTCTCTCTCTGAATCCTACGTAAGAAAGCAAAATAAGTAATCTGTGTAAAATACGCAAAAGGATTCCTAGATTTCTCTGGATCAAAATTATCAATATACTGTAAACAATTCTCTATGCCATCACAAATCATATCATCCTTAAACATATAGTTGACAAAATTCGGTCTATATGATAGATGTGTAGCTATCTTTAAAAAACAACTACCAATATATTCAGGAACTTTTGGTTTCGGTTCGTCATTTTCACGTGCAGTTATAACCTTAGTTCGATACACAATCATCGCTTCTAAGAAATCTTTATTATTGACGTAATGTTCTTTTTTCTTTTGAGCCATTATATCTTTCCTAGGTATACATACTATAACATAATTTAAAAAACTTGACAAGTGGCTAAATTCCCTGTAGAATAACTCTGTCAGGGTTCAAGGTTAGGTATAGCTACTTTTAAAAATCTTTAAATATCTTTTCTAATTCAGTTCTAGCATCTTCTACTTTATTTTTAAACCCCATTTCTTCAGTTAGATCAATTCTATTAATATCTGTATCAGGGCGTTTCTTTGGATCCTCTACATAAATCAAATATTTTTTTAAAGTTCGTTCATATATATTCTTTAGTCTATCGTCAGATTCATATATCGTAATTACTTTTGATCTTTCTACAAAAAACATTTCTTCTTTGGAGAATTTTGCCCAAGGACGTAAATCAATCTTTAGCATATCTCCACCAGGAGTTTGAATAAAGTTTTCAGTTACGGTAAATGGATATTCAATAACAAATCCATCTTCGTCTCCATCACACACTAGTACTTTACCAATGATACTTTCACCAGTAATTAGCTTTAATATTCCTGTAAATTCTTGATGCATCATATATCTTTTCTCCTAAAGTTAATTGGGATAATTTCATAATTAAAATTTTCTTGAGAGTAAGTTTTTACTCTTTCTATCATATGGTTTAGAGTATAATTCTTTCTTTCTCCTTTAGAAAAATCATCAGCTATATCATACAATTTAGCTATAGTCTTTCCTTCACCTCTACGTAATACTCTACCAATTGACTGAAGGTTTCTAATACGAGACTTGGAAGGGCTCGCAAAGATGATGTTGTGCAACCGCTTAATGTTAATGCCAGTACTGAAAGTACCGTAACTTGCGATAATGATTGCATTATTTTCATCTTCAGTTATTTTTCTTACTTCTTCTCTATCTTCAGTATCAACTCCTCCATGAATAAAGAAGACTTTACGATCTAGAGATACGTTACTATTTATCATTTCATATAGAACCTCTCCATGTTTTTCTACGTAAGCAAAAAGAACTAGAGTATTACCTTCTTGGTTCAATGCTAAATTGCGGATAAATTTATTTCTTTTATCTGATGTACAAATATAATCCATTTCATCTTGATAAGATTCAAATATTTTAGATCCATGCTGTAATAAAAGTACATTGATATGTAACTTAGATAAGAAACCTTTATCTATTAATTGCTTTGTTTTAATTACTTTATTAACAGAACCAAATAACCCTTCTAGAACTAATTGATTTGTATTAGATCCATCTAAAGTTCCAGTGAAACCAATTCTATGTTTGCAGTTATGCAACTTAGTCATTATATTAATTAAAGATTTTGCTTTAAACAGATGAGCTTCATCCCCTATAACACATCCAAATTGTTCAAAGTATTTCTTTGGTAGTTTATATATTGACTGCCAAGTAGTAATAGTTACTGGTTTAGATGTATACTTTTCTCTACCAGAATATATCTTATGACAATACTCATCAGAAGACCATCCATATGAATTAAAATCACCGCATAATTGTTCCACTAATGATGTAGTTGGAACTACTATTAAAACTTTATCTTCTCTATTAACAAAATATCTAGTAATAGCATAGATCATTAATGACTTACCAGATGC
>Ga0163108_10002995_pt1 | contig 12136 bp, 8 predicted proteins | sample Fk1155metaG_FD_109644 | JGI IMG/M metagenome (GOLD analysis project Ga0163108, IMG submission 109644) | Marine microbial communities from the Central Pacific Ocean - Fk160115 155m metaG | ecosystem: Environmental > Aquatic > Marine > Oceanic > Photic zone | place: The Central Pacific Ocean...
AAGGTAATACGGATGCTTATTCAAGAAAAAAAACCGAGGCCGATGAGACACTTAGAAAGGCCGGCGCGATTGTTTTGCGGCCTGGTATTATTTATGGAAAAGGTAGTCGACTTTGGACTGAACGAATAGGACACCTGCTGTTACAAAGGCGCTTGGGCGACCTGGGCGTTGCAGGTGACGGAATTTGTAACTTAGTCTACGTAGACGACGTTATGCGCTCAATCGAAAGCGCACTATTGCTGTCCGACACCCTCTCAGGAGAGGCGGTAAACATCGTGGCGAGCAACCCGCCTACGTGGAACGAGTATTTTCTAGAGTTTGCAAAAGCGCGCGGGTATGTTCCCGTGAAACGCATCGGAAAACGGAGATTGCTCATTGAAAGCAGACTGATTGCGCCTCCACTCAAAATTCTGGAGCTCCTTCAGGAGCGTATTGGGATCTCCAGCAGCGTTTTCCCAAAGCCGATTGCCCCATCTCAATTGCATCTGTTCAGACAAAGGATCTCGATCGTCAACGACAAGGCTTGTTCACTATTTGGATTCGACTGGATATCTCTTACAAGTGGCTTAGAGAAAATTAAGGGTTAGGCAACCTATGATGATTCAGCGGAAGCGCCATAGACCTGACGCCTGTGATTCTCATATAAGTCGCTTAACACCACTTCAGGACGATAGGCCCTGACAGCTTCTACACACGGGTGACCAGAGAGGTGTGCTGTTGTGTTCAATACTTCGTTCATTGCAGCACTCAGCGCGGTCTGTGATCGACTGTCAGCAATTTGCCCATTCACCCTGTTTGTTACAACCAACCCCACTTCCCCAACGTCAGTTGTTACCACCGGTAGGCCGCACGCCAGCGCCTCAAGCACAGCAATGGGCATACCTTCATAAGCCGACGATAAGACGAATGCGTCGGCGCAGTGAAGGTACCGTGCAATTTCAACAGGGGATTTGTTGCCCAGTAGCGTGACTTGTCCTTCTAATGTCAACTCCCTGACCGCGGCTTCGACTGTATCTCTCAAAGCCCCATCTCCGATCATCAATAACTGTAAATCCGAACGGGCAAGGCTAAGTTGTTTGAAAGCACTCAGCAGGAGAAGTGGGTCTTTTTGATGATCAAGTCGACCCACGGAAACCAGGAGGACTTTGTTCTGGGCTATGTTGAGATGCTTGCGGATCATACGTTTGTATTGCGCATCGACGACTTGTGATGGATCACATGTAAATATTTCTGTATCCATCCACGTGGGCGTGAATTGGACTTTGCCTGCCAGAGTTGGATCTCGGGCGATATATCGGTCAACAGCGCTTTGGCGGACGCAATAAATTTGATCCATATTGCGTAGCAGAGGCCGCTCTACAAAATCGTACAAAGCCGGTGCGTAACGCCAACCAATATCGCTACTCGCGCCTCTGATATTGGCCATGTCCTGGTGGATCACCACGTTTTTCTTTTTGTCACTTCGTAAAAGCAGGAGTGAGGGTTCGATCCGATGGAAGTCAAGTACCTTGAACTGTTTAAACTTAACAGTCCCTGCGTAAGCAATCAGCGCTCTCATGTACCGTAGTGTGGCTGGAATCTTTGTCCTTCGTCCCTTTTCATCAAGTGAGATCAGAGGAATAACGCGCGCTTGAGTTTTCCCCAGTTGCCCAACGTATTCTGTTCGGAGAGGACGCGATCGCTTGTCAGCGCTTGCACCCAATAAAGTGTATGAAAGGTCATCTGGTGCATATTTGAGCATGCCGCGAATGAAGCTATCGATTCCACTGGGCAGTGACGCCCAAGGATCAGCCCAATAGAGAATGGCTATTTGCCGAACCGGATTACGAAGCATCTCGGGCCGGTCCTTGTCTATTTTTTTTAACGACCTCTAATAACTCCGACTCTACAAATTTAGCTATGGCGTCATAAGTACGATGCGCCCTCACGTACGGGGCTCCCCTTTCTGACATCTTTTTATTTAGTACGCTGTCACTTAGTAGGCGGATGATCGCATCTGCAAATTCCTGTTCATCCCAACCGACACAAATACCAGCGCCGCTCTCCTTGAGTACTTCGCGTTGTTCCGGATGATCGTTTGCTACGACAGCCTTGCCGAGCGCCAAGTATTCGATCAGCTTTGTCGGAGACGTCGAGTTGAGAAGGGGTACTGGAGCAAACGGTGAGACACACACGTCAACTTCTTTCGCGTACTGTAAAGCCATCTCTCTAGGCAGGTGGCCAGTCATGACGACGGCGTCGTCTAAACCGAGTCTTTTGATTTCAGTACGAATGTCTTCCTCATCTTCCGGTGGTTCGCCTGCACCAACCAGATAGAACTTAACGCCCGCGACCTCTTTTCGTACCAAGGCCAATACGCGAACTAAGAAATCTAATCGCCTCAGACGGGTGATTATACCGAGATAGAGAAAACACTTTTCGAATTGGGGAATCAATTCGCGTTGTCCGTTGTGTTCTTGGTCCTGAATATCAGAAGCGTCCACCCCCATGGGCACAGGGGTAAGCTTTGCGGAAGAAATTCCCTGGTTCTCTACGTCGCGCTTCATTTGTTCGCTTTGAACAAATATATGATCACATCCCGGCATGATTATTTTGTACAACAAAAACCAAAACGTATGGCCCCTGGCTTTAAAGAGCAGCGGGTAACTAGTGTCCGGTAGCTTGGATTTGGCGAGGTACTCTTCGTGAAAAGGCCATGAAAGCCAATATGCGACCGCACCCCCCCATAACTTGCACGCAAGCACAGCGAGGACCGCGCTTAAGAATTTGTCTTTGACGATGATCAGATCATAGCGTCTGTGACGGGCAAAACGAAACAGCTTGAAGTCATTGAGGAGTCCGTAGAGGTGGCTTGTAAAACTGCTGAGAATAGAATCACCACTTTTTCTCGCCCCAACCCATGCGGTCCCGTTGGCCCAGGAAGTCTTATATGAATGATCACACGCGTCCTCGCTCTGTAATAACCAGTCTATGTGATGTCCGTATAGGGGGATTTTTTCACCGAACAGGACCTTTACATCTAATCTTTGAGGCGGAAATGGATCCGAAGAGACGAAAAGTATATTCAACATCATTAGGGATCCAATTTATGGCGTGTATCTATCGAACTGGGAGCCGAAGCACATCGTATGATTGCCAGCCTTTACACTTGGAAATTCACGTGACTAAAACCCTTCAACTTCACCCACTCATCAGTTGTTCTATCGCCCCGATATTTTTTGCCGAATGTCTTTCGCATGCGTACTCAGCTGCCTTCAGGCCCATTTTATCTCTGAGTTTCGGATCAGAGATGAGCTGGTTGATTCTTTCAAACATCGCATCTTCTGATCCGGTGTAAAAGCCAATTTCTTCGTTATTGAAAACACCATCAGGATTAACATGCAAACTAATGATCGGTACTTCGCGGAGCCATGCTTGAATAAATGTGTTAGCAAATCCCTCATAGAGACTTGTATTGACGAAAATATGCGACTTGGCCAGTAGTTCGTTAATCGCATTCTGACTTTGTTGTCCGAGGTAGGTCAGGTTAGGGAGTTCACTGATTCGACCTAGTAGGTGATTGTACCAAATGAGATCAGTATTACCTTTTGGCGCAGCACCCGCCATTACAAACTGTAGATCCGCTCTGCCCTGATATCTTTCAGCTAATCTGATAAAAGCATCCGGGTTCTTCCAACGCTTTATATTTGCAACCCACACAATCGTAGTCGTTGCGTTCTTATGACAAGCTTCCTGAGGTAACGGATGAAAATTTGGCACGATCGCATCTGCAGTTCGACCATAGTTTTGCTTGAGCAGATCTGCTTGTACATTCGTTTGAGTCACAATCGCATTTGTATTTCGAATCGCATACTTAATACTGGCCGACTCTAAGAATCTGCGAATGGGATTTCGACCATAATCCAATTTTTCGGGCGATACGTCCCCGTCATGTGCTACGTGCCAAATCATTTTCGATTGATTTCGTTTCGCATAACATGCGGCCACACCCGAATACCCACAGGCCACCCTCTGATAAATGACGTCGGGTTGAAACGCTACCAGCATCTTGTATAGCTGCGGGGCGTGTCCCGTGTATCCAATGCGGGGACGACGACTGCCGATGGGCTTTACTGTGTATTCGGGATGGCGAAAAGATGAATCTGTAGCGTGTGCAAAGTAGGTGATTTCGTACTTGCCTGTTTTTAGCAATTCGTCAATGATGCATTTGGTTTGGTACTGTGCTCCGCCCATAAATGCGGCCCAATGTGTAGGTGTGATAACGGCGAGTTTGATCTTCTTCACTACGCAACCACTCACGATTGTTGTTTAAGGCCTGAGACATAGCCCATACACTTCAAATACGCAGGCTTAGCAATATCCTGCACACGCCTTATTTGGGCAGGTGTTAGGAGGGTTTTGTTTATTAAACTCGCTTGGCTCAGCCCGTTTGCATAAGAAGTATCAAAAGGCTCGTGTACGAATTGAAATATAACAGGAAGCCATTTTTCAGGAGCCCTCACCAGCGAATCGTAATGTACGACCAATAGATTCTTGTGCGATAGCCATTCTCGTATCTCTTCGAGTTGGGCGCATTTTCCCACGTATGAATAACAGGCCCTTTCCAATCTGGAAGGCCCTACAGGCCAGGGCGCCCAATGTCTTCTGAGCCTTGGTACATTTGTCTGGGGTGCACCACAGCCAACATAAACCTCGTTAAGTGCAAACCTTTTCCAGTTATAAAGCATCGAATAAACGACAGATTCTGGATCTCGAACCACCCAGATTAGTTTAGTGGTTGAGTCGATACGTTGATATTCGATGTATCGTTCATTCAGGTAGGTAGTTTGGAAGCAATATCTGTTTCCCTTTGGTAGGTCAATTTTTCCACTCAAGGCCAAAGCCGCATCCAATTCGTCATCGTTGGTCAGCGCAAGGCGTACAAATCCCTTCGAGCTTGCGATGACCCTTGTTAACATTGTGGTACCAGAACGTTGACAACCCGCAACCAACACGGGGTTCGAGTAGTAAGAAAGTCCCTGTAGTAATTCTAAATTCTCTGCTCTCGGACCAAAGTGGAATCGTTTCCATGATCGGTATTTGCGAAGCGCTGCTCTGTGATTTGCATCAATATCGGTGGGTAGAACCTCACTCATGTTCGAGTGTTCCTATACCTTTCCCTACAGCCGAAATCGCTCTATCGTCACCGACCGGTCGTAGACTATCTCCTGCTAAGGGGTCAGCTTCACCGCCTGTATCTTCTACCTGACTTACGCGCACTCTTTTCGCAGCGACATACCCTGAGAAAAACATCAACAATGCCACAGGCGTCGCCGCATGAATGAGGCTTTTATATAGAATAGCCAGAGGTATAAAGGCGATGATTGTCGACCACGCCAGTCCAAAAGCGCCATCTAGCCCTTTTAATCGAGAGACAGCTCGAGCATCGAAAAAGACAAACGCGGTCAATAAACCTATGAGGAAAATACCCAATAAACCGATTTCCCAAAGTAGTTGGGTATACGTCGTTCGATCAATGTTATAAAACATATAGTAGTTTGAAAATTTGCCGGCGAATATTTCATTGCGTTTCGGATGAGATATATTGCCTATACCAAGACCGAAGACTAATTCGAAAGGATCATTTTTGAGTTCCTTATACGCGAGGATGATGCTATCTATCCTCGGGACTTCTCGAACCTCCAGCGGAGAATCAATCCCTGCGTACTCGTTGGAAATCGCCCGTTCGGAATAGAATTCAAGCAACCCCATGTCATCACCAAATTTCTCAGGAAAGAAATAATCATAGGCGGCTGCAAAAAACAGGACAAATACGATTGAAAGGACGCCCGTTGCAGATAGGGTGACAAACCGTTTAGCCCCAGTAGAAGAAAAGAAAGCCAAACCAGTCATCGCAAACGCAAACAGAATGATTGATGCCTTTGTTTCATTGAGCAGCATCGGAATCATGACCAGGGAAGACAATAACATCACTGTTCTTAACGTGATTCTTTGCCTCAGCCACAAAGCGCCGAATACGGTCATTACAGTGATAATTAAAATGGAGTTTATTGAACCTGTGTCCAGAGTGCCACGTACCACATCTCCCGTAGGGTGAATGGGGTACACAAATAACCTTTGAAAAATAGCAACAGGTGTCTGAGCCAGCAGCAACACAAGTGTAAATTTGAGCAGCCGCGAAATATCCTTTTCAGCGAAATCAATGACTGCAGGCAACAGAAAGAGCGGAACAAATCGAAAATAATCGCGGATGCCGGCGATCAGTGTCCCTGAGGTATACCAATTTAGAATCATGCCTAGGATCAAGTGCAAAGTAATTAAGAACCCTATCGCCACATATTTGGGGGAAAGCGCTATTTTTTTCTGATTGGCGACATGAATCAAAATGCCAACCAGCAGCAAAAATGAACCAGCTTCGGGAAGTAAAGGGGGAATCCTACCGAATGGCCCCAGGGCCGAGATCATGTCTACGAATCCAGCCAGAAAAGAGGTCGCAATTGTGAAATAAAGCAGAGGAATCATGAACTGGTCTTACTGAAAGTCGCACAACACTTCTCATGGTCCAACACAAGTAAGCTCCGAACAATATTACTTAGAGAGCACACGTTCATAGATTTCCTCGTACTGTTGAGCCACTTTATTCCAGCTGCGCCCTTCTGCGATCTTGAGGCTTTCTCTGGCCATCGAGGTCGTTTGGGGTTCGTTTGTGAATACCTCCACGATCGCGCTCGACAGGCTCGATATACATCCGGGAGGTACTAGGTACCCATTCACTCCATTCTCGATGATGTCTCGATTTCCGACGATATTTGTGCCAACGACGGGCAATGATGCTGCCATGGCATCTAATAATGACAATGACAACCCTTCTGCACCTTCTCTGTTGCTCGCGGAAATATAAACGGTACTCGTCTTGTATATTTCGGCGAGAAGATCAGGTGGCTGGTTTGCATCGCTTTGAGGTGCAGGCATGGGTATTTTGCCCGTAATCACCACTGACTCAGCCACGCTCAAATTTTCTGCGAGCCCTCTTAAGTGTTCTGTGTTAGCGCCAACAATGACGAGCGTTGCACTTGGGATCTGCTTCACGACAAGCGGCATAGCTTGAATTAGATCTTCATGGCCTTTAAGAGGGGTGTAGTTGCCAACAGTTAAGATAATTTTCGCGTTCTCGGGTATGTTCAATTTTTTGCGTACGTCCAAAGTACTGACCCCGGCAAATCTTGCTAAATCAATCCCATTACCGATCCTATGGATCTTGCTATGTTCCACGGGCGTCTGACAAAGCGCCTCGAAGATGCCCTCGCTGATGGCGGTCACTGCATCGCACTGTGTTAATGCGACGTCAATTTTCCTTCTCAAAGTTCCATCTAAGCGCATACCATAGCCTCTATCTTCGGCCACATTGATATCCACCCCATGTGGGGTTAGCACCAGCGGTTTTCCCGGCATTAGCTTTCTGACAAGTGATGCGACGTACCCTGCCGGATAAAGGACATGGCTGTGGATCACATCAGCCCCCCTTAACGTGATGTCCAAGGCCAATTGCGAACTCATCTGAAGCTCGAGCAATCCCTGTTCGAATTTGTCGTTTAATGCCCTACCAAATGACAGACGAGGATATCGAACAATGGGAATAGCATTGACTCCGCCTCGGTTTCCAAAAAAACCCTGCGGCCCAATAACGCGAACTTTATGTCCACGTGCTATGAGTGCTCTTCCCAGTTGGTACATCACCACTTCTCGTCCACCTACAGCGGGTAGGAAAGTGTGGGAATAAAGGATGATATTCATAATCAGAATGTATCTTCGTTGCCGAATTCGTTTTGAAAAGTTCGGGTTAGAGGAGGCGAGAGCACCTGACAACATGCATACAAACAGATCAGCATTTCAACGTTCCCTTTGCAAGCGCACTCTCTATCTGATTGAAATACCATAACACTCTGGGTGCCCTACGAAGCTTTCTCCACCCACCTCGGCAAAGTAAATCCGCACTCACGCAATTAGGCAGGATTTCTTTTGAGCTGTGCAATTTTCCGGGATCAAAAGAAGCCCATTCTAAGGGAACGTCGAATCCTCGTTTCTTTGCATAGAGTACATTCTCTGGAATCTTTCCCTCAAGCCATTTGCGCAGGAGGCCTTTGTACCAATTGTCGCTGGGGTTTGTTACACCGACTGGAAAACTAAGCAGTGCTTCTGCCAGTTTTGGAGAGAGGAAAGGTGCGCGCGTTTCAAGAGAATGAAGCATGGAGCACCGATCAACTTTTACCAGCATTCGACTTGGAAGCGGTACCTTGATCCCGATCCATTGTGCATTTCGAAAAGCACAAAGTTCTTCATCACGAAAGGCTGAGTAGGCATCAGAAGGATCATATCCAGACAGGTGTGAGAGAAGAGAGGGTGATAAGATCGACTTCCTGCGTGTTGAAATTCGTCGCGAATCAATGATGCGTTCTCTAGCTATCCGGGCGTAATATTCCCCGCCTAGCGCATGCCATGCACAACGATCGATGAATGACCGGAAATTCGAGCGCCATGCGGAGAGGCCTTTTTTGCCACCGTCGGAAAATTCGAGGTCTGGCGAGATGAACTTTCCGTAGTTGTAGCCTCCAAAGGTTTCATCTCCACCGTCTCCAGTGAGAACCACTTTGACTGATTGAGCCGCTAGTGCGGATACGCGTTCCATTGGAACAATAGACGTATCGCCAAACGGATAATCAAAGATCTCCAAAGACCGATCAACAAAGCCCTGATAATCTTTTTCGGCTACCACACCTTCTAAGTGTTTTGCGCCTATACGCGCAACAGTTTCGCGCGCAAGTGGCAACTCGTCGTTGCCACCAAAACCCATGCTGTATGTTCGAATGGGCGCATCCAGCATCTGACTCGCTAATGTGGTGATACAGTTTGAATCGATTCCTCCGCTCAAAAATGCACCAACTTCCACATCGGCTATAAGATGGGAACGTATGGCGGAATCTAGCTGTTCTTCTAAGTAGGCAAGCGCGCTCGCCTCGCTCATTGGTTTGGGATCGGGATCAGGCTTGAAGTCCCAAAAGTTTGAGATGGATCGCTTGACACGACCAGAGGGCATCATCTGTAACGTCATCGAATGGCCGGCTGGAAGCGTGAATATGCTCTCGTACCAAGTGTTGGGTTCCGCAACAAAATCCTGGACCATCGCATCCATGAGGGATTCCTTCCTCAAGGGGAAATTAAACTCGAAAAAGCTTTTGATGGCCTTGATTTCGGAGGCGACGAAGAATGTGCCGCCTTGTTCTGTGTAGTACAAGGGTTTTTGTCCGAAGTGGTCTCGGCCAAGGTAAACCTGTTTTCGTTCATCATCCCAGATCGCAAACGCAAACATCCCCAGCAATTTCTCGCATAACCCTTGTCCCCAAGATCGATAGCCATGCAGTAATACTTCGGTATCTGAATTTGTTACAAACTTAGCGCCGGCTTCTTCTAAGTCTTTTCTCAGTTGTCGATGGTTGTAGATTTCACCATTGAAGGTTACCCACAATGAGCCGCTTTGCATGGGTTGGTTAGCGCGGTTCGATAAATCGATGATAGATAGACGTGTGTGCCCTAAAGCTAAAGTACCCTGTTCCAAAAAGACCGACTGCTGTGCATCAGGGCCTCGGTGTATGAGGGTATCCCTGGCTACATTGAATTTCTTTCGGTCAATTACTGGACCGCCGTACGCGAGTAAAATGCCGCACATTGAGCTATCGCTTCCTCGAATGATTCTTCGTTTGATTTATGATCTGACGGTAGACTTCTTCGGTTTTTTGAGCGATCAAGGGAAGGCTATATTCTAGAGATTTTGTTCTGGCACGCTGCCCAAGAACTGAACGTTGCGAAGGATTATCTAAGAGCGACAGTATCGTCTCTCTGAACTGTTCACCGTCGCCAGGCAGAACCATGCAGGCACAATTTTCGTCAAGATAATCTCTAACGCCCGGAAGATCGGTGACCACGATCGGTAGCCCGCAAGCCATAGCTTCTAGCATGGAGTTGTTTGCCGTGGCATCTAACAAAGGCATGAGCAGCACATCTGAGCTCTGGTAGGCCAACCGTAATTCCTCATCTGAAATTCTTCTGCGCAGAGTCACATTGCTGAGGCCTTCAAAATAATGGTAATCCATCTTCAGTGTAATGATCTCAAAATGGATGTCTGTCCTCTCTCGCTCCAGACTACGGGCTGTATTGGCCAGCATCTTAAAATCTCGAAGATGGCTCCCAACAAACAGGCAGCGAAAGTTTTCGTTGCTTTGATGGACAACGGGATGCAATGCGGGACGGAAAAACTCTGTGTCGACACCATGCGGAATGTAGTGAACACGATCACTACCCAGCAAGTCCTCAAAGATCCCATAAGAGGCCTTTGCCAGTACAATCGCAGCGTCGATCGCGTTGAGGTGTGTGTGATCGAGCACGACCTCAGCAAATCGATTAGGGGGCGTGTGATAGGTACAAACAATGTGGTTGCGGCGAAATTTCTTTAACGCTCCAATGTTGCGAAATCCGTTTTCAGCGTAAACAAAATGAAAGATCTGTCCGGAACTCTTCATCCACTTAATAGCAGCAATTAGCTCGGTGATAAGGCCTTGCTTCCCATACCACTGAGAACCAGAACGCACATATAGAGTGCGCAGAAATCTTGCGACTACTTTCTGGAAAAAATTCGGGTCCCTGACGCGGTTGATCACATTGGCAGGGATATAATCGACTATGCGGTCATAACCCGATACCGCAGCATGATTCCCGTGACGCTGCACGATCATATTAATGGTTGGCAAGTTCTGCTGACTCATCGTTCAGCTCATGCCCAACATGGTGTCAACTCCTGAGCGAAAGTTCAATTTCCCTGCCTTGGTCATAGTCACTTTGTCACTAGAAGTTAATCACAGAGCGTCACGAAATTCTGTTTCGAGAGTGTAAAAATATACTCAGATCCTTCACTTTTCACTGACCAACGTACTAAGGATCGACTTCAAGCCTATTGTAGGGAAGCCTTTGTCGCATTACTTGATTACTGTGTTGTATTTGAGCCGCAAATCCAGTCACGAGTTGCAAGAATCGGACCCCGAGCCAAGGAAAAATCTGATTTAAGTACAGTATCTTGCGTTGGTCCGAGGCATGATGATCTGGCAGCTTGGAAAGGTTTAAAGGGTTTAGCTTGTGCGCCCAAATTTGTTGCTTTCTGGATCAACTATCGATTCTTTCCCTAAAAGAGCACGTTGGTTGACATTTTATACATGTGTCGTTTTCGATCTCGGTGCCTCCCTAGATTCAGGCGGCACCTTTTTTTGTGTGCCGCATGATGATGCGTCCGCTAGACCCATTATCTCCGGTGAATTAACATGCTTTGATTAAACCCACCATGGAGACTTACCTATGTCAGCTGCCCTCGACGATACGCCAGCGCACCTTCTCGGCAACGGTCGTCCATTAACCGAAGAACGCACACTGTCCGAACTGAAAGTTACCGGGTCGATCCCCGGTGAGCTGGATGGTCGGTACGTTCGTAACGGCCCCAATCCCATTAGCGGCACCAGCGCGCACCCCTTCTTCGGTGATGGTATGTTGCACGGTATATGCTTACGTGACGGCAAGGCTCAGTGGTATCACAACCGCTACGTGCAGACTCCTTACATCGCTAATCCTTCGGTGGATATTCTCGATCCGGCGGTGCTGATGGATATGAAGTCGTCGAAAGCGAATACCCATGTGGTCGGTCATGCGGGTAAGATTTTAGCTCTTGAAGAAGGTCACTTTCCGTATGAGGTGGACGGTGATTTAAATTCAATCGGGCCGGTAGACTATGACGGTGTTCTGACTGGTTCATTTACCGCGCACCCGAAAATTTGTCCGATCACCGGTGAGATGCTTGCCTTCGGATACTCATCGTTTGAACCCTATCTCCGTTATCTACGCGTATCAGCTGATGGCAAGCTGGTTCAAACTGAGCAGATCACCGTCGGTGGGCCGACGATGATGCACGATTTCAACATTACCGAAAATTTCGTCGTGTTTATGGACCTGCCGGCAGTCTTCGACCTGCAACTGGCAATGAGTGGTGATATGCCGATCCGTTGGGACGAAAGTTATCCTGCCCGCTTGGGTGTGATGC
>Ga0163108_10002999_pt1 | contig 12120 bp, 10 predicted proteins | sample Fk1155metaG_FD_109644 | JGI IMG/M metagenome (GOLD analysis project Ga0163108, IMG submission 109644) | Marine microbial communities from the Central Pacific Ocean - Fk160115 155m metaG | ecosystem: Environmental > Aquatic > Marine > Oceanic > Photic zone | place: The Central Pacific Ocean...
GGAAGGCGAGGTCCCAGTACCGGGGATAGGCGTAGCAGCTCTCGGGCATCGGGAACTAGCCCATCTCGCGGTTGGCCTGTTTGAGCAGGGCCCGCATGTAGGCCACGCAATAGGCCGCGCCGGCCTGCTGCAGGCCGTTGTCGTTGATCATCCTCGGGATGTGGTCACCGATCGTGGTGCCGTTGAACCCGACAGCCCGCAGCGTCCGCATCACCTTCGGCATGTCCTGGTACCCGTCATCGGGGAACGTCTCGTAGAACCGCGGCAGTGTGCCACTGACGTTGCGGAAGTGAATGGCGAAAAGCTGTTTTCGTTTTCCCCAGTGGCGGATCATCTCGAAGACATCCTTGCCCATCCGGTCCCCACCTTCCGACCACGTGCCGACGCACAGCAGCACGCCCCAGTGCTGGCTGCGGCCGGCAATCTCGTTGGCCCGCTTGTAGCCGTCGAAGTGGGTGAACAGTTTGGCCACGCCGTTCATCCTGGCCACCGGGGGGTCGTCGGGATGCAAGGCCATCCGCACGTCGGAGTCCTCGGCCACCGGCAGGACCCGCTTGATGAAGTACTCGTAGTTGTCCCACATCTGTTCGGCCGAATAATCCCGTCCGAACTTCTGCTTTTCGACGGACTTGCGGAACACGTCCAGATCGAACACCCGTACCGAGTAGCCCCGGTGGACAACCCGGCCGGTGCTGTAGGTATTGCCCGGGTGAAAAGCATAGCCGGCCACGGGGATCTTCAATCGCCCCAGGGCCTTGAGGAAGTCCTGGTATTCACGAATCTCGTCGTCGCGGCCCTGGCGTCCCAGGCCGATGTTGATCGATCCCTGGACGGGATGAACCGCCGAGTAGATGGCGATGTCGTGCCGTGCGAACCGTTTCTGCAATTCGGTCATGAAGCCCAGGTTGGCCTGCTGGCGGGTCAGGTCGACGCGGACCCACCGCAGCCCCAGCTGCTGCAGGAATTTCATGTCGTCATCCGAGAGCGACCCTCGTACGCGACGTGCCAACTTGATGTTGGCCGGGTCGTACTCGTCGATCGGCTCGCGTCGCCGGGCGGCGGCCGTGGCGGCCCGGGGGTCCAGCAGCGAGCCGGCCCCGAGCAGGCTGGCGGTTTTCAGGAAGTCGCGGCGTGGTGTGTCGGACATGGTGTTGTCTCGCTGGAGTCCTGTCGGGTTGCCCGTTGATGGTCGACCGTGAAATGTCTACGCGATCAATTCGTGGAGGACACGGCCATGGACGTCGGTCAGTCGAAAGTCGCGGCCGCTGAATCGATACGTCAACTTCTCGTGATCGATTCCCATCTGGTGCAGCAGTGTCGCGTGCAGGTCGTGAATGTTGACCCGGTTCTCGACGGCTCGGAACCCGAACTCGTCGGTTGCGCCGTGAGCCACCCCGCCGCGGATCCCGCCCCCGGCCAGCCACATCGTGTAACCGTAGGGGTTGTGGTCCCGCCCGGTTCCGGCTTCCGAAACGGGCGTCCGGCCGAATTCGCCGCCCCAGACGACAAGTGTTTCGTCGAGCAGTCCTCGTTGCTTGAGGTCGGCCAACAGCGTCGCACAACCGCGGTCGATGTCGGGGCAGCGTTTTCTGAGGTTGGCGTCGATGTCGTGGTGATCGTCCCAGGGCTGGCCCGGTCCAGAAAAGACCTGGACGTACCGCACACCCCGTTCGACCAGCCGCCGGGCCAGCAGGCAGTTGTTCCCGAACGTGTTCTTACCGTACTGCTCGCGGATCGACCCGGGTTCCTTGCGAATGTCGAAAGCGTCGCTGGCAGCAAACTGCATGCGGAACGCCGTTTCCATGGCCTGGATTCGGCCCTCGAGGAACGAATCGGTGCCGCGTTGGGCCAGGTGCACGCCGTTGAGTTGCTGGAGCAGATCGAGTTGCTGGCGTTGCGATGCCTGGTCCTGGCTGGGGTTCTTCAGGTAGCGGATCATCTTCTCCGGTGCTGTCTCGTCGGGGCTGAAGCGTGTCCCCTGGTACTTCGACGGCAGGAATCCGGATCGCCACAACTTGCCGCTGCGGGGGTGGCTGAGTGCCACGAAACCCGGCAGGTTCTCGTTCTCGCTGCCCAGCCCGTAATTCAACCACGCGCCGATCGTGGGCCGGGTGACAGCGATGTTGCCCGAGTGGATCAGGTTTCGCGCGGGGGTGTGCGTGGGGTTGAAAGTGTACATCGAGCGGATGACGCAGATGTCGTCGATGACCGCGCCGAGCCTGGGCAGCAGTTCACTGACCTGGACACCCGACCGGCCCGACCGGCGGAAGCTGAACGGCGAGGCGAGGATTCCCTTGGTCACCCGTTCGGTCCGGAGGTCGACAGTCTTGGGTCGTTGGCCGGCGAACTTCTGCAGTGCCGGTTTGGGGTCGAAGAGGTCCATGTGAGACGGACCGCCGGTCATGAACAGAAAGATGACGTGCTTGGCCGGGGGGTTGGGCCGGATCGCCGACGTCCTGCCGGGGGGCGCCTTTTCGGCGGCCAGCAGGCCGGCCAGGCTCAACAGGCCAAAGCCGCTGCCGGCTGCGGCGAGTGCCTGACGTCTGGTCGGTGGAGGTGAAATCAGCATCGGCTGGACTTTCAATCAACAAAGATCAGTTCGCTGGCGGCGAGAATTGCCTGGCAGTAATCGGCCCAGGCGGTCCTGGCGTGAGTTTTCCGGCGAGCGGCCAGGAACGCCCGCCCGATGACCAGCTCTTTGCCCGAGGGTTTCCGGGCAAACACCCGGTGGTACAGCGAGGCAATGTTCTGCGAGTCGTCACTCGTGGAATCGATCCGGCCGGCGAGGGTTCGGGCCTGCTGGATAAAGAACTCGCTGTTGAAGACGAACAGTTGCTGCAGGGGCGTGGTGGTCACGTCGCGGCCGGGCACGTGCTGGGCCACATCGGGGAAATCATAGAGTCTCATCAGCGGGCTGACCTGGCGGCGGCTGACCGTAGCGTAGACGGTTCGCCGGACGTTCTTGATCTCGTCGACACTTTGTGACGGCCCGAAGGGCCTGGTATCGAGCGAGCCGGTGACGGCCAGGATCGAGTCGCGCCAGGTCTCGAAATCGACTCGCCGGGGAGCAAACCGCCAGAGCCAGCGGTTGACCGGATCGATCGTGGCCGCTGCGGCACGGTGGCGACTCGACTGGGCGTAGGTGGCCGAAAGCAGGATTTCCCGGTGCAGCCATTTCAGCGACCAGCCGTTGGCGATGAAGGCGGCGGCAAGGTCGTCGAGCAACCGTGGATGAGTTGGTTGTTGGCCCTGCGCTCCGAAGTCGCTGGTGGTCATCACCAGTGGCCGGCCGAAGTGCCAGCCCCAGACACGATTGACGAATACCCGTGCGGCGAGCGGGGCCGCGTTGGTGCTGATCTGTTCGGCCAGCTCGAGTCGGCCGGAACCGTGCTTGAACGGTTGTGGGGAATCCGGGCTGAGGACCTCGAGAAATCGTCGGGGGATGATCTTTCCGGGCGTGGCGACGTTGCCACGCAGGAACACCGGCAGATCGCGTGGCTCGCCGATGCGAAAGTCCATCCAGGTGAATTCGGGGTCGGACCCGTCGATGTAGACCGCCGCGTCGTAGACGGCGTGCATCGACGGTGCGTCGAGGTACGGCGTCTGTTCCAGTGCAGCCACCTCGGCCTCCATCGACGCGATTCCCTCGGGCGTGGAAGGCGTGGCCGGGTCTTTCTTCAGCGAGATGGCCACTTTCAGTCGCCAGATCCGGTCCTGGGCCCAGATCACCCGCCGTTCCTGGGCCTCGGTCAACTCGACCAGCGGCCGCTTCACTTTCCAGTTGCTGGCAAAGACACCCGCCAGGGCGTAGTAGTCTTCCTGTGTCACCGCATCGAACTTGTGTTCATGACACCGGGCGCAACCAACCGTCAGTCCCAGCAGGCCGCGGCTGACGGCGTCGACGCGTTCGTCCCAGTCGTCGCTCGCGATCGTCTCGATCACGGTTTTCGAGAGACGGGGGTCCTTGTGGTAGGTCGGCGCGGTGCCAAGGTAGCCCAGTGCCCGCAGATCATCGCGGCGAAAACCGGGCATCAAGTCGGCGGCCAGTTGCAGCTTGATGAACCGGTCGTAGGGCACATCCCGATTGACGGCCTCGATGACCCAGTCGCGGTATCGCCAGGCGTCGGGGTGAGGTCGGTTGGTCGCTTCGCTGGTGGGGTTGTCCTCGGCCCAACGGGCCACGTCCAACCAGTGCCGCCCCCAGCGTTCTCCGTAGTGACGGCTGGACAACAGTCGATCGACCAGTTGCCGGACCGCCCCGGATCGTTTGTCGGCGGTGAAGCGATCGATCTGGGCGGTTGTCGGTGGCAGGCCGAGCAGGTCGAGAGTGAGGCGGCGGATCAACGTCCGGCGGTCCGCGGGGGGCGAGGGCGCCAGGCCGTGTTTCTCGAGTTCCGCCAGCACGAAGTGGTCGATGCGGTGGCGAGCCCACTTGCTGCGGCGGGTTTTTGGCAGCGACTGCTGTTTGACCGGCTGAAACGACCACCAGCGTCGGCCCCTGGCAAGGCTCATGCCCGGTTGACTCCTGGTGGTGGCGGTGGCGACCTTGTCGCGGGGATCGGGTGCGCCGAGACGGATCCAGGCCTGGAAGTCGGCGATCACCGGTTCCGGCAGTTTGCCCGACGGAGGCATCTCGAGCGATTCGTATCGGATCGCCTTCAGCAGCAGGCTCGTCCCGGGCTTGCCCGGGACCACCGCCGGCCCAGTTTCTCCGCCCCTGCGGATGAAGTCACGGCTGTCGAGACGGAGCTTGCCCTTGGGCTGTTTGGCCTTCCCCGAGTGGCACTTGTAGCAGTGCTTGACGAGGACCGGCCGGATTTTCTTCTCGAAAAACTCGACTCCCTCGGATGCCGATTTCTTCGTCGCGGCCGGTTGCCGATCGGCTGCCATGACAACCGGGACCATCATCATCAGCGTGATCGTGGCGACGACACGTGGAAATGCAGCGTGCATGGACCCATGCTAGGCTAGGCCGACCGGCAAGGTGAAGTCCGGGACAACTGGTCTGAGGAGTTCGGTTGATGCAGCGTCGGGAATTCATGGCGATGGATTTTCGGAAAGGGGCCAGCGGGGCCAAGTGACAACCAGGGCAAGAACCGGCCAACCCAATCATTCCACGGATTGACCCACGAAGAGGCACGACGAAATGTCACGAATCAGCGAGGTTCTGGATCGGATCAAGGGGGTGCGGGAGTACACGGTCAGCCTGGTCGATGCGGTACCGGAGTCGCAGTGGTTTCGTCAGCCGGCCGAGGGAGTCACGCATGTTGGCTGGCAGGTCGGACACCTGGCGATGGCCCAGTACCGCCTGGCGCTGGACCGTGTCCGCGGTGTGCAACCCGGTGACGAGTCACTGATCGGTGAGCGGGTACTCTCGCTCTACGGCAAGGACTCGGTACCCGATTCCGACCCGGCGGCGAATGCGACGGTCGAGGAGATCCGGGCGGCGTTCGACGCGGTTCACGCTCGGGTGATCGAGGAGATCAGCACGATGGACGACGACATTCTCGACGAACCCGCCACGCAACCTCACCCGGTCTTCGGTCTCAAGGGAGGAGCACTCGAGTGGAGTGCTCAACACGAGATGCTGCACGCCGGGCAGATCGGGTTGTTGCGACGCCTTTTCGGCGAGGACTGGCTTCGCTGATCGTCACCGATTCTCCAGGCCGGGGCTCACGTTTCCTATCACGAAACCGCTCGGCTAAGGTGGGTTCTTCAACCGGTCTCCGGCGAACGCGTCGATGTCGAACCTGTTCTCCAAGAACCGCATCATTGCCGGCCCGGGTTTCAACCGTTGGCTGGTCCCGCCTGCCTCGGTGGGCATCCACCTGTGCATCGGGTCGGTCTACGCCTGGAGCATCTTCAATCCGCCGCTGGAGCGGGTTCGCGGCGTGGTTGGTCGTGCGGCCGACGACTGGTCGCTGGGGAGTGTTGTCTGGATCTTCACCGTTGCGATTGTCTGCCTGGGACTTTCGGCCTCCTTTGCAGGCAAGTGGCTGGAACGGGTTGGTCCACGGGTCGTCGGCACGGTGGCGGCCACCTGCTGGGGTGGTGGTTTCCTGGTCGGCGCCGCGGGAATCTGGACTCACCAGCTCTGGCTGGTCTATCTCGGCTACGGCGTCATCGGAGGTTGTGGGCTGGGACTGGGCTACGTCTCGCCGGTCAGCACGTTGATTCGCTGGTTCCCCGACCGCCGCGGCATGGCCGCGGGCATGGCGATCATGGGTTTTGGGGGGGGAGCGATGATCGGGGCGCCACTGAAGGAGTGGCTGCTGGGAATGTTCTACCGGGCGCCGGTACGGCTGGGCAGTGCGGAGGCGGTCGAAATGGTCACCGAGGGGGGTCGGCGGATGGCCGACGTGGCCGGTCAGCTTCGCGAGGTGATCGAGGTTGGCGCGAAAACCGGTGGGGAAATCGAGCCGGGGATCTACGTCGTGGGGACCGGCAGCGTGGGCGTGGCCGAGACGTTTGTCGTACTCGGGGTGGTTTATTTCCTGGTCATGCTTGTTGCGTCTTTCTGTTATCGCCTTCCTGCCGAGGGCTGGGTGCCCGAGGGGTGGACGCCGCCGGCCGAAGAGAGATCGGGGCGGCGGATGATCAGCCGGCATGATGTCAGCATCGACCAGGCAATGAAGACTCCCCAGTTCTACCTGGTCTGGATCGTGCTTTGCTTCAACGTCACCGCCGGGATCGGCGTACTGGGCGTCGCCAAGACGATGATGACCGAGATCTTCGGGACAACCTTGCCGGGCATCGTCAACGGCGGTTTTGCGGCCACCTACGTGCTGATGATCAGCGTGTTCAACATGCTGGGCCGCTTCTTCTGGGCCAGTGTTTCGGACTGGATCGGCCGCAAGTTGACCTACACGCTGTTTTTCTTGCTGGGGATCGTGCTGTATGTCTCGATTCCCTTCACCGCCGCCAGTGTCAGTGCCAGCCCGGCAACGGTCTGGCTGGTTTACTTCTACGCCGCCACGATGGTCATCTTCACGATGTACGGCGGTGGATTTGCCACGATCCCCGCCTACCTGGCCGACCTGTTCGGCGCCCGATTTGTCGGAGGGATCCACGGTCGATTGCTGACAGCCTGGAGCACCGCGGGAGTGCTGGGTCCCTGGGCGATCACGTCGCTGCGGGAAAGCCAGCGAGTCCAGGCCATCCGGGACCTGGCGGCAAAGGTCGACGCAGACGGATTTCGGCAGGCCTTCGGGGTCGGCAAGGATCAGCTGGAAATACTGATCACGGCCAAGACCGTCGATATCGGGAAGCTGGTGGACCTGCTGCCCCCGGGGACGCTCGATCCACGGGCGACGCTGTATAACACGACCATGTACCTGATGGCCGCGCTGCTGGCCATCGCCCTGGTTGCCAACTGGGCGATCCGTCCGGTCGCTGCCCGACATCACCTGGTCGAAGCGCCACAAGAGGAGCCCCTTCCACCGATGACGATGCCCAGCCCGGGCGACGACGGACAGCCCGACGAGTACACGGAGTGGCAGGATGTCTGAGACTCCCGGCTTTACTTTCCCGGTTGTCACGGTTCAGAATACCCGGCCGGGGATCAAGTGTACTTGAGGCGAGGAGTCAGAGATGGGTTGGCAGAAGATAGCGATACTGCTGACGATGGTGCAGGTGGTGGCGGCACAGGCCCAGGAGGCCAAGCTGCCCGACTTCCCTCGAAAGAATGTCGCCAGGACCTACCACGTTGATCCGAGTTGGCCCAAGCGTCCCGATGGTCTCAACTGGGATCATGTGCCCGGGATGTTTGTCGACAAGTCCCAGCAGGTCTGGATTTTCACCCGGACCACTCCTCCCATCCAGATTTTCACGACCGATGGCCGCTTTGTTCGATCGTGCGGTACCGGCGTCATCGGAAAACCTCACCAGCTCAAGCTCGATCACCAGGGCAACGTGTGGGTGGCCGACCAGGGCAACCACTGCGTGATGAAACTGACCCCCGAGGGCAAGCCGTTGCTGGTGCTGGGCACCCGCGGCGAATTCGGTGACGACGAGCATCACATGAACAACCCGACCGACATGGTCGTTTCGCCGCAGGGCGACATTTTCGTCTCCGACGGTTATGGCAACAACCGCGTGCTGCACTTCAATGCCAAGGGCCGTTTCGTGAAGATGTGGGGCAAGCTGGGTGTCGGGCCCGGCGAGTTCAGCCTGCCGCATGCGATCGCCATGGATTCCAAGGGGCGGATCTACGTTGCCGATCGCAACAATGCGCGCGTTCAGGTGTTCAGCCAGTCGGGGAAGTTTCTCGCCCAGTGGCGGAACATCCTGGTCCCCTGGGGATTCTGCGTGACAGCCCGGGACGAGATCTGGGTCTGTGGCTCCGGGCCGATGGGATGGCGGAAGGAGGACGTCGTTCTGGGCGTGCCGCCGACGAGCCAGGTGCTCGTGAAATTCTCGACCGCGGGCCGGGTACTGGAATACGTGGTGGTGCCCAAGGGAGAGGACGGCAAGGAACGGCCCGGGCAGTTGAACTGGGTTCACTCGATTGCCGTCGATTCGAAGGGCAACCTCTACTGTGGCGACATCAACGGCAAGCGAGCCCAGAAGTTCCTGATGGTTCCGGCCGCAAGGCAGGCAACACGCGTGAAATGACAGGACGTTGAAGGTCATGACCCAGCTTCAACTGGCGTTGGACGAACCGGACCTGGACGTGGCAGTGGCCCGTGGCCGCGAGCTGATCGACCTGGTCGAGATCATCGAGGTGGGAACACCGCTGGTGATCGAGTACGGGATGGAGGCGGTGCGACGGATTCGCGAGGCGTGTCCGGGTGTCGAGATCCTGGCTGACCTGAAAGTGATGGATGCCGGACGCCTGGAAGCGTCGTTGGCGTTTCGGGCCGGGGCCGATTGGGTCAGCGTCCTGGGAGTCGCCGATGATGCAACGGTGCACGGTGTGCTGGAGGCGGCCGCCGACGCGGGCGGGCATGTTCTGGTCGACCTGATCGGCTGCCCGGATATTTCCGGCCGTGGTGGTCAGTTGGCAGCGCTGGGGGCCGAGGTCTTGTGCGTCCACACCGCGTTTGACGTGCAGGCTTCGGGAGCCGACCCGCTGACTGAACTGGCCGAGTTGCTCGAGGCGGTTCCGCCGGAGCAGGCGGCGGTGGCCGGGGGAATCCGGCCCGAGACGTTGCCGGCTGTCCGGGAATTTCAGCCCCGGATCGTCGTGGTCGGCGGTTACCTGGCCGGCCACAGTCAACCCCGCAAGGCCGCGGCCGAGATACGCGAATTGCTGCTGGTCGGGGAGCGGGTGTCGTGAGTGTTGCGGAGCGGGCTGCACGGATTGCCGAGGAGATCGGCGCGACGGTCCGCCGGGTGGATGACGAGGCGGCGTCGCGGTTGGTTGAAGCGCTGGCCGAGACACCCCGTGTTTTCGTGGCCGGCGCGGGTCGATCCGGTTGTGCGGTCCGGGCTTTCGCGATGCGGCTGGCCCACCTGGGCCTGTCGGCTCATGTCGTTGGCGAAACCACCACGGCGGCACTGGCAGCAGGCGACCTGCTGGTTGTCGGTTCGGGGTCGGGTTCGACCGGTTCAATGGTCGCCATCGCACAAAAGGCCGCCGCACTCGGCGGACGAATCGCCCTGGTAACGATCCGCGAGGGATCACCGATCGGGGAACTGGCCGAAATCCAGTTGTGCGTGCCGGCACCGACACCCAAACTCGATGGCCCCGACGAGGCGTCGTCGATCCAGCCGATGGGATCGCTGTTTGAGCAAAGCCTGCTGGTGGTGCTTGATGCGGTGGTCCTGGGTCTGATGGATCGCCTGGCGTCCGATCCAGGGACGATGTTCTCGCGACACGCGAATCTCGAATAGCAGATCGCTGGCGTCAATGCGGCTGCCGGGTTGTTGAATCGAACTTCCTCGGCGATATTCTGAGTCATGCCGATCACTCACCCGCACTGTATCGACAGGTTGCTGCCATGCCCAAGACGATCACCGTCGGTGTATTGACCAATGAAACCGGCGCCCACCTGGGGGCGTACTTTCCCGCCTTGGCAACCAGCCCCGAGACCGGTCGCGTGGTCCTGGGCGATCCCAGTGGCCAGTCCGAGGCCGGGGCCGGTCGCGGGCTCGGCAAGAAACTGGCAAAGGTCTACCGCAGTCACGAGGAACTGCTGAAGGTTGAGAAGCCGGCGATGGTGCTGGTGTCGCTGGAGTCGCGGCGGGCACCCGGAGTGATCCGCAAGGCGCTCGAGGCGGGATGCCACGTGTTTGCCGAGAAGCCGGCCTGTGTACGAGCCGGTGATTTTGCGGAACTGGTCGACCTGGCCGACAGGAAACACCTGCACCTGATGCTGGCACTGGCCAACCGGACCAATCCCGAAACCCAGGTCGCCCGCAAGCTGATTGCCGCTGGTCAGATCGGCAAGGTGTACGGGGTCGAATTGCACATCATTGCCGATCAGACCCGCCTGACCAGCCCCAGTTACCAGAAGCGGTGGTATGCGAAGAAGGACCGTGCCGGGGGCGGTCACCTGGCCTGGTTGGGAATCCACTGGCTGGACCTGGCGACCTACCTGACCGGGACCCACGTGACCCACGTGACCGGGTTCACCGCCAATGTTGGTGGACAGCCCCTGGATGTCGAGGATTCGGCCGCGGTGGCCCTGAAATACGCCAACGGGACACTGGGCACGCTGACGTCGGGTTATTATCTCGATCGCGGCTACCACACGCACATCAAGATCTGGGGTGCCAAGGGCTGGGTTCACCTGGACAGCCAGGGCGAGAAGCCGTTGACGTGGCAGAGCTGGAAGGCCGGAGCGCCCCGGGGAATCCAGATCCACGACGGTCCGAAAACCCCACGCGGCTACACCCCCTTTGTCCACGCGGCCGTTCGTGCCGCTGCCGGTCTGGCGCCCCCGCCGGTCACCTCGGCCGATGGGCTCCGCGTCCTGAAGACCGTCTTCGGTCTTTACCAGGCCCACGCCACCGGTCGGACTCAGGTGATCGGATGATCAACCGGGACATCGACACCCCGACGCCAGAACCCCAGCGGTTCAAGTTCCGCTGGTTGAAGGAGGATGGCTCGGAAGCGGCATTCTCGCGGAAGAAGAAAGGCAGTTTTGATGGCGAGACGCTGGTACTGGACGACATCAGTGTCCCGGCGTCACAGATCCTTGCGGTCGAGGCATACGAGGGGCGGTTGGTGATGTCGTTTGTTTCGCCGGACGGGACTGTCGATAGCGCCGGGTTCCGCGCCTACAAGATCTCGGCTACCGAACTCAAGCTGGACGTCGATGTTGCCCGCAGTGGGATGTGGGCCGAGATGACACGGGAGAAGATGACCGCAGCGGGTCGAGGCGCCTGGTTTCGCACCATCAGGTGCCCGCAATGCAGGGCAACCCTCGACCTGTCGGAAATGGAAGACACGCCACAGGTGTACTGTCATTTCTGTGAAACGTTGTCGACGGTCGAGCAGAGCGGTGGAATCCTCGACGAACACGATTTCGGCCTGTGCGAAGAGTGTGGGATGTTCTCCAGGCCAAGAAAGTTCACGATATTCTACTTCTATTTTCTGCTGGTTGTCTGGGGTTGGCATTCAAGCGTGACAAATCGCTGTCCGGCCTGCATGCGGGGCAACGCCTGGAAGATGCTGTTCGGCAATCTGCCTTTCGTGCTGGGTGTGCCGACGGCCGTTGTGCAGTTGTTCCGTTGTTACGGCGGAAAGATCACCGGCAGCGTCGCCGCTGGACTCGATGACGCAAATCTCAAGGCCCGCAAGGGCGACGTGCTGGCCGCGCTGCAGAGCTATGGCCGGATTCTCGAACAGGTGCCCTGGTCCGCGGGTATCAAGTACAACGTTGCCCTGGCCTTGTTGCAGCAGAACGAGATCGAACGGGCTGCCGAGTCACTGCGGCTGGCACTGAAGGATTGCGCCAATTATGCGCCGGCCTATCCGTTGCTGGTCGGCTGCTACGACGAACTGGGAGAACAGGATCAGCTGACGGAATTGAGACGTGTCTGGGGTGACGACGGAGACGAAGAGGAGCCATCCGTCGAGGGCGAGCCAGAGAATTCCGGGGCGGTACCCGGGTCTCTTGACGACGACGATGCCTGGGGCCGATGATCAACGGCGGTGCCGCCCGGTCGGCCGCC
>Ga0163108_10003003_pt1 | contig 12105 bp, 8 predicted proteins | sample Fk1155metaG_FD_109644 | JGI IMG/M metagenome (GOLD analysis project Ga0163108, IMG submission 109644) | Marine microbial communities from the Central Pacific Ocean - Fk160115 155m metaG | ecosystem: Environmental > Aquatic > Marine > Oceanic > Photic zone | place: The Central Pacific Ocean...
CGGGTCCCGTGAGACCTCGGAGCACGAAATACACCGAGTGCCCATCGTCGTTGCGAATTGTTTCGTAGACCATCGCACGGTTCCCGATCTCTCGTTCGAGTCGGTTGGCGATGGTTTCCACCTCGGCACTAGGCCACATAACAAATCCCGTGGGCGGGTCGTCGTCCAGGCGTAGTGGCTCCTGCTGCGCTGTTGTATCCTGAGGTATAGCGGATATAAGAAGGATCAACGCAATAATGACTCTCCAAGCCTGATTTTTCATAAAGCTTTCCTTTCCTCAGATTGAGTTACTTGATCCCCATCTCGCGTAAAGGCTCGTTTCGTTTGACGCGGTCATAGCTGAATCGAGTGAGATCAATCGTCTGATAACCTCCGTTCAGCACTAGCTCAGACAAAGCACGTCCCACTGCGGGCGCATGCATAACTCCGTGACCAGAAAAACCGCAGGCGGTGAGCAGGTTGTCGTGACCTTCGGAATAGGTGCCAATGATCACGTTTCCGTCGAGCAGATTCTGTGCGTAATGACCAGCCCAGGTGCGCTCTAAGCGCAAGTCTTCAAACTTAGGAACGAGCGCAGTCAGCATGGGCGAAACTGTGTCCTCGAAATAGTTGGCAAAAAAACCACTCTCTATGTCTTCGACAAATCCAGGCTCGATATCGAAACTTGGGCGTCCGCCCGCGAACCCGCTGCCTTCAGGCCGGAAGAACATGCCCGATTCGTCTTTCACAAGCGGCAAGTCTTCAAAGTCCTGTGAGCACTCCCAGAAATGCTGAAGGCGACACATCGGTGCAATTGGAAGCGCTGTTCCGGTCATCTTGGCGATGTCATTCACCCATGGGCCGGCGCAGTTGATGATGTAATCGGCTTCGATCTTCCGGTTATCTTCCAATGTCACTCCCATGACCTTCGTCTTCGTCGAATCGATTTCCGTCGCTCGGCCATTGATGTATACGGCACCATGATGCTCTGCGGCACGCCGGAAGCCCCACCTCCCGGCATTGGGATCGATCCAGCCATCATTCGGCGTATAAACCGATTGAACAATATCGTCCCTATCGATCGAAGGAAATTTGCGGCCTAGCTGTTCGCGATTCATGAGGATAGTTTTGACCCCCATTGAACGTTGGAGTGCCTCGTTGCGAAGCAATGTGTTTTCGCCCTCGGCGGTTACGACTAACAGGTAGCCTTGCTCACGGAATTTCAGGTTCGGGAGGTCCGGAACGTCAGCCATATGGGCTTTCCAATTCTTGTAAAAATCCAACGAGAACGTGGACTGCGCAATGTTTTCTTCGACTGAGAACTGTTGGCGTACCCCTCCAGCTCCCTTGGAGGTCGTTGCATTGGAGTAGGACGAATCCTTCTCGATCACGGCCACGGAGAGATCATTACCAGCACGTGCCAGAAAATAGGCAGCACTGGAGCCAATAATCCCTCCGCCAATGATTGCAATCGAGTATTTCATTGTGTTTCCTCTTATCTATCGAGCAGTTTGATTGCCCATACTGTATTCCTGTTTGGAGATTAATTCTAGAAGGCTGATTGTTCCGAAGAAACGGGTTACCGTCGCTCCCAATACACCTATACTTGGCGCAGAGAGTTTCTTAGAGGGGGCTGAGTATGAGGATTAAAACGCTGTTGATTGTGCTGTTAGTCGGGACGATTTCTTGTGAATCAAGAGAAGAAAACAATTCGATCGACGATCTTCGTTTACCTGTAGAAGAAGGTGACGAGGCGGTAGAGCAGCCGGCTCAGCCAAAGGCAGACCCGACGACGCAGCTGCCCGAGCGCCTGGTGACTCACGAGCAGATGCTCGAGTGGTTTAAAGAGCAGAAAAATTGGGGACGTTGGGGCCCCGATGACGACCGCGGTACGTTGAATCTAATCACTCCGGAGAAGACGACAGAGGCGGTGGCGCTAGTGACGGAGGGTATTTCGGTGCGTCTCTATCACTTTCCGGAGCCGGTCAACCTGGACGAGCCAATGGTAGACACATCGAACATGCGGGTGCTCAACCAGCATTGGATACCTGGACAAGACCCTGAGGCCACCGAAATTCGTGGCGCCGCTCTGGATGCGATCAGCTTTGCGACCCACGACGGCGGGAACAGCCATATCGATGCACTTTGCCACTACCCCGTGAAAGACGAAGGCTACATGGAGAGACCCCAACGGATCTATGGCGGGCGTCCCATGATGTACACCGGCGAAGGGTGCATGGGCGGGGCGTCGATCGACAAGATGGGGCCGGGCTATGTGACGCGTGGCGTTCTCATTGACATGCCGTTGCTCAAAGGAGTGCCGTACCTCGACAAGAGCCAGGCACTATATGTGGAGGACCTCGAGGCGTGGGAAGAGTTCTCGGGAATCACCATTGGTAGCGGCGATGCGGTGTTTCTCCGGACCGGTCGGTGGGCGCGGCGCGAGGCGGAAGGCCCGTGGAATTACGGCGGCGAGACCGCCGGCCTGCATGCGTCGGTCTTGCCATGGCTGAAGGAACGGGATATTGCGATTCTCGGCGGCGACGCGGTGGCCGATGCTCAGCCGTCCGGGGTCGACCAGCACAGGCGTCCGATTCACGACATGTTAATACCGATGTGGGGCACACCGACAATCGATAATGGCTACTACCTGGAGGTTGCCGAGGTCGCGGCACGGTTGGAACGGTGGGAGTTCATGATCTCTTGGACGATGATGCAGATTCCCAACGGAACGGCCACACCGTTTATGGGGCTTGCGACGTTCTGATGGCGATGGTCTGACAGGATTATTTATGAAAGATAAACCAGAGGTTGACCTCGAGTTTAGCAGGAAGCGCTTAGCGGCAGAGAAAGGCGATGCCAAGGCGCAGTATCGTCTTGCGGCGGCGTACGCCACTGGTGCTGGCGTGGCCCAGGATCTCTCTGAAGCCTTTCGCTGGGTTCAGTTAGCTGCGGGTCAAGGATTAGCCGAGGCGCAGTATCGGCTGGGTCACATGTACGCCACTGCCGATGGTGTGGAACAAAACCTCGCGGAAGCGGTGCGGTGGACTCGTTTGGCTGTCGATCAAGGACATGCCGACGCGCAGTATAACTTGGGAATGTTTTACGCTAAGGCTATTGGAATGCCGCAAGATGTCGAGGAGGCGGTACGTCTTTTTCGGCTCGCTGCGGATCAGGGTTTGGCGATGGCCCAGTTTAATCTTGGGGCTGTGTATGGTCTCGGTGAGGGTGTATCGCAGGATCTGGTGGAAGCGATGCGCTGGAATCGGTTGGCAGCGGAACAAGGACATGCGATGGCGCAATATGTGCTTGCGGGGGCGTACGCCACCGGCGAGGGTGCTCCAAAGGACTTAGCCGAATCGCTTCGGTGGCTTCGGTTGGCTGCAGAACAAGAAGAGCCTGGTGCGCTGATGCAACTTGCCGGTCTATATATGACGGGTGAGGGTGTTACAAAGGATATCGGTGAAGCGATTCGACTGACTCGCCTCGCTGCAAAACACGGTGAACCCCGAGCTGAAGAATTAATTCGAAAATTGAACAAACTGACCAAGACCTAAGCCGCAAGGCTTCCACTGAATCGACGTTAGAGAACTGCTATGACTGGTTGCCACACATGTCACATCCCTCTGACCATTCTCGCCACCGTGGTGTTGAGTGCGGCTTCGTGTGCGCCACAAGCTCAGCCGCCGGAGGAGCTGACTAACTGGACCCTGCGCTATGCCGAGGACTTTTCGACCCCGTTGAATGAAGCGGGCGCACCCTGGGTCCTGGACGACTACAGCAACCCGTTCGACACCATCATGGACGATTCTGGACTGTGGTACCAGAACGATTACGGCCCGGATTGGACCACCGCATTCAACTCCTTCGCCACTTATCGGAAGGAGTTCGCGCTCGGCCAGGACGGCTGGCTGACCGCTTCGCTCTCGGCTCGGGACTGGGACAAGGACGGTGTCATCGAAGCGCCGCCGTCGATTAGCATACGCGCGCAGGGTGACGGGTACGTGGCGGTGCTGAATATCCCTGACCACACCGGTGGGGCGATCTTCCGACCGACCAACAAGCTACCGTCCCACTACCGCATCGAGTACAAGCTGAAGACCCTCGACTTCGGCGGAAAGCGTGACGGCTCGCTTGAGTACGGCGGCCGGATTAATGGTTACAGTGCTGAGGGCTGCAAGACCCAGCACCCGTGGGGCGAGGGTTCAAACAGTCGGGGCTGGACCGGTGATGCGTCGCTACCGTATTGCGAGTGGCAGGACGTACGCGAAGGCACGTACGGTTACAATGGATTCCACTTCTTGGCCATCGTAGACTTCGCCAATCCGGCGCCGCGAAACAACCACTTTTGGCACTACCGCAGGAAGGTATTGATGGATGCCTTCTCCATGCATCCGGACCGGGTCGGCAGCGGCACCGGTGGCCGAGTCTGCGACTCCAACACCAAGCAGTATTACAATTACCGGGATAGCAGCTTCAACACCCTCAACATGTGGATCAGTGGACTGCCGGGCTGGGCCGCGGGTGGGGGTGGGTTGGCCGGCAACTCGCAATGGTTTATGACTAGTTGCTCCGACGGGGTTGCCGAGCGGGAGCTCTCGACGGCTGCCGAACTCCAGCCCGAATTGATGCCAAACGAGTTTTACACCTTCGCCATTGAGCGGAACACCACCGGTTACACCCTGGAGGCGAGCGGTAACTTCGCCCGAGTCGGACAGAAGACCCTTCGTTTCCATCGCCCGTTCATCGTCGACAACGTGCCGATCTGGCACTACAACAGTGCCGCCAGCGAGTACGATGGGCGGTTCAACGCCAGCCTCGTACAGAACGCCGCGTATGGCAGTACGACCTGGCCGAACCAGTGGCCGGCGGGTTCCGCCTACCCGGACTACTTCGTCATCGGTGACCTCTACACGAACGTCTACGAGGGTAGTGCCAGCTTGACTGACATCCGTCTCTATGTGCCGGCGGCGGTTCAAGGATCAAGTTAAGTGAGAAGTGGGTCTCGAATATGAAGGCTATGACCTGGAATATGCGACGAGCCAAGGACAGTAGTGAAGCATGGAAAATCCTGCTTAAGATAAGTCCAGACGTCGCCACTCTTCAAGAAGTCGGCGGAATACCTAAAGAGGTTACAGCCCAATACCAAGTCTATTCAAAGACACCGAGGAACCAGAGTGGCGGTAGCCAGCAATTTACAACTGTTGTTCTAACCAAAGGTGATTTGAATACCTCAGTACAGCTTCGGGCTGACACTGATTGGATAAATAATGAGGCGTCTTTTTACGAGGGTAATATCGTTTATTGCACGACTACAACGAATCAAAACGAAGTTCTAAATCTCGTATCAGTCTATTCACCTGCTTGGCATATTCCGGATGATAGATTGACCAGTATTGATATCTCTGGTATCAAGCTCGACAACAATCCGAAGCTCTATTTAACAGAGATTTTATGGGCAGTCCTAAAGAACGCAACAATATCAGAAACAAGCAAGTGGATCGTAAGCGGTGATTTGAATAGTTCGGTGACGTTTGACTCTTGGGGGAAGAAACCTAGAGGTAACCAAGAAATAATCGATAGAATGAACGCGCTGGGTCTTATTGATTGCTTGAGTAATTCTGTTCATGAACTTGTTCCAACATTTCGAAATCCATCACGCGGAAAGAAATTTATTCACCAACTAGACTACATGTACGTGAACAGGCCTCTGCTGAGCAACATGGTTTCCTCGGAGGTGCTAAATGGATATGGCGTTTTTGAAAATAACCTAAGTGACCATCTTCCGATTGTGACTGAGTTTCATTGAAAGGAGCGTTCCCAAAGGAAACTAACACTCAGTGGAATCCGAACTGGAAAGTCCGCATTGAAGGTGAAGTCGAACTTGCCAGTTGAACGATTGAGCGCTATCGTCGTGGCATGAAACCAGCTCTAAGATGCCGCACTGCTGATATTCGCTCGCTCGCGACTCAGTACGACTATGGAATTGACGACGAACCACTGAAGGTGTTGGCTCCAAAAGTGGTTGAACAGCAGTTCCTCACCAAACAGCAACTCCGAGTTGTGGCAAAGTGGAAAGCTCCACGATCCGCGGGGTACATGGAGCGCAATCAATCGGAATATGTAAAGGAAGTCACGGCGATCGCCTTACGTGCGGTGTCCGAACGAGCACGTATTGAAACGCTGACTCTTCTGGATGGAGTGTCTTGGCCGACCGCGTCTGTAATATTGCACTACTTCCATCGCGACCGTTATCCAATTCTTGACTTTCGGGCGCTGTGGTCCGTAGCGCTAAAACCACCGGCGAAGTACAACTTCGAGTTCTGGTGGGTTTATGTGAAATATTGTCGCGCTTTAGCAAAAAGTAATCGTATCGATATGCGAACTCTCGATCGTGCGCTGTGGCAGTACTCCAAGGAACACCAAAGGCAACGTTAACCCCGTTACTGTCCAGCGTTAGGATCCAATCTGAAATGGCCGACTTTCGGTTCGCCAGCTTTCTCAACACTTTCGATTCCAAACGAAAGAGGAAGCATTGTTAGGGAAAGAGAGTTCGTTTTAGTATGCCGTTCCTCACTCTCGAAGATCCCAACGCGAAAATCAGAGGTTCCCGCGATCCATTAGGAGTCCAACCGATATGGTCGGCATTTGGACGGCACGTCGTGACGAACCTCACAACGGTCAGCACGTCGGTCCGAGGGTTCACGACGTTGCTTCTGGCACGTTATTTGTCGGCGGACCTGGTCGACCGGGGAATGGCAACCCGAGAAGATGCTCTCGATGTCTTCCTTCGCATGGAGCAGATCTGTGCCTACGCGCAGTATGTCGGCCACGGGGTTGATGACAATATTCGTGGGATCGAGAGAGTCAAGCGGTTCGTCGATGAGCAGAACGGTCGTGTTGCGATCCAGACCGACCGCAGAGGAAGGATTCTTTCGGATCAGAAAACATACGGGCTTTGGGGTCTGTATTCCGCTCCAGCCAGACGGTCGGGGTTGATTCCCGACGGCCCGTTAGACGTCTCGCCTAGGGTGCGGAAGTTTATTGAAGAATGTTATGTGGGCGGGTTGAACGGAGCAACTCGTCCGCTGCAGCAATTGCTCACCCAAGGTGGGGTATTAGACACTCGTGGGGGAAACCCCGTCTTCGCGGCGGTGGCACTGATGATGACTCGCGAGTTGCTACCCGACGAAATCGCCTTTTACGCTCATTTCCTGCGCGACGGATTGGAAGTCGAGAATGTTGAGCCAGCACGCCAAGCACGATTCCGAGAATTACTCCAGTCAAGCGTGGATTTAACAACACCAATCGGAAGGGCAGAGGTGTTGCAGTTGGCCCGTCGCGCGCGCACTCGTGACCAGGGTCTGTCCATGCGGCTCGAGCGTATCGCTCTTTTGGAGGCGTTTCTGGCTCCGAGCAATGCGTTGTTTCTGCATCTTTTGACGCAAGACGATCAGGATCTCGACAGGGTGGCGGATGAAGTGAGACGGCGTTGGGGTCGACGCGTTCCAAATTTGGATCGTGGTGCGTTTCATGACCTTCGCGATGAGATTCAGATAATTGTGGGACCAGCGATGGTCCAATGCATGGAACAGTGCTATGCGTCCCTTCACGACGGTGACTACAAGGAGGCGTTTTTGGGGCTTCTCGACTGGAACGAAATTGTGATGAACGATCGAGGGATTTCTCCGTGGCTCAGATGCGTGGAACATGGCCGGCTGAACGTTCGGTATCGAGACAACGATCAGTTGCTACCGGACAAGAATGAGTTGAAAGAACTTTGGAATAACAGTTACTTTATCGATTCTCTCAAGAGCGTCACGAAACAACTGGAGCAGTGACAAGTGACGACTAGTACGATTCCAACGGCGGTTCTGTCACAGCAGATTCAGGATGCAATCGATGGGCGTCGTGTACGGTGCGCCGTCTTCACGACTTTTAGCTTCGACCCAGCGTTCTTCGAGTTGCATATCCTGCCGCTGCTGTTCGACCAATCCTTCGGGCAACCAGACAAGGTTCGGCGTATCCAACTCGATGACGCACTACGTGGGATCGACAATATTGCGGTCTATTACGACATGCGGGCTCTGGCGCAAGACGGTGGACCAGCACAGCTCGATTACCGTCGTATCGACGTGAGCCGAGGGACCGGTTATTTCCATCCAAAGGTAATACTGCTTCTCGTTGATGATGTCGCGAGCGGAGGCCTGTCCTCTGGAGAAACTGCGGAACCTGACGAAGACGTGGTTCGACAGGCGCTGCTCGTGGGAATTCAGTCTGCGAATTTAACTAGGTCGGGATGGTGGGAAAACGTCGAGTGTGCCCACATTGAGGAACTTAAGGATAAGGGAGACGATGATCAGCCTTCGTCGTTCAGACCTGAGCTGTTGTCGTTGCTTCAACGAATTCGAAAGAGCGCATCGCCGGAGGACGACCAGAGCGCACTGAGTCAGGTGCGTAGGTTCCTTCTACGTCGAACCTCCCGTGACCGGTTCGCGAACAGGAAGTCTCGAGGGGTTTTTCATTCTCGGATTTTCTGTGGTCACCATGGACGGAACTTTGCCGACTGGCTCGACGAGCTACACCTCCGCAAACTTGAACTCAATTTGGAAGTGATCTCGCCCTACTTCGACGATGCGGGGGCGGGTCCGCTGGAGGAGCTGGTCGAAACGATCAGGCCAAAGGAAGTGCGTATCTTTCTGCCAACGAAATCCGACGGAGCCGCTAGGATTACGAACGCCACCTACACGGCTGTTGAACGAATGGCTCGATGGGCATCATTGCCCACAAGTCTGGTCGATCGAGGGCGGACTGCAGCCGCCGAGAAGCTTATGCCTCGACATGTCCATGCGAAAGTTTATCGTTTGTGGCGTAAGGCTGGACCGGATCTTCTTATCGTTGGGTCTCCGAACCTCACCGCGGCGGGGTTTAGCCATGCCGCCGCAGGTAATCTCGAAGCAGCCTTTCTGATTGATGCGTCCAAATTAAATCATGCCGGGCGCTGGTGGCTGGAACCGCTCGACCGAGAAGTTCCGCGCTTTGCCGATATGGAATCCTCAGAGCAAGACGGCCTCGACACTGTCGGTCTTGCGTTGAGTTTTCAGTATGACTGGGGCGTAAGGCAGCTCTCCTATCGTCTGCGGACGGCCGGTTCTGGTGGTTTCGAGGTGACTGATCCTTCCGGTCGTTACCTCTTCAAGGTGAGCCGGCCGTCTGTCGGAGCGTGGGTGCCGTGCGATGCGGGAGTGAGCGAGAAGGTTCGAGAGATGCTCCGCTCGACGAGTTTCCTGATCGTAAAACACAGAACGAAGTCGTGGCGAGTCTTGGTCAGGGAGGAGAACATGGCCCACCGTCCTTCGCTAGTGCTGGACCTTACTCCCGAAGAGATCCTGGAATATTGGTCGCTGTTGACGGCGGCTCAACGAGGAGATCTCATTGAGCGCCTGACGCCTGACCCGATCTTCCCGCCGGCCCGGTTGGCCACATTGCGTTCCAGAAACAATATGTTCGATCGGTTCAGCGGGATCTATCATGCTTTTGGCTGCCTCCAACGTCATGTTGAAGAGGCGCTGGCGGCCCAGCGAGAACGAGAGGCGGAGGAGAGACTCCTAGGAGCGAAGTATGACTCCTTGCCTTCACTGCTCCAGAAAACACTCAACGCTAAGCAGTACGACACGATTGTCCGCTATGTAACATTCCTCTGTGCCAAGCAACTTCGCGACCACCTCAGACGTGAACATCCAACGTTTTTCGCGTCGAGACGAGTGCACTTGGGTCGCCTGGACGCGTTGCTGAAGCACCTTGACGATGTACGGTCGGACCTGCCGCTCGATACCGCTGAAGGGGATGTGGATTTCATTCAATGGTATGAGAAGGCATTTATGAAAGCCGTAACCAAGGTAGGAATCACATCCCCATGAACACCGTCACGCGAGATTTCGTAGAGAAGCTGATCGACTTTGCCCCGGGTGAGAACAATCCTCTCAAGAGCATCGCGAAACTTCAGCTCGATGGAACGATTGCACTGTTCAATATGTTGCAGCGAAACCGTTGCGCCTATTTGGCCGACGAGGTTGGTATGGGCAAGACTTACGTTGCGATGGGTGTCATGTCCTTGGTGCGGTATTTGAATCCCCACGCTCGGATCGTCGTGATTGCGCCCCGCGAGAATATCCAACGTAAATGGGAGAAGGACCTTAGGAACTTTGTTCGCGTCAACTGGAAGATTGTTGGTAACCGCGTCAAATCACTCCAGGGTGATCCCGCATGGGAGGCGGTTCACTGTAACAATTTGATCGACTTTACCCAGGAGCGGTTACTTAATGCCGACCGCGACTTCTTCCTCCGCATGACGAGCTTTAGCTTGCCCCTGAAGCACTCTGACAGTCGGAAAAGGAAAAAACTGCAGGACATGCTGCGGCAAGAGCTACCCTGGATTCCATCCGAAGCGATTCCGGTACAGAGTCCCGGAATATTTCAAGAGGCATTCGGTGCTGCTCTCAACGCAGGCTTTCCGCAAATTGACCTATTGATCGTCGACGAGGCTCATAACCTAAAGCATGGCTTCAATCCGAAGGGCAGCATTCGAAACCACATTATGGGCTTAGCGTTCGGGCACCCCGACGGACAACGGTCCGACCGACCGTGGTATCAACAACGTATCAAACAGCTCTTGCTTCTGTCAGCGACGCCCTTCGAAGACGACTACGCGGCGATTCATCGACAGCTGGCGGTTTTCGGGTTCGCCGGCACACAGCTCGCTGACCCCAATGGTCGACGCACGGTGTCCGTATCGCGCCTTAGCCAGCCTGAGGTCCCCGAATCGGAAAAGCGAGAGATCGTGGGACGGCTTATGGTTCGCCGTGTGTCTGGACTGTTCATCGGTGGTGAGTTGTATACGAAGAACATGTACCGGCGAGAATGGCGCCAGGGTGGATACGCCAGCCACGACGACCCAATGCGGATCGTCGACCACAAGCAGCGACTCATCGTTGGATTAATGCAGAAAAAGGTGGCCGAGGTCCTCAAGGACGAACGGTTTCAAAATAGTTTTCAAATCGGCATGTTGTCTTCGTTTGAGAGTTTTTTGGAATCAGTGGCGAGTCGACGACGACGGCAAGCTCAGTCCGAAGACGACGAGCAGGGAGCAGTCTTTGACGGCGCGCAGAGTACGAATGACCAAGAAAAACGTGGCATCGATACCGATGCGATTGCGGACATCGTGAATTCCTATCGGCGGCAGTTCGGAAAAGCCCTGCCGCATCCGAAGCTGGACACGACGGCTAACGCTTTTGCGTCAGCGTTTGACACGGGTGAGAAAGTCCTAATCTTTGTCCGACGGGTAAGCACGGTGGATGAACTGGCGTCCAAGTTGGATGGTCACTTTGATCGATGGATTCTTCAGCGCCTCGTCAGAGACCTGCCTTCTCATCTTGAGACCCAGCTCAAAAAATTGTTCGAGACTTACGAACGTGACCGAACTCTCCGTCCAGAGGAACGCCTAAATCGCCTACCGGTTGACGAGCACGAGCGTGAGCTCGAGGATCTTCAGGATGACCGGTCGGTGGAAGAGGAGAGTGATGAGGGTGGTTCGGAAACTTTTTTTGCTTGGTTTTTCCGAGGTGATGGTCCGGGCGGCGTTCTGTCGGGTGCCGCGTTTCAAAAAAATCGATTGTCCGGACAAGCATCCGTTTTCTCGACGTTTTTTGAGGACGACTACGTTGGATGGCTGCTTGGGCGACCTGATGACGTGGTGAAGTCTTTGGGTTCTTATGTCGACTTGGATCGGTCTGCGCTTGATCAAGGACTCCGCCAAAGAGCGTACGCAATCTTCAACCAACTCACGAGTCGGGAACGCGGGTATCCGAGGCGCTACGTGTTTCAGGCCTATCAGGCTGCAGGATTAGAGCTTATGCAGGATAGCGGAGGCGAGGTCGCCGAACAGGCACGGGTGATTCTCGACGAACGATTTCAGCAGCTGGCACCAGGAAGGGCTACAGCTCCATCAGGATTTCCTGAGCCTGACGTCGCGCTAGGTGGCACGACGTTCTTTACTGAACTCGTGAAGCGCGATGCGTTGCGGCGACGGATCTGGCCAACAAAAGACGCGACAGACTTCAAACAAAG
>Ga0163108_10003004_pt1 | contig 12101 bp, 11 predicted proteins | sample Fk1155metaG_FD_109644 | JGI IMG/M metagenome (GOLD analysis project Ga0163108, IMG submission 109644) | Marine microbial communities from the Central Pacific Ocean - Fk160115 155m metaG | ecosystem: Environmental > Aquatic > Marine > Oceanic > Photic zone | place: The Central Pacific Ocean...
AAATGATTTAATTTTTTCTATGGCTAATAAGATTAATATAGAATGGAAAGAATTCAACACCTTAGTAGAAAAAGTTGCAATTCAGATTGACGATTCAGGATTTAAGCCAGACTTACTCGTTGGGATAATGAGAGGTGCCGCAGCAATAATAGATATATTGTCTAGAATTTTTAAAGTAAAAACAGCATATCTTGCAGCATCTTCTTATTCAGGAGAAATGATTGAAGATCAACAGTCAGAAAATATTATATTTGCCAGGGAGATGTCATCAACCATGAATGAATTTCCTAAAAATACGAAGATATTAGTTGTAGACGATCTAACCGATACTGGCAGGACACTAGACTACACTATAAAATATTTAAGAGAATATCCTCAATTAAAAGGTAAAATTTCTGAAATAAAAACCTGCGTGTTATTTCGAAAACCTAAAAGTACTTTCAAGCCCGATTTTGTAGGCAAAACATTAGTAGAAAATGATTGGTTAATATTACCCACAGAACCTTTTGAAGAAATTAGAGTTGAGGATTTAAGGAAAAAACACAAAAAATAAGGGTCAGACAAAATATCCAACCCTTAGTTTTCTTAATTATAAATTTTAAAGTGAAAAACTTATTACACTTAGAGCCGCGACCAACCATATTGCCGGTGAAGTCTTGGCGCTTTGACCGCTTAATATTTTAATTAAAGCATAAGCTATAAAAGCTAAAGCGATACCATTACTAATACTATAAGTTAAAGGCATAGTAATCATAGCCAAAACTGCTGGCGCAGATTCAGATATATCCTTCCACTCAATGTCGACAATATTTCTAACAAATAGCACAGCAACATAAACCAATGCAGCACCATCAATTTCTTTTGGTAAGCTAGTTGCCAATGGAGCAAAACCCAAACACAAAAGAAACAGGATACCAATAACAAGCGAAGTCATTCCCGTTCGACCTCCTGCTTTAACGCCGGCACCAGATTCTACATAGCTTGTGACAGTCGTAGTTCCTAAAAGACTTCCAGCTACGGTTCCAACACTGTCGGAAAGCATTGCTTTTTCGATATCTTGAACTCTTCCTCTGCTATCAACTTTTCCAGCAACATTAGCTACTGAAGTTAAAGTTCCAGCAGTATCGAAGAAGTCAATAAAGAAAAGTGTAAAAATAACCGTTAGACCACTTGCGGTAAAAACTCTTCCTGTATTAAAACCTTCAAAAGCATCAAACAAATACATCATGGATGGTGGTGGTGAAAAAATACCATTAAATCTTGCCAAAGATTTTCCGCCTTCGATTGTTGCCCCAGTCCAATCCCACATTGGAAGCCAAGCCAAAATACTAAAAGCTATAATACCTATAATTATATTTCCTTTTACTTTTAGTTTTTCTAAAACAATCATTACTACAAAGGCAAGGCAACCCAACAAAACAATAGGGCTTTTAATATTTCCTAACGTCACCAATGTTACCGGATGATCACCAACGACACCCATTATCTCTAAACCAATAATTGCTAGGAACAATCCTATTCCAGCACCTATTCCAAACTTCAAGCTTTTTGGAATAGAGTTGATAATCCAAGCTCTAATTGGAGTTAACGAAACTAGTAAAAACAATATACCCGAAAGAAAAACAGCTGACAAAGCTTCAGCCGGAGTATACTTCATGCCTCCCACTACACCAAATGCAACGAAGGCATTGATGCCCATACCGGGAGCAAGCCCAATCGGCCAAGTTTTTCCGAAAAAAGCCATTATGAAACATGCTAAAGCGGTCGCCACTATTGTAGCGGTAAATACACCACCAAAATCAAAAAAGCCTTTCTCTGTTCCCGCAAATTCACCCGAAAGAATAAAAGGATTAAGAAACATAATGTAGGCCATGGTAAGGAATGTTGTGACACCAGCAACCACTTCAGTTCTAAAATTTGTTTTATGCTTTCTGTATTCAAAATATTTATTCATCATAAAATTACCCCTCTAAATCTAAAAGAGTCGATAATACCCCTATCCATTGTAAGAGAAAGTTCAAAATGGGAAAACAAATCTACTGAAAGTTGTATTTCTGTTTATAACTTTATTGTTATAGTTAAACAATGATAGAAAATATGAAAAAATTTTTTATTTTATTTTTGACCATGCTGCTTCTGAGTCATTGCCAAACTATAAGCAAAAAAGTGGACAATGTTACCCAGGAAGAGGAAAAAAAACTAAGCAAATTTCTTAACAAAACAGAATCAGATCTCAAAATAGAATTTGGTAAACCCGACTCAATCGAAGTTACTGACAACCAAAAGAAAATTTTGGTTTATTATGATTCTAAATTTAAAATAAAGTGTGAAAGAAGATTTGAAATAGATAAAAAAAACAAGGTAGTTGGTTTTAGTAGCAAGAATTGTTTTTAGGTGAGTTTTTCTGCAATTTTTAAAGCAAAGGCATAATCAAAAGCAATCTCCTCGATAGCTCCAGCTCTTCCCGACTTTCCCGAGTGACCAGCATCCATCTCACACTTCAAAAGTAAAAGATTTTTATCAGTTTTGTGATTTCTTAATTTTGCGCAGTATTTTGTTGGTTCATCGAACAACACTCTTGAGTCCGCCAAAGACGTCGTTATTAAAATATGAGGATAATCTTTTTTCTCAATATTATCGTAAGGAGCATAAGAACGAATATATTCAAAATGTTCTTTGTTATTTTTGGCGTCACCAAACTCTAAAAGCTCTCCCTTAGTCAAGGGCAGCAAATGATCCATGTTGGTTGTCAAATTATCTAAAAATGGTACCGCCATGATAGCCGCTAAAAATAATTCAGGAACCTGGTTTATTACATTTCCAATCAACAACCCTCCTGCGCTACCACCGAGAACAATTATTTTTTTTTGGCTAGTATATTTTTTTTCAATTAAAAACTTTGCACAATTTATAAAATCCGAGAATGTGTTCTTTTTTTTAAGGAGTTTACCTTCTCTCCACCAGTGGAATCCTCGCTCCAGGCCACCACGAATATGACAAGTTGCCCATATTACGTTTCTATCAATTAAAGAAAGCCTCGAAGTAGAAAAGGTTGGCGTCATTGCAGAGCCATAACTTCCATATCCATATAATAGCAGATGTGCACTTCCATCTAGTTTTGTATTTTTATGATAAGTAATTGTAATAGGAATTTGACGACCATCATGACTTGGGCAATTTAAGCGTTCTACAATGTAATCGTCTCTATTATGACCTGATGGAACCTCTTGTTCTTTAACAAGCTTCTTGTCCTTAGTTTTAAGATTATATTCAAAAACTCTAGTCGGCGTTTTTGGAGATTCGTAGGCTACTCTTATACTATCAGTGTCTTTATCTTTCTGCATAAAGGAAACGCTTGGTGATATCACTTTTTCATCAGTAAAGATTAACTGCTCTTCATGATTTGTTTTTACATCTCTAACAAAAACTTTTGAAAGCGCATCAGAAATTTCTGTTCTTAAAATCCAATCTTTTAAAAAAGACATACCGCCTATTAAAACTCCATTTCGAGCAGGTATAAAATCTTTCCATTCATTAACTTCATCATGTTTGCATCTTAGAATTTTAAAATCTTCTGCATTTTTGTTGGTGTGCAAATACCAATGATCTCCAAAACTATCTACGCTATATAGGATCCCCTGTTCTCTTTTTGTAAATAGTTTTGGTTTAAATATTTTTTCATCTTTATGAAAATAATAAACTTCGCTAGTTGTGTGTTCACTGGATTCAATCAAATAATATTTTTCACAAGAAGTAGTATCAATTGAACAGGTAAATCTTTCATCTTTTTCTTCAAAAATTAATTTATCTTCTTTAACAGGCGTGTTCAGTATGTGTTGAAAAATTTTACGAGGTCTTTTTTGGGAGTCATGTTTTCGATAGAAAAAAGATTTATCATCAAAAGCCCACAAGCATCCGCCCGCAGTATCTTCAATTTTTTCAATTATTTTACCGTCAGATATTTTTCTGACAAAAATTGTAAAATATTCGCTCCCCTTCTCATCTACCGAATATATTAATAGTTCATCGTTATAAGACACGGTAAGGTCGCCGCAACTAAAAAACTTTTTACCTTTGGCTTCCTTGTCCGCGTCAAAGTAATATTCGATTTTGCTATTACCAATTTTTCGTCTTAATTTTTTAAAATAATTTCCTTCTTTTGTAGTTTTGGTCCAGTATTCATAGCGCTTATCACGGTAAGGCAAACTTTCATCATCCAATTTTATTCTTCCCTCAATTTCTTTAAAAAGCTTTTTTTGGAAGTTTTCAGTATCTTTCATGCTTTCTTTGGTGCAAGCATTCTCTTCTTCGAGATATTTTCTAACCTCAGGATTCAGTTTGTTTGGATCTCTTAAGATTTCCAAACAATTATCTTGGTGTATCCAGGAATATTCATCTACCCAGTTATGACCATGGCAACTTTTCTTTTCAGGTTGTTTCCTTAATTGTGGTATCTTCATAAAGTTTATTTATATGAATATTTTTATAACTGTAATTATAATTTTTGTCCTGATTTATTTAATACTGAATTGGTTCGCTCGTACCAGTAGTAAAAAAATTGCTAAATCTATCAGATATATTATTATAGCTTTTTCTTTAGTTCTAGCCGCGATTTTTTTTTTGATAGGAAGGTATGCCTTTAGCATTCCGGTTTTATTCCTACTGATTCCTTTATTAAAGCTTAAAGGATTGACTTTTTTTCAACTTTTTCAACTTTTTAGACTCTTAAAATACCTTAGACAAACCGGAAGATTTAGTTACACGTCTGGAACAAATTATTCTAAGTCGTCTTCAAATATTACGCTGGATGATGCCTATAATATTTTAGGATTAAAAAAAGGTTGTTCAAGAGAAGAGGTTCTATCAAAATATAAAAAAATTATGCAAAAACTTCACCCAGATTTTAACCAGGATATCAACACGACGAAATTAGCCCAAATAGTATCCGAGGCTAAAGAGACTATTATCAAAAATGATTTTAGTTAGTTAATATTTGATTTGCCTTAGACAAAACCTCTTCAAATGAAATTTTATCTTTACCCATTGTGTCGTGGGTGGTTGTATTTTTTTCTCCTTCAGGTTCCACAACTGTAATTCTCGACGAATATTTCCCATATGCCATAACTGGACTATCCATAAACAATACTAGTGATTTAATCCCTAAAGCGACCGCTAAATGCATAAAGCCTGTATCATTACCGATGTAGCAGTCACAATTTTTTATAATAGGCAGAGTTTCTTTAATGCTAAGTTTTTCAAAAGAATCACAATTCTTTCCAGCATCTGAGTTTCTAAATTTGTTTATTAAACCAAGATCATTTTTTCCGGCAGCTAAGTAAAATTTACATTTTTTAGTTTTTGCCAACTCTCCACAAAGTTTAATGTAATTTTCTATACCCCACCTTTTAGTTGGGCCCGAAGCCGAAATACCAAGGCAGATATGTTTAAAATTTTTGTCATAATTATTATCTATATTTTTAATTTTTAAGTTAGGCTCTGTTGTAATAACTTCGCCAATTGCATTTTCAGCAAAGATTTTAGCACTATGAACGATATTATCTTTAGATCTGAAAAGAGGGTATTGATGGATTGACTTTATGCCAGCAAATTTTGCAATTAAATTATATCTTACAGAGCTGTTAAAAATAAAAACTTTGTCAAAATTTCTTTTCTTCAGTTCGTTAGATAGTTTAAAAAATCCACTCAAGCCATCTTTTTCTTTATCCAATGTAACTATTTCATTGATATGCTTGTCATTTTCTAAAATGTCATTTGCTTTTGAACTTTCTTTGGCCAAGAGGCTAACAGGACTATTAAATTTTTTTGATATTGCGTGAATATAGGGTAAAAAAATTACCATATCACCAATTCCGTATCTTTGTTGAATAATAAGAATTTTCATTTTTTTTTAATTTATAGTACGTTTATATACAAAATTAGGTAAAAACATGTCGGAAATTTTGAAAGGTGTATTTGCAGCCGCGATGTCAGTTTTAAAAGCTGATTTGAGCTTAGATATTAAAGAAACTTTGAATCATGCAAAGAAAAATCTTGATGACAATGGAGTTGGATCTGCATTTTTTGGCAGTACAGGTTGTGGACAGTTAATCTCAATTTCTGAAAAGAAAGCATTCATCAACGCTCTGTCCAAAGAGAACTTTAAAGAAAAAATTTTGATAGGTACCTCGTGCAACAGCTTGAACGACACTGTGGACATTATGCAGCACTCAACAAAAGCAGGTTTTAAAAATTTTCTTATCATGAATGTTGCTTACTATAAAAATGAAGATGGCGGTGTTTACAAATTTTATAAAAATATAATTAAATCTGTGCCAGAAGCCAGAATTATACTTTATAACTTTTCTAAGCTAAGCGGATATGCTTTTACACCTGAGGTGACAAAAAGATTAATAAAAGACTTTCCTAAAAATATAGTTGGAATGAAAGATAGCACAGGAAATCTTTGGGACAATCTTAAGGCTGAAAATTTTTCAATGTTTGTTGGAAGTGAAAAAAAATTACTAGAAGGTCTTAAAGCAGGTGCCTCAGGCTGCATTTCGGCAACAACAAATTTTTCAGGTTCCTTAGCAAGAAAAGTTTATGATGATTTTAAAAATGAAAAATCTTCTTCTGAAAATGAGAAACTCCAAGCCATAAGAACAGCGTTTGATGAAACTGGAGACTTAATTTCCGCACTACATACTTTAAAAAGCTTGGAAAATAAAGCTTACGGAAATCTACTTCCTCCTTTAGAATTGTTAAATCAAAGTAAAAAGGAAGAATTGATTAAAAAATTAAAAGCCCTAGGTGCTCTAACCAACAAAAACATTGCTGCATAAATGCTAAAAACTCTTTTAAATAAAATAATTACAGAAGACGGTTTTCTCTTAGAAACATCGGATAAAAAAACTTATACAATAGGCAGACCAATAAAAAAACAACCCGTTAAACTAAAGCTTAAAAATAAATTAATCGAGTACAAACTTCTGTTGTTTTCTGATTTTTACTTTGGGAAAGGTTATGCAGAAGGAGAAATAGCAATTGAGAACGGCAGCATTTCTGAAATATTAGATATTGCTTTAAAAAATATTGGAAGAAAAGATATTAGTAAATTTTCAAAAACCGTTAATAAAATTAGAGGAACCTGGAGATACTTAACAAATTTTAATACAAGAAAAAGTAGCAGGGCCGCAGTATCAGCACACTATGATGTTGGATCAGCCGATTTTTATAGAATGTTTATAGATGAAAAACATTTTCAATATAGTTGTGGTTATTGGCCCAAGGAAGACATGACCCTTGAAGATAGTCAAGAAGCCATGGTCAATCATATGATTAAAAAATTAAATATAACTGATAAAGACTTGGTTTTAGATGTGGGTTCAGGATTCGGCGGACTAGCATGCGCAATTGCTGAAAAAACAGGAGCAAAGGTTGATGGAATCACTTTATCAAAAGTTCAACTAGATTTTTCTCAAAAAATTTCTCGAGAAAAAAAGTTAGATAATTTATGTCAATTCCGCATTGAAGATTATCGAGATACCAAAAAAAAATACACCAAAGTAATATCAAAAGGAATGTTAGAGCATGTCACTCGAAAATTTTACAAAACATACTTTCGTAAGATATATGAAATTCTTGAACCAAAGGGTAAAGCATTGGTGCACACCATTGGTAGCATAGACAAACCGAGACCACCTCAGGCTTGGATTACCACTTTTATATTCCCATCGGGATACACCCCTTCACTTAGTGAATTAATGCCGGCAATCGAGCATTCCAAATTGGTCTTGGAAGATTTAGAAATATTATCAGGTGTCCATTACGCATCAACTTTGCAAGAGTGGAAAAATAGGTTTATTAAAAATAAGGAAAAGGTTTTAAAAACTTATAATGATAAGTTTTATAGGCTATGGCTATTTTATTTGACCAGCTGCGAATCCGCCTTCCGTTGGACCGATCAGTGCAACTTTCAGATTCTTCTAGACAAAGATATAAACATCTCTCCAAGAACAAGAGACTATATATACTCATAAGAAAGTGCTATTATTTTAAATAGCAGTCCATGAAAAGAAAAAAAAAGGTAAAAAAAAGTAAAAGAAAAAATCTTAAAAAACGGGTTAAAATTAAAAAACAATATAAAAAAAAGACCCTAAAAAAAGGATATTCTAGAAGAAAAAAAAGGTTGAGTATTAAGACCAAAGCTAAAAAGATTAAAAATTTTAGCTTTGCATTTTCTCAGTCTTTTTCAAAAATCAAAGCATTTAGTTTCAAAAATTTATTTTCTTATCTAGCCGCCCCTATTTTTGAGTCCTACTACAACTTTCAACGAGAAAGAAAAAGAAAACTTTTAAAAGCTCAAGAGGCAAAGGAAAGAGAACAAGAACGAATAAAACGAGCAAGACTCGAGCTTATTAAGAAAATGAAAGAAGAGCAGTTAAAAGAAGAAATCTATTATTCCAAAGAACTCAAAAGAGATATGGAAATCTTTTTACGAGAACAAGAGAGAGAGACAAGAAAACAAAAAGCAAAAGAGCAACAAGAAATTATCGATAATCTTAGACTGAGTAGGCAAGTAGCCGCATTTGAGGCTAGACAAAATAGAGAGATAACAGAACTTGAAAAGGCAGCCTACAAGGCAGAGAAAGAGGACTACCAAGAGGTGCTTGATCGTATTTCTGCAATAAGGCTGAAATATAAAAATCTGCGCCTAGAAAGCTACAGGAAAAAATTACAGGATCTTGGAATTGAAGTTAAAGAACACGAAGATAGATCGATCTTACTCGAAAAAGAGAAAAAGCTTTTATTACAAAAGTCTGAAATTGAAAACACTTTAATGCCTTTTACAAGGTCACTAAGATCTATAGCTTTTTTTTGTAATCGTTCTCATATATTAGGAAAACATTTGTCACCCTTAAAAATTATAGATTCATCCCATGACACAGGAGAAGTTTATTTGAAGTGGCTCGACCTGTTAGATTCCGAAGACTTTCTTCTACTCTGCTATTTAAAAGACAATTCTATAGAAAGTAAAAAAATAGTTCTTGAAATGAAAACAAATCCAGAAAAACATCTAAGTGTCGAATTTGAGATTAAGTCTGTCTTTCAATTTCAAGAGACCGCTATTGATAGTGTTGTAAAAATGATCGAAAGGGAAAGAAATTCAAGAAAAATTTTTGAAGAAAAAAAAGCTAGTTAATAAGATCTTCCAATTTTTTAATCTCACCAATTTTAAATATAACCGCATCTTCTTTTTTGTAGCTAAACTTCTCAGCATTTGCTTTAAATCTAACCGGAGGTTCCCAAATCGGTTCCAAACTTAAGATTGCTGTACCCCAATGCATTCCGACAACTTTTTTAACTTTTAAATCTCGCATTAACGATAAGAGTTCTTCTGGATTTGAATGAAATATAGATTTATCTTTTACATCGGCAAGAGGAAAAAAATTATAAGCCCCAATATTTCCAAATCCTAAGTCAATTGGTCCAAATTTTTCTCCTAAATCTTTATAAAAAGGTGCAGTTCCAGTATCACATGCAAAAAATATTTTTTTACCCTTGTATTCAATTAAAAAACTGCCCCAAAGACTCCTATCTGTATTTCCATCTCCCCAAACCCAACGCTTGCTCCAATGTTGGGCTGGGAGCATTGTTATCGTGATTTCATCATTAATTTTAATTTTATCAAACCAGTCCATCTCTTTGACATTATCTTTTTTGTATCCATTTCTTGTAAAATATTTTCCAAGTTTAAGGGGCACAAGTACTTTAACATTTTTATAAGGAAAGTTTTTTATAGTTCTAATACTCATATGGTCAAAATGGTTGTGACTTAAAATAAATAAATTTATCTCCGGAAGTTCTTTCAGCGTTAGAGGAGACTCGACATATTTTTTAGGGCCAAACCATAAAGGTCCATAATTTTTTTCAAAAACTGGATCAGTAATAATCGTAGTGTCTCCAAGTTTAATAATAAAGCTTGCGTGATCAAGCCACATAACATATGAGCCCGATTTATGTCTTTGAAGATTTTTTAAAACCTCTTGTTTGTCGATTATATGCTCAGGAGGATAATTAATCTTAAGTTTCTTTTTTTCTTTACTAAAAACCCTCCAATTCCACTTAAAATTAGGATTTCGTTGAGGACTACCCTCTGGGTTCCTAAAAGCAAATAGTTTTCCATCTTTGTAAATGTGGTGATAAGGTTTTTCCATTGCACCTGAATTATTAAAAGAAAAGAAAATAAGTATAAATAGGAAATATTTTAGCATTCGGTGTCTTTTTTATCGTTTTTAGAATTAAAATTCACGATTAAAAAAGACACTATAAATGCGACAATACCAAGCAGTATAAAACCAATTAAAATCATAGTTTTCTAGGCTGTTCCTGAAAATTAAGATTTCTTAGCTATTTTTTTAGGGCAGTGGTCTACTGACACTCGACTCTCAAATTCTTTGTCGGAAATCAAGCCGGACTTCAACCAAAGATAGCTCTTCTCGTAAGAACCAGTTTGGCTAACTTTTGTACACTTTGGACCCAAAGTTATTTTACTGGTACAATTAACCAGAAACAATGAGCATGCCATTAAAATTAAAATATTTTTCATATTTAAATATTTAGTTATGCTTTTTGTTTTAAGAGGGGCTGAAATTTGTTTTTTTTATGTGTCTAAAATAATTCTATGCATCAGTCTTTTGCCAACAAAAGGAGTGGCAGAATGAATGATAGAGAAGTTATCCCAAACTACGATTGAGTTTTTTTCCCAAGAAAAGCTAATTTGGAACTCTTTTTTCGTTTGATGGTTGAATAAAAATTTCAAAAGGTTTTTGGAATCTTCTTCACTAAGATTTTTTATGGCAATTGTGTGTCCTGGACTTAAATACAAAGCCTTCTTGTTTTTTACAGTTCTAACAATAGGATGTTCAGAGATAAAATCTTTAGCCTTTCCCGTTCCTCTTTCTACTTCCCTCTCAAGTCTTGTTTCTGATATAGGTCCAGATGAACTGAAAATTCCAACAAGATTTTCTATTTTTTTTTTAGTTTTCTCATCAAGAGATTCATAAGCAGCAAATTGTGAAGCAAACAAGGTTTCACCCTGATTTTTTTCGACTACTTTTCCCATAAGACAGGTATATCTAGGCACTATATTTAAGTAAGAACTGTCAGTATGCCAGCCTTCACCGTATGACTTTCCTTTATCTTGCGCCTTTCGTTCAACAACCGTGATGCCTTTATAGCCTTCAAGATCTTTAAGCATAGGATAATCTTTTATTTTACCCAATAGCTCAGCAAACTTTAAATATTCTCCAGGTTCTAAATTTTGATTTCTAAAACAAACAAGTCCGTAATTATTAAGAGCTTCTTTAGTTTTTTCTATTTCCTGAGTTTTTATAGATTTTAAATCACAGGCAATAGAAACACCTATGTTATTTTTAAATGGTTCTATTTTAATACTCATTATTTGTTACTAAAATAGATATCTCGGTAATATGCAATAATTTTTTGTTTGGAATTATTGGAGTCAGAAAATACAGCAATAAAATTAGTAAAGGAAATACCATGAGTCTTTTCTAGTAGTTCTTTCACATTAATTTTGCGGGTATGCCATTCGCCACTTTTATCATTCGAAATAACATAATCCCTACTTCCTTTGGTCCAGGGGCTTTGTTGAAGGAATCCTTCCTCTAAAAAGGAAGAATGAGCCAAACTAACTAATTTAGCTCCAATTTTTTTACCATGACCCACCATAATTCTAGCTGCCCAGTCATGTCCGTCTTTAGTTTTTTGATCAATTCTGTCAAAATCTTTTTCAATTTTAAAAGTAATGTTTAGAAAAGGCATATCTTTAAGGAGCTCTTTGTCTATCTCCATACCAAGCCCTGTAGCGCTAGAGTCTGCTTCTGCTTTCAAGAACCAACCCTTATCATCCTTATCGTTGGTATAGATAGTTTTTTTTCCAAAACCTTTTTTTTTAAAAAGCTTCATTCCTTCATCGCTAAAATCGATTCGAAATTCTTTTGCACTAACTGGCATGCAAATTATAAGGATAGTTAGAAAGTAAGCGAATATTCTCATTAACATTAGTATTTAAATTAAAATTT
>Ga0163108_10003008_pt1 | contig 12091 bp, 12 predicted proteins | sample Fk1155metaG_FD_109644 | JGI IMG/M metagenome (GOLD analysis project Ga0163108, IMG submission 109644) | Marine microbial communities from the Central Pacific Ocean - Fk160115 155m metaG | ecosystem: Environmental > Aquatic > Marine > Oceanic > Photic zone | place: The Central Pacific Ocean...
CCGATGACTCTGACAGTGATGACTCCGATGACTCCGACAGCGATGATTCTGAAACCATCGAAGCTCCTGTTGTTGACGATGAAACGGTTATTGAGGTCCCAGTGGTTGAAGAGCCAGTAGTTGAGGAAAGTCTCGAAGTCGAGGAGGGCAATGAGTCGCAGGAGTCTGCCGAGCGCTCCGCCCCGCCTGAGGAATTTGAGGCCGCAGCGAGTCCGGGCCCACAATTCGTAGTCGAAGGTTCACACCCTTCCTTTAGTGCTCCCGGGATACCGAATATTGAAAAGATTGTTGACGAAATTTTTGGTGAAACCGAAAGAGAACTGCCCCAAGTACCGCAATTGTCCGCGTCGAACGCAAGAGAACCATTCTTTCCATCTTTAGGTGCCTCAATTCCTAAGGATCCTAAGGAGGTAGATGAAAGTGGCCTTCCCCTGAGGGCAGTCGCAGCTGCGGCAGCAATTATGTTGCTGATGGGAAGCTCTGCCGGCGCAGTCGCAGCTAGCTCTGGGAGAGCAGTGCGCTGGGGGCTACCAGGGTTCGTCCTTACTATCGTCTACCGACTTGCTGGCGCTTATAGGGAACGTAGGTGTCAAGAGTGCGGGTGTGCGCTTCGGTACCGCGGAGGTGAGTGGGTGGAAAAAGATAGCTACATGTCCCATGGCATCTATGACCATGTCCATTCGCCTTCCAAAATATTTTAAATATCACGCAATTAGTTTGAGCACCTGACAAAACATGAAAGGTGGCCGGAGGTCGTACGAGCTCCGGCCACCTTCTAGATTTTTGTTAGTAAATGACCGAGATTTGAGCGACTGCAATGAGTATCAGAACTACAGCGTTAAGCACCCGGTACATGCCAAACGGTGCTTTTTGGGCATCTTGCCCTGCTTTGCTTGACGCAATCTCATCAGGCATCGAGTCACGCAGACCCATTGCTGTTTGCATCCCAAAGTCGAAAGTCAGGAGCCCGTACAGGCCGACACCGATAACGCTCATGGTTAATGGGAATTGGATTGCGTTGACATCAGCAAACGCAATTATTGCGAGCAAAGCTGTGCTGGCCAGCGTGTAGGTGAAGCCGTTCATCCTGACTGATGCAGCGTTTGATTCGCTCATGCCTACAAATGTTTCTGAATTCATGAAGAACTCGTCCTTCCTAATGGTTGTTTCTACAGCATTGCCTGTCGGGGCCTCGGGGTAAACAACGCAGCAAGTTTTTGGGTCAAGCGTCCGTTGATGCCAAAGGGCTCGAGTTGGAGGCAGAGTTTTTCGATGGTTTTGTTGTTCGGCGACGGCGTCCTTTAGACGGATGGTCCATTGCGGGGTGGTGGGAGTGTTTGCCGGTGCATAACTCCCATAACCCGAAGGTCACAGATACTGCTAGTGAAAGAAAGAAGATGCTCATATTTCGATAGCCCATTGGTCGTTGGTTTCTGTGAGTGCTTGCCGACACACCAAAATCCAGAAGCGACTTAAGTCACGGTTGAGTTGAGATAGTTGTTCGTGCGTTGCACAAGTTAAAGCTTGAGGTCGAGGAGAAGCCATATCTCACGTTGGCAGGGGGGTGGGACAACGAACGAAACGGGCAACTGGAATTCTTCTAAACGATTTTTGATTTCGTCGGTTGTTCGTATGGTGAACGACGTAGGCTTTTCTTGGTGCGTCGACAGATACCTGTCGTACTGTCCGCAGTGCGCAAGATCCTCCCAGTCGAAGGGAGTCTCAGCGCCCCGGTTGTTGCCGAGCCGATTTCTGCTCGAGCCCCACTCGAGGCGGTCTCGCCGCGCGCATGGCGCGCATTGTGGGTTGCGTCGTTGGCAACGGTGCTTGTCGGGTTTAATAGCACTGCAACAAATATTGCCCTTGATGACATCCAATCTGGCTTTGTTGGCGCGACCGCCGCTGATGTGGGTTGGGGTGTCGTCGGTTTCTTCATCGGAACGGCGGCATTTTTGCCTTTGGCCGGACGTCTGGCAGACCGGATAGGTCGCAAACGGATCTTCCAGTTGGGGTTGCTGGTATTTGCTTTATCTGCGGTGTTTTCGGCGACTGCGGGCACAGTCATCACCCTCAACCTGAGCCGAGTTCTGCAAGCGTTCGCCGGAGCGGCCATCTTGCCGTCATCTTTGGCGTTGGTACTACCGCTGTTCCCTGAGTCGAGACGGACCACAGCGGTAGGACTTTGGTCCGCTGCTGGACCCCTTGGCGCCGGGATAGCCCCTGGAGTTGCTGCGCTCATTCTGGCTAGTTCTGGCTGGCGGATCGTTTATCTAGTCAGTGCGCCGCTCGCGTTATTGATGTTTTGGGCCGGGCAGTCGCTATTGAAAGAATTACCGACCCCGCCGAATCAACAAAAACTTGACCTTGTCGGAGCGGCAGCGGGGACCGTGGCCATTGGCGCGGTCGTGACGGCCATTATGCAAGGCCGGATATGGGGGTACACATCTGCGCTTACCTCTGCGGTGGCGGCAGTTGGTGTCGTCTCTTTTGTGCTGTTCGTAGCAAACTCCTTCCGTCACCCAGAACCTCTGTTGAATTTGCACCTATTGAGGCGACGCGGGGTGATGGTCGCCAATACGGTCAACTTCCTAGTGGGTATTACTTCGCAATCAATCTGGATTGTTTGGCCATTATTCATGAAGAACGTCTGGAATTTTTCGACCCTACAAGTAGGCATGGGAGTGACTCTGGGACCGATCGCGGCGGGATTCTCAACGCTGACGTTCAGCCGTCTTGCGGATCGAATCGGCTCTATTGGTTTGTGTCGTCTCGGAACGGCGTTGCAGGTGTTCGCGGTGTTTTGGCATTTCACTCAACTGAGCGCCGACATCAACTTTTGGTCCGATTTCGCACCGGGAATCATGCTCTACGGGCTTGGATGGGGAATGAGCATTCCGTTGCTCAACGGAATTGCCCTCGAATGGGTCGAAGAACAGTATTACGGCGAAACCAACGGACTTTTCAGCACTGTGCGCTACGTCTCTGCCGCCATTGGTACAGCTGCGGTGTTCGCGTTGCTGACCGTCAATGCGGGCGTGGAAGCGTTGCCGTACTATGACCAGATTTTGGGATTCTTCTTGGTGGCTTCCGCGTCGGGAGCTTTAGCTATGTGGATCAAGATAGGAAAGGCACCCAAGCTGAGCGAGATGTCGAGTTAACGTATTTATTCGCAATCTGAACTCGGGTGAAGCACATTGGAGTAATGACAGTAGCGACAATGCTCTCGATGTTTGCTTGGCTGACGTTGTTAGTCAACGCGGTAACGCTGCTGCTGATCATTTGTCTCCTTCGGAGGAACGGGACTAGATCTGCGCTGCCCAGCACTTTTAGGGTGGCAGCCAGTCGACTAGCTGTCGTCATAACTGTCGCTGCGAGTCTGGGATCGCTGTACTTGTCAGAAGTAGGTGATTTGACTCCGTGCAGGTGGTGTTGGATCCAACGTATAGCGATGTACCCCTTGGCGTTTGTGCTCCTTATCGGCTGGCTCACCGGTGACCGTCTCGTACGGCGGTATGCCGTGCCGATGGCGGTACTCGGGTTAGCGGCTTCGACATGGCATTACCTACTGCAGCAGGTTGCTTTCTTGTCTGATGCGGAGTCGTGCAGTCTCATGACACCTTGCTCTGTCACTTATATCGAAAAGTTTGGTTTCATATCGATCCCATGGATGGCGGGATCGGTTTTCTTGCTGACAGTCATATTGCTGACGGGGTTCCGCTCGACAGAAAGTCGCATCGGATGAGTATTCACGACGTCCTTCGTAGCTGGCTTATTGATGCTGCGGACGCTGCGGTCGAGTATGCGGTTCGAGATGAAATTGACGAAGGTGCACGCAAATTTCGTGAGGCGATCGAAACGGCGACAGCGGTCACTTATGAAAGCCAAATGCTGCCGGTATTGGGGAATTTGAATCGGATTAGAAACTCAGAACGGGCGCGGCAATTTGTGGAACTAGCGCCTTCTCTGCGGTGGGTCCCGTCGCATCGGTGGGACGATCAAGGTAAGGAACGAGCGTTGTGTGTGTTGTCTGAGGCATTTGAATTGCCTGGAATTGAGGCGGGCATCATGTATGTGGACCAAGGGTGTACTTACCCATTACACAATCACCCGCCTCAGGAGCTGTATCTCACTGTGTCGGGGACAGCGCGTTGGCGGTTCGGCGGTGCAGAGGAGTTAGTCGAGATGCAGCCAAATATGACTCTCTATAACAACCCATCTGATTTTCATACTGTCGAAGCTGGAGATACTCCGCTGGTAGCTATGTACATCCTTTGGGGTGACGGTGTCCGAAGTTAACTGAACATCTAGTTGCAGCGCCCCCGGCAGGACTCGAACCTGCGACGCACGGTTTAGGAAACCGACGCTCTATCCCCTGAGCTACGGGGGCAAATGGATCACGACCTCGAGGTCTTAATGACTCAAGGAAGCTTTTGTGTCTTCGCAGGCTACCTACGCTTCACCAATTCGGATTGTTGAATTGTATTGAAACCTGGAGGTCTGACTCACCTCCGGTTCTTTAGTTTGAGTTCCGTCGCTGATAGTTCTGCAGTGCCACTTCGACCATCGGTCGCCGCTTCTCATCAGTTTGTTCGATGTAACTTCCGGGGTCTTTCTCGCCCATGCGAGCAAGCACGTACATCGAATGAGCGGCCTGGGTGTGCGCGGTGAAGCCCTGCGTTTCCTCAGCGTGGTTGACTGCCATCTTCATCATCCGCAACTGGAATGGGTCATTTTTGGCGACTCCTTGAGCCCAGTCAGTGGTGTACGCAACGAGATCGGTGACTGGAAGCACTCGGTTTACTAGGCCAAGCTCACATGCCTCGTCCGCGTCGATGAAGCGACTTTCAAACAACAGTTCTTTCACTTTCCTCGGATGAAGATCCCATGGCATGCAGAAGTATTGGAAGTGGCTTCCTAGAAACATGGCGTTAGTCGACGCAAAAATGACATCCATTGCGGATGCGATCATCCAACCACCAAATATGCAGTAGCCCTGCACAGCCGCCACCGTTGGTTTCGAAATCTCTCGCCACCGTTTGGTATTGGCGTAAAACTGTTCCCACGTGCGGTCGTACCAGCCTCTGACACCCGGGTCCCAAGGCCTCTCTGCACGGTCAGCAAGCTCATCAGGTGTGCCTAAGTCGTGACCTGCTGAGAAGTGATCGCCGGCTCCAAAAAGACATATGACATTGACTTCGGGGTCGTGGGCAGCGCTCATAAACGCCTCGTCAAGTTCTTCAAGTAGGAGCCGACTCTGTGCGTTGCGATATTCGGGGCGGTCGACGGTGACGTGCGCTACACGATCTACTACCTCATAGCGGATATATCGCCCGGACTCACCTGGATGTGCTTCAGTCATAGCACCGTAGTAGCACGCTGATGAGGCTCACATTGAAAAGAGGGGGAGTAATGACCAAGGTTGACCCGAACAAACATCCGGTCCGCACCCACTACCACTGAAATACGAGGTTGAGCTGAGGTCCTTCGAAGCTCTAGCTTGCGTAGGTCACCTTCAGAAAAGAGCCACATGTCAGATGAGTTTCCGGGGGAGACAATGACGCTACCTATCGAAGGTGCCGCAGCTCTTCGCCAAATTCTAGGAATCCTGTCAGACCACGAAATAGACGATTCCGATGGTCGTCTCAATGCCCTTGATCAACGGTTGTCTCTGGCTTGGAACGGTGAGGAGTGGGAAACGATGACCGCTACTGAGCGAGGAATTCCTATGTCACGCCTCGACGCTGAACTGTTAGTCCGCGGCCTTCGTTTCACCGAAATGATGAGCACCCATCTACCTTTCTTCGACCAAGTCTGCGCAGTCAGCGACTGGATAGTCGGTGAGTTGGACGTGACCTTTCCAGGGGTCTCCGAAACTTGATAGGCGCAACCATCTGAAGACCAGAAATTCGACTATTTGTTGATGTCCCTGGTTCAAGAAGGATCTGTGAATGATCGAAATTTGGTTGCGTCATAACTGCTACCGCAACGATCGAGGGCTGCCTTCCACGCTGGACTGTGTTTCATCGCCCACCGCAACGACGAAATGAGACGCCGTCCGCCGAAAACTGCAACTTTTCTCGATGATGTGCCCCCGAGTTGCGCCAGGCTGTGTGGCAATGTCGCGACAGCAGCGGCCCTCACCACTCGGTATCCCAGCAGTTGTCCGGGTTGAAGAGGTGGGTTGCGAAGGAAGCTCCACGCTTGACGAAGAGCTTCCGACTCACCCAAATCGGGGTGTTCGGTTATCCATGTTCGGAGATCAGCAGCGGTTAACGGTAGCTCGGCGACACCCAAGAGCTCGCCGATCTTGGACTGCTCTTGAACAAATTGGTCAGCTTCAGCGGGATCGAGAACTTGGCAAAAAGTTTGGTACGCCTCCAAAAAAGAATCAGTCAAGGTGTTGTGCACCCATGCACCTAGTCGCGGTTGGTTCGCGGCATAACGAATGCCTCGTTCAGAGGTTCCCGATACAGGCGTGTGTGCTTCGCGGACCACTTGAACTGCGGCATGGACTTCTGGCATGGACCCGTAATTGACGGTGGTTACAAATAGCGACGTGCGGTTGAGACGGCCGAGTGGATCTGTTTCATATTCGGAATGGTCGGCAACCCCTGCAGCTACTTCTGGATGCAGCGCTTGAAGCAATAATGCTCTTACCCCTCCAACGAAACTTGAAACATCCCCCATCACTTTCCAACTCACACTGCCAGGGCCGAAGAGGCCAGGGTCACCTGGATAGAGATGGGTCTGCGATAAAGGTTGTTCTCCTTCTGAGAACAATTGAACAACGCTTGCTGTCAGTCGTTCTTGCAAGGTCATGATGCTTCGACTTTGTCCGTGAGAGAGTCAACAGCTGGCGAAGCGGCGTCAATCCACCACTGGTCCTCCCACCAAATCAAAAAATAAACCAGAGTCACCGCAGTGCCTTCACCGAATCGAACCTCGATGGTTGCCGCGCCATCAATTATTCGACAACGGCCGAAAGCAACAGGGTCGCCGTTCAACAAAAACGGAAAGCCGGACTGAATCATTGCTTGAAAGGCGGAAGGGTCGACATTTTGTCGAAATGACGGAGAAGCGAACTCCCGCGCCTCTTCAAAAGCGCCGCGGCTCAGAGCATTGATTTGGGAGGAGATTCTTTTTTGAAGGTTGTCCCGCGTGTTGTCCCCACAATTGGGTTCGTCGTTGACGATAGAAGTTGAGGTAACTGAAGTCGTTGGCTTCGAGATGAGATCGTTTTGTGGTGCCGCTTGGGGTGGATCTGCGGCACAGCTGCTCAAAACGATGAGAACAATTACTCCTGACGCGGCTTGGAGGAGTTGTGAAGGTCTACACGTGTTTTTGGGTGTCATCGGTGCAGATATGAGTGACACGACGCGCTACCAAGGCTCTCGTTTGAAGTGATGGATCAGATTGCCATCAACTTAGGCGTTCTGAAAGGGGGGAAAGCCCCCGGGACAGCTACAGAATTGGATTCTTAGAGGCTGGCCCGAAGGCTTAGAAGAGGTTGGGGGACCTCTAGAGATCAATTTAGTACTAAATAGAAATAGTGTGCAACCTTAAACGCCGTGTTTCCTAAAAAAAGTGCGAGTCAGCGGGGCTGGTTCCAGCAAGATGCCGCGACCCGTTACCGTGCATCTAAGAGATCACACAACAGGAGATCGACCTGTGAGTCCCATCGCTCAGATCTTGAAGCCTGATAAATCGAAACTTAAACGCGTCCTTAAATGGATTGTCGTGGTGAATGCCGTCTTGGCAGCAGTTGGAATTGTGATTGGTGGAAATTCTGATTTCGTCGGCCGGGTGCATGGGACCAGTTTTTTGCTGGTCATCACTGCAGCCAGTTTGGTTGCCATCGAGCAGGGGAAATTCAGGACTGAAATAAAATATGCGTGGTCGATCGGATCAGCATGTTCGGCCGCCATAGGGGTGTTCGTAATAGTTCTCATTTGGGGGTTCGAACCACCAGACGCCTTTGGGCGACCTGTTGGGTCGGTAGCAGTAGTTGCAGTGGCGATCACTTATTGCGCAGTGATCTCAGTGATAGCTGAGCGGGCTCGTTTACGTCTGATTTGTTGGATAGGGGCCTTAGGCCACAGCTGCTATGTGTTGGTCCTCATCTGGTTCGAAATCAGTGCCATGCCAGGAAGGGCCCTGGCGTTACTTGCCGTGGGTCAGTCAGCGTGTTCCTTGCTCGCAGTGATTGATTTCATCGGTTCTCGTCGAGCCACAAGGGGTGCTGCTTCCCCGTTGACACGAAGCGCCCAATATTGTCCATACTGTGGCGCCACTGAGTTGGTCAGGTCCGCTAGCCACAACGAATGCGAGGGTTGCGGCGGACGATTTCAGACTATAGATACTTGAATAAGTCAACCCGCGCGTAAGTCCAGGTCAGGGATAAGTGGAGCTGCCTGGTGGCCGACCATCTTCCAGAGCCCTTGGTTCTTCTTGAACACATTTACAGCCGCAACCGCGGACAAGGAAGACCCCAGAAGGTTCTCTTCAACGAAAACCCAAGCAGTTTGGCTGTCGCCATGACATCTGACGTTCGAAGTTAGAAATTGTGGCGGTTCTGGACCTGAAAAAATTTGCTCAAATGACACACGAATTTGCTCCCACCCAAAGATTGTTGGCCACCCAGGGTGTGTGCACCAAGCCTCGTCTGAGTTAACCCAGAGTTTGGTCATTCCCTCGATGTCGGCACTTTCGAAAAGTGTGTAGAAGGAAGCGTTCGCTTGCTCTAAGTCCTGCATAACAGCGATGTCCTGTAAGTAAGCAACAGAGAGTTCAGACTCTGGACTACCAGTTGTCTCCTCCTTGTTTTCTCAGTCGCGTTTCGACTGACCCGAACTGAATGAGAACAACATAGAACCATTAGCCGGCGCCGCATAGGTTGACGTCCTAGGTTTCTTCAGATTGGATTAGCGGTCGAATGACTGGTCTACGGGACGATATGTGTACCCACCCGGATCGCATGGAGACATGAATTTGTCGTACACATCAAGCGAGGCAGGTCCAAGTCAAAGTGACCCGGAGTACATAGTCGTTGGAGCAGGGCTTGCGGGTCTTGCTGCTGCTGTGACGCTGCATCGCGCCGGTCGAGAAGTCGTTCTTCTTGAGCGTGACGACTCTGTGGGGGGAAGAGTTCGAACCGATATTGAATCTGGATTTGTTCTCGACCGGGGTTTTCAAGTTTTGTTGACGACTTACCCTGAGCTAGGTCGCCATTTAGACTTGGCCTCACTGAATCTTCGCCCGTTTATCCGTGGTGCGAACGTATGGGACGCCGGCCGGTTCGTTGAGCTGGCGCATCCTCGTAGTTCTTTTCGTGGAGCCCTAAACGCTCTACGCACAGGGGCGTTTACGCCAGGAGACAGGTTTCGGCTGTTGAAACTCGGTGTTCGGCTTGGACGATCGAAACATCTCCTGATGACACCAGCCGACGACTGCCCAACAGGTGAATTATTGGAAAGATTGGGATTTTCTAGCCACTCGATGATGACGTTTTGGGAGCCGTTGCTTTCGGGAATTCAACTGACTTCTTCTCTTGAAGGTTCAGCGAGACTGGCGTCACTCATCCTGCGTTGCCTTGCCCGCGGCCCAGCAGCAGTGCCTGCTGAAGGTATGCAAGCGATTCCGCGTCAGATGGCTTCGAACTTACCTGCGAACGTGATCCGACTCCGAACCGAAGTTGAAGCTATCCATGGATCAAAATTGTTGCTCACCGGTGGAGAAGAGCTGTCCGCTCGGAGGGTTGTGATCGCCACGGAACAAAGGACAGCAGCACGTCTATTGAGAGAAGAGTCCCGCTCAACAAGATCGCAATGGCACGCATATTTTGGTGCCGACGAGGCTCCGAACGACAGCCGCGCAATCCACCTCATGGCGGCAGGTCAAGGACCTTGTAGAAACCTGGCGATTATGAGCAACGTTGCCCCAGAGTACGCGCCGCACGGTAAAGCGCTGATAGTTGTTGCAGGCCCCACAACAGATGCAGAGCCGCCCTTGACCCAAGTTCGACAACAGTTGCAAAGCGTCTTTGGTAGCCAAACCGAATCATGGCAGTTGCTCAAGGCTGGGGTAGTGGCTGAAGCTCAGCCAACATTTGTGCCAGGAACCCCCCTAGTCAGACAACAACAACTAGGGAATTTCCTGATAGCTGGCGATCACCAAGCCACGCCCTCCATACAGGGAGCTTTGGTGTCGGGGCGAGTCGCCGCACACGCTGCTATAGCGGAGTAAACACCCAATTTCTCGCCGGCCGTTTCAATCTATTTAGCGCTAAACTCTCGTTGTCGATTGAAGGGCTATTAGGTGAGCAGCACAAAAGAAACTGCAGCTCTTATTGACGTCACAGCCCCGGGATCTCTGCCGTTTGTCGATTTTGCGATATCAGATTTCTCTGAACTCGTCGCCGCAACACAACAACTCCAAGCTTCGAACCACTGGGTAGTCAGAACACCAGCTGGACCATTAGTTGTTGGATACGAACAAACTCGCGAAATTCTCCGCGACCCGGCGTGGATAACTGTGCTGTCAGGTGTCGGCGCTCTTCAAGCCGAAGGTCAAAATGAAATTGACTTCGAGACACTCGTTAATAGAGCCCGTGACATGCTGCCAGGCGCCGGCGACCAAGTAGAAATGCGACCCAATTTGTTGTCGGTTGAAGGTGAGGACCACCGGCGGTTACGGCGTCTGGTCAGTTCATCGTTCACGCCTGCTAGCAGCGAATCGCTGCGACCCTTCATGCGCGAACATGCCGATCAGTTACTCAAACCAATAGTGCAGCGAGGAGAGGGAGATCTCGTCGCCGAATTCTGCAGACCATATCCGATACCTGTGATCTGTCGGCTTTTAGGTATAGATGATGATGACCATGAACGATTTGGCCGGTGGGCCGACATAATTTTTTCCGGGTTAGATGCCGATACTGAGGCAGTAATAGGGCGTCTCGAGCAAATAACTTCTGCGCAACGCGAACTCGACCAATACGCCACCGGTTTGGTAGCTGAACGGAAGGGCTGCCCGCATGCTGACCTAGTCAGCGATCTAGTACAAGCAAGCTATGAAGAGGACCGCTTAAGCCCCGACGAGCTGGTCGCAATGATCGAAGCGATACTCCTCGCAGGGACCGACACCACGAGAAATCAGCTGGGGTCGTTGCTCGCGGTACTAGCCACTCAGCCGGAGCAATACCAACGTCTTAGAAATGACAGATCTCTGGTCCCAGCAGCTATCGAAGAATCGTTGAGATATATAGGGGCAGTTCGTACTACTGCACGAGTCGCTAGCGAGGACTTAATAGTTGACGGCCTGTTTTTCCCATCGGGAACCACAGTGCTGCTAGGGCTTCATGCTGCGGGACTTGGCCAGCCAGAGGACGGTTTCCGATTCGACCTTGACCGAAGTGACCGAGCACCGCACTTAGCTTTCGGCCTCGGAGCCCACCATTGTTTAGGTGCCGCGTTGGCTCGAGCCGAACTGCAAGAAGCACTGAACTCATTCTTGGATGTAATTCCGGCCTACCAATTAGCAGCCCCGGTTTCTTGGAAGCCCCTCTCCATGGGTATTTGGGGACCGGATGAACTTCAATTCCGGATTCTCGCTGAGTCGACCGACGGCAATGAAATCGAAACCCTGGCTGGTGTTGAAAGAGAAACGACAACGCTGGAAGCAGGTTTACCGGCCCCTGACTCGGAAAACCAGTGGATTAGAGATGCTCACGCCGTTCGCAGAGTGATTGTCGCAGGAGTACCACGTTTGGTAAATGCCCCGTCCTTCCCCCCGGCCATTCGTCTTACCCACACCACACTTCGATTCGGGTGGGCGTTTCTAAGTTGGAAGCTCCTAGACCGTCGCCTGTCTGGAGAAGAAAAAACGAAATCGCTTTATCGTCGACTCCGGATCGCTGCCGAACGGCTAGGGCCCACCTATGTGAAGCTCGCGCAACTCATATCTGCAGCGGAAGGCGTTTTCCCACAAGCCCTTGTTGACGAATGTTCACGTTGCCGGGACCAAGCCAAGCCTTCGAAATGGCTGAGGATCAAACGAATCTTGAGTAAAGACCTTGGTTCTCTGCCTGACTCTTTCG
>Ga0163108_10003009_pt1 | contig 12084 bp, 9 predicted proteins | sample Fk1155metaG_FD_109644 | JGI IMG/M metagenome (GOLD analysis project Ga0163108, IMG submission 109644) | Marine microbial communities from the Central Pacific Ocean - Fk160115 155m metaG | ecosystem: Environmental > Aquatic > Marine > Oceanic > Photic zone | place: The Central Pacific Ocean...
CGAGGTGCTGTCAGCAAGAAAGACGGTCTGTCCGCTTTCGGACGCGATGGCAGAACTCTGCATCTTTCCGCTTCGAAGTCGAAGTGGTTTGACGATGCTCCAGAGTTGTTGTGCCAGGTCATAAACACGCTGGTAGTACTTCTGGTGTGCCTCGGGCCCAAATCGTTCATCAAATTCTACGATCGACGCCTGGTTCTGCTCGAAGAACTCATAGGCCATCAGGTTGCCGATACGCGACCGGATGTCGATGGGGATTTCATCGTCGTCCACTGGTGTTTTGACGACCTTGAGAATGCGGCTTTGCGACTCGACCAAGAGCCCGCCACTGGACTCGGCCGCGCCGGAGAAATCTTCCAGGAGCCCCTGGCAGTTGTCTGCCCTGAGGAAGGCCGGAGAGACGACGCAAATCAGGGCTTCGATCGATTCCAGTGCCGGGATAAAGTGCTGCCGCGACTGTTCGTCGGTGGGCAGGCCGCTGATGTTGGCGATTGTCAGGGGTTCGCCGGCTAGTTGCTGGAGTCGCACCTGGACGTGTTCGACGAGTTGCGAGACCCAGCCCTGTTGCCCGGGCACCATCGGATGGTCATCGAGTGGGGCCGAAAGGACGGCCACGCTGCTCTGACGTATCGAGTCCACGATCTGCATGATCGCGGTGTGATCGGTGCTTCCCAGAACCGTGTTGGTCAAAACGTTGGGATCGACCTGGAAAGATGAGTCGGTCGGGCCGGGTTCTCCTCGCTGGTAATCCTTCAGTCCGCGGACTAAGTCCGCGGGATCCTGAAACCGGTCTTCCGGGGACTTCTCCAGGCACTTCAGTACGAGGCTGTCGAGAGCCTGGGTGGTTCCCGGCACCTGTTGTGAGACCGGTCCGGGAGCGTGATTGAGGATCTTGTTGAAGACGTCGCCGAGGCTGTTGCCGGCAAAGGGGTTGTGGCCGACCAGCATCTCGTAGATGACAACGCCCAGGCTGAAAATGTCACTGCGGTGATCTGCGTCGGCGCTGCGGCCCAGGACCTGCTCGGGACTCATGTAATTCGGGGTGCCGATCACCTGGCCGGCCAGCGTCTGTTGTGCGATCGTCTGCTGGTTGTCTGACTCGTCGGCACCAACGAGCCTTTTGGCGAGGCCGAAGTCGAGGATCTTGCCCTGGCCACGCTCGTTGACGTGGATGTTGGCGGGCTTGATGTCGCGATGGACGATGCCGCTTTCATGGGCCGCCGTCAGCGCGTCGGCCAACTGGATCGCGATGTCCAAGACGGGATCAATTTCAAGCCGCTTCGAAGCCAGCAACTCGTCGAGAGGTGAGCCGGACAACAATTCCATCGCGATGAACAGGCGATTGTCATCGGTCTCACCGACCTCGTAGATCACGCAGACATTCGGGTGAGTCAGTGCCGAGGCTGCCTTGGCTTCGGTCAGGAATCGCTGCCGGTGTTCCTCGAGCTGTGAGAGTTCGGCGGGTAGGAGCTTGACGGCGACTTCGCGGTCCAGCCGAGTGTCTTCGCAGAGGAAGACCTCGCCCATCGATCCAGCACCGAGCTTGCGGATCATCTTGTAGTGATGAATAAACTCTTCGGACATCCGGACGTCTTGTAGAACAGAGGTGGGCAACCGGCTCCACGAAACCAATTCGCGAACGTGGCTCACCGTCACCGGAGGTGGAGCTGGAAACGTGTCGAATCGGAACCGCGGCCAGCCTCAGACAGGCCAGCAAACCTGCGAGTTTACGCCTCGATTTCCGCTCTGGCAAGCGCTCGTGATTTTAAGTCAAACCACGGGCCAAAGTGGTCAGGGCGTTTTCGAATCGCGGAAACGCAATGAAAAGAGATCGGAATCGATCATGACAAATCGCAGGCGAACCGGTTTCCCGGCGAGTGAGCTCAGGTCGTGACCCCGGGCCCATTTGACGACTCGTTTCACGTGGTCCCCGACCAGGGGAGGGCATTCCATGAGGCTGAAACCGCGGATTGGCTTCCCCGCGGAATCCTGGATCTCGACACGGATGTCACCTGCCGCGCTGGTTGAATAGTTGATTTCAAGTTGTTGGCCCTTGAAGCGGATCGGACGGGTCAACAATTCTCCTCGCCGATCGGTTGCATGCACCGACGCAAACCCGTCGGTGCGGATCGTGTAGCGGCGTTCCCGGACGTAGATCGACATCTCGGCCGGACCGGTGGGGACCACGTTCAGTGCCGCATAGTTGGACCGATTGCCCCACTTCGACGGATCGAGGCCTGGGCGAATGAACGCCTGGCCGAACGTGCGGTCGTAATGGTTTGTGCCTCGCGAGGTCATGAACATAATATCTGTCGATGCGCCGCGATCGGGCATGAAACGCGTGGGCAATGCGACGTAGATGTGGGGTGCGCGAAAATAAGGGTGCGTGCCGCTGGTGTAGAGATGTTCGCCGGGCCGATTCGGGTTCATCGCCACGGGAACCGACCAACGAATGAAATCTTCAGAGACGCAACGGCTGATGGTTCGCAGGCTGCCGTGAGGTGTTTTCCAGGTGCGAAAATAGCACACGTAACACTGTTCACTTTCTGACCAGAACGACACGTTCTGGGAATCGAAGGCGAACGCCCGGGAAGTGATGATCGGCGTCTCTTTCAGTTTCTGCCAATGGATGCCGTCGCCCGAGGAAAATCCGAACAACCCACCTCCCTTGTGGACTCCGGCCAACGCCTTGAATCGAGCCTGTTTCGGTACGCCGGGCCGCCGGTCGAGAAACGGGCTGAAGTTGTGTGCAATCCACTTGGTGTTGGCCACGATCACGTTGTTCTTTCGAGAACCATCGACGGCGAACAGGCCAAGGTCCGGTCCGGACCAGTGCACGCCGTCGCGGCTTTCCCAGTAGTGCGTGGTTTCCAGCGAATCCCCGTCGAATTTTGCTGAACCGCCGCGGTCGAACCGTCGGAATACGCTGCCATCCTTGATGACCGTGGCGTAATGCCCCGAGGGAGTCCCCGGGACCAGTGGCGTTGGTGCCGGTTCGTGGAGTTTCAGCCGGAGACCGTCGAGTTTCCCGATCAGGAAATGATCGACGAACAGTTCTCTTCGAGAGCCGATGTCGCGGACGTCACCGGCTGCAGCAGCATCAATGTTGACCAGGGGCAGCAACAGACAGCAGGCAGCCACCAGGAACATGGTGCGGATGGAATCCGACGTCTTGGGATGAGACATGAGAGGGAATCTCGTTGACTGAATGGGTGACGGTCACAATGATTTCAGGAACCGGATGATTGCCTTGCGATCTGCGGCCGGCATGGATCGAAAGGCCTCGCTGGCCATCCGAGCTTCGCCGCCGTGCCAGAGAATCGCTTCTTCGAGGCTGCGGGCGCGCCCGTCGTGGAGGTAGGCTTCGCCGCCGCCTACGCCACGCGTCAGCCCGAGGCTCCAGAGCGGAGGCGTTCGCCATTCCGAGCCGGAAGCGGCGTGTTCGTTGAGGTTGTCGGCGAGGCCGGGACCCATGTCGTGCAGCAGCAGGTCGGTGTAGGGCCGGATCGTCTGGTTGCGGAGTTCGGCAAGGGGATGGTGAGGGCCGGTGGTGAGTTCTGGTGTGTGACATTTCACGCAGTGGGCAGTCGTGAATAACCGCTCCCCTCGCAGGGCCTCGGCGTCGGCCAGGTTACGACGGGCGTTGACGCCCAGCGTGGAGAGATAACGGGTCATCCTCGCGAGGTCGACGGCGGCCAGTTCGGGCCTGGTGGCAATGGTTTCACCGTCGAGCCTGGAGAAAATCGCGGTCGTGACACCCATGTCACTGTTCAAGGCTCCGGCGATCTGGTGACGCAGGCGAGCTTGCCCGGCCTTGTAGCCGAAGCGTCCCAGACGAAGCTGGCCGGTTTCCGGGTCGATCAGGGTCTGCGGGCGGCCGGAAATTCCATCCTTGTCACCATCGTCGGGGTCGGCTAGGGCGAGGATCCTGCTTTCGCTGACTGCCTCGAGCAGGCCCAGGCCGACCAGCGGTGGTGTGAGCCGAACGGAGAAATGCTCGGGCGTGGGGCCAACGAACGTGTAGACCGGCTTCTGCAGGGAATAGGTCGTCCCGTCGGTGAACCTGTCGTGGGTGGTCGTGTAGGCGGTGATCGTCACGGTGGCCTCGGGTTTGTCGCTGCGGGCCTGTGGCTGCAGCGCGGTGCCGAGTTGCGGATGGGGTGAACCCTTCGCGTCGGCGCCGATCTTGACGACTGTCTGGTGCATCGGCGCACCGATGGGCGGGGGAAGGGCCCGCCCGTTGTTGACATGGCAGGCGACGCAACTGCGGGCGACAAATTTCGGGCCGAGCTTGCCGGCCTGCTCTTCAAACGCCGGGTTGGGTTGGTCCGAGTGTGCACCGTTGCCGAAATCGGTGTGATGCAGGCGTCGGCCGAGCATGAACGGCTGGGCGCTTTCGGGAGCCATGTTTGCCGCCATCTGCTTGAAACGTTCTCGCGGCTCCCTGGAATACTGGTAGGGCAGCGTGGTGCCACCGCCGCTCCACGCTGACCGCGGCAAGGGTTGCGATTCGAGCTTCCTGCCATCGCCATACCAGGGGACGATGCCTCGGCCGACGATGTAGAGCGTCGCGGTGCCGTAGTAGTTCTTGCGACCGTTCTTGGGTGCGACAAGGAACGGGCTAAACTCGAATTCCATGCGGTCACCAGGTTTCAATGCCCGTCGCTGCGATGCGTTGTAGGCGATCGTCGTCGTGTAACGGTGTGTCGCGACCTGCCTGGTCGCGACATTGTGGTGATATTCGGCGACGGTATTGATGCCCCGGAAGAAACAGCGGAAGTCGGGCCGGTTGAGCGGGGTCAGCGATGTGATATTGACGGTGATGTCCTTGCCACCCTTGGCCACGTGGTCGACCAGTTCGATGGCGACGGTTCGCTCTTGCCAGTACCAGCTCAGGAAGTGAGCGTAAGCCCCGACCTCTCTCGCATGACGGTCACGGACCCGGTCGGCAATCCGTGTGATCAGCGCATCCGACGTGTGCTGTGTCGTCGGCGGTTGCCGCTTCGTGCTCGAGTCGAAAAGCGGAATGATGTCCGCTTCGGCAGCTGGTTTACCAGCCCTGGCAGTGACACAGGCGAGGCAGAAAACCAGGGTGAGCTGAAGCGATCTGGTCATTCCCCGTCATTCCCAACAGTTCCGGCAAAGCAGGACCAGAAGTCCAGACTACCATCAACACCGGCAGCATGCATATCAGCCTGTCGGTCGACTTGTGTGGGAACTTGGCTCACCGATTGGCGTCGTGAACTGGATGAGCTTCGCACGACCTGGTGACGGCATTGTTGTTCTGGGGCATCCCGGTTGCCAGAATCCTGTTTCCATGGCTGGCTCTCGCCCGGGTGTGTGGAGCGTGTGTAGCCTTTGAGGACGGGAGGGGATCGAGTTTTCGTCAATCGAATCATGACCCGACGCGCGGGCAGGCTGCTGGCCGTTTGCCTGGTTGGGGCCGGCGTTTTCGCCGTGGCCTGGGCTGCCTCGCAAACGGAATTCGTGTTGCAGCTGTTCGACTCCGGTGTCAGTGCAGAGGCGAAGCTTTCTTCCCTGAAGAGCTTCTTTGATCGTTTCGGTGTCTTTGCACCACTTGTCTATGTCGGGCTGGTCGTGATCGAGGTGATCGTGGCGCCCTTGCCGGGGGCGATGTTGTACGCACCGGGTGGGGTTATCTTCGGTGCCATCCCGGGCGGGTTCTATTCGCTGCTGGGCAACGTGGTTGGTGCTGGACTGGCGTGTCGGCTGATGCGGTGGCTGGGCCGTGAACGGATCCGCGGGATCGTCGAGCAACGGGACCTCCAGAAGTACGAGCAGCGGCTGGAATCACATGGCGTGCTGGTCGTTTTTCTCCTGAGAGTCAATCCGCTGACGTCCTCGGATATCGTGTCCTACGCCGCCGGGCTGACACCGATACCCGTCTGGAAGGTGATGCTGGGAACGCTGGTGGGCATGGCGCCGCTGTGTTTTCTGCAGGCGTGGCTTGCCGATGAACTGCTGATTCGGTTTCCGGGGCTGATCTACCCGCTGGTCGCAATCTGTGTGATCTACCTGGGAATCGCGATCTGGTTCGTACGACGAGTGCGGAGGGCGGCCTCTTGCGGGCCCCGATGAAAAAACGTCCGGTCGGAGACCGGGGACGTTCTGAAGAGCCTCTGGCGGGAATCTCCTGTTCCTCTGCTACAATTTCAGAGTCGATTCGATCAGCAGGTTCTGTGGTGCCGATCGTATTCGGTGGCGGGAAGAAAACGGAGTCCGGGTGACTCCCCCCCTTACGCCTGTGGCTTGGATTCTGATCATCCGGGTCACGATCATCGTTGAGACGACAAGATGTCTGCAGCAGCAGAAGTGTCCGATCGGTTGGTGGCTCGGCCGAAACAAAATTGGGTAATCAACCCGATTTCGGATCTGCTGTTCATCATCGGAACCCCGTTACTGGCTTTTGCCTGGGCGGCGGTGGTCTTCATCAACTTTGGTACGGCGATGGTGATTTCGATCTTCATCGTCTTCAACGTGGCACACCACCTGCCGACGTTTATTCGCATCTACGGGGACCGGGATCTGCTGGCCCGGTTCCGCTGGAGCCTGCTGCTGGGGCCGGTGCTGCCTTTTTCGATGGCGATGCTGGCCGTTTGCTTTGTCATTCGTTCCGACTATCCAATCAACAACGTGATGTGCCTGGGATTGATTCTGACGGTGTGGGATCCATGGCATTTCTTCATGCAGCACTACGGGTTCATGCGGATTTACGACGGAAACAATCGGGCCCCCCGCAAGCTTGCCTCGCGGATGGACATGATCTTGTGCGCGAGCTGGTTTCTGCTTGTCATGCTCGGTGCGGTGCACTGGATGCCCGACCTGCTCTATGACATTCAATGCAACCATGGCATACCGCTGTTGCAGTTGTTCGATTCGGGTGTCTATGAAACGTTGCAGCAGGTGGTCCTGGCCGCCGTCGTCGTCTCGAGCGTTGCCTACCTGGTGTACCTGCGGTGGTGTGCGGTCCAGGGATTCTTCATCAGCTGGGCCAAGTTGTTGCTGTTCGCGATCACCTTCGGCGTGATGTACCTGACATACATCCCCAACGCCCTCGTCGAGCGATTTCTCCCCGGCTGGACTTTTCCGGTGGGCTTTGCCGCGCTGGGAATGGTCCACGTAAGTCAGTACCTGGCCATCGTCTGGAAATACAATCGCAGCCTGGCGACGGACCAGGAGAATTCCCGGCCGGGGCTGTTCAGGACCAGCTTTGCCCGTGGCGGGCTGATGGTCGTGTTGTGCTATGTGGCGTGTTGCCTGGCGTATGGTTTCATCCTGAGCCCCTACCGGTTCGGGACGTTGCTGCCACCGGAAAGCGTTGAGTGGTCGCAGTGGATCGTGGGGACCTTGATTGCCTTGAGCTTCACATCCACCCTGCTGCACTACTACTACGATGGTTTTATCTGGAAGGTCCGGAACAAGGAAAATCAGCGTCACCTGGCAATGCAGCAGGGCAGCGGTGCGGACCCGCACAGCACGTCCTGGTGGGAGACCCACCGCAGTTCCCCGGTCCTCTCGACATTCATGAGGCAGGGACTCTACTTTGGCCTGCCGATCCTGGTCGTGACGATCAGCTACTGGATGGTCAGGCAGGACCCGCTTAGTGAGCCGGATGACCAGATCCAACAGGCCATTGAACTGCAGGCTCGCGGCCTGGTCGATCAAGGTGTTCGCGAGGCCAGACTGGCCATTGCCGGAATCGAGAAACAACTCGATATCGAGCGACAGATGATCGGGATCCGTCCCAGGGCCTTGCACTTCACCTATGTCGCGGACCTGGTCTACATGAAGTCACTCGCCACAAACCGTTTGATTCTGCAAACAGATCCGGCCACCGATGCCGAGGCGAGAACGCGGCACCGGCGTGCCGTCTCGGAAGCGATCGCTGCACTCGAACAGGCGTTGGCAAGTCCGGGTCCATTTGGTCATCGCAGGAATCCGGACATGCGGCGTGAAGATGTCGAGTCGTTGTTGGCCAGCCGGAGGCAGGAAATCGGGGAGATCGACAGGTGAGCATTGGTGGTTGGGGCTCCCGGGCCGCCTGCCGAGGGATCTGCACCTTTTCGTTACAATCCAACGCCGTCGCCGGTCTGCGGTTGATTCGCTGAACAGCCATTGCAACTTTGTCTGCGGAACGAAATGGAAACGACGGACCGGCTGTCAGGTCAGGTGGCAATCGTAACCGGAGGTGGGTCGGGCATCGGGCAGGCCGTTGTCGCGGCACTGGTCGAGTCGGGTGTGGCGGGCGTGGCCATCGCCGACATCGATCCCGGTGAGAGTGAAGGCCGGCAACGAGACACCGGTGTGGATGTTATCTCACATCAGGTGGACGTGGCCGACTCATCTGCCGTCAGGCAATTCGTGGCTGACACGCACGCGAAATTCGGCCACATTGACATCCTGGTCAACAATGCCGGGATCGCTCCGGTAGTGAGCTGGGCTGATGTGACCGAGGAAAACTGGCGACGGGTGCTGGACGTCAACTTGAATGGTGCCTTTTTTTTCGCACGGGAAGTCCTGCCGCACATGCGGGAGCAACAGTCGGGACGGATCGTGAATATTTCCTCGACGGGAGCCTTTCTCGGCAGCCTGACGGCACATCCGGCCTATGGCGTCAGCAAGGCCGGCCTGATCGCGTTGACAAAATCTCTGGCCAAGGAGTGTGCCGCGGACGGCATCCTGGTCAACGCGATCGCGCCTGGTTCGATCGATACTCCGCTGCTGAACCAGTTGGGCGAGGACGCGCGTGCCGAGTATGCCGAGGCGTCACTGTTGAAAAGGCAGGGGTCGGCTAGTGAACTGGCCGCTGCCGTCATTTTCCTGGTTTCGGAATCGGCGACATACATCACCGGGTCAACGTTGCACGTCAACGGTGGCTCGCTCTTGATCTGAACCACCAACCGACCCACAGGGAGCCTGCCAATGGCAGAATTTGAGCGATGCATCATTGATCCGGGTTCGCTGCCGTCCTGGGAAGCCCCCGATGGTTCGCGACGGGTCCAGGGTTTGATTTCAGCGGAGAGTTGTGGTGCGGAGGATCTTGCAGCCGGCTTGTGGTGGCTGCATCCGGGTGAGGAGTGTGAGCCGGATGTCCATCCCGACGCATCGGAGCTTTATTACGTCGTCAGTGGCCAGGGAGTCTTGCGGCTCGGTGACGAAAAGTATGAGGTCCGCGCCGGGATGACCATCTATATCCCGATGGGAGTCGAGCACCAGACGTGCAACACCGGCGACGAGGACCTGTGTTACTACTGGGCGTTTGCTCCACCGCCGAGTGGTCCTTCGAAGGCCGAAGAACAGGGATGGAAGCAGGTCAGTTGACGCTGTTGCCGGGACAGGATCCGGCGTTGGTGGTGCTCAGGGAAATTGGATCCGGACCTCGTCCAAGGCGACATAGCCTTCCGGTAAACGGTGGCGCCAGACCGGGTAATCGACATCAGGCCGTAACTGGTGCGGGTCGCCATCGAGTGGACCCATTGGGGCGATGTCCAGGGGAAACAGCACCAGCAGGATGTCGGCGTTGACATCGGCCAGCACGGTGTCCAGGGGGGTCCGTCCGTAACTGGTGGTACGATCATGCCGGCTGCCCAGGCACGTCCACTGATCAATGTCTGCCCGGGCCTGGATCGTCACCTCCGACCATTCGGGCGTGATCGGGATCGGCTGGCCGGTCAGAAGCCAGCCCGTACAGATGCCGTCATGCACTCCCTGGCACAACAGGTGAAATTGAGTTTCGCGTGGCAGGAGTTCTCCCTTGAGCCGGAGCGTCAGTTCGGCATCGACGAAGTTGGTGCCGAAACCCTGTTGGACGAAATGATTGTCCCCGCCAATCGAGCGTTTTCGTTCACTGGGGCCGCCCTGGGTGTCGAGCATGTACAGCAGGTGCATGTAGCCTGCACCGGGTGGGGCGTGATTGTAGTCGATCCACCAGGGCGAGCGAGAAATGGCAGATCCCCCGGACAACTCGAGCGGTTTTTCACCGTCGAAGTTGCTGTCCCACCCGTACCAGCCACCGGGTCCATCATCAAAGGTTTCACGGTAAGTACTCGGCATGAATCATTCTCCCGGGGCCGGTGACATCGAGGTCTGAAATTGTAGCAATGCAGACAAGTTACCCGGTGACGGGGATCCTGGTTTCCAGGGGAATTTCTCGCGAGAGAAGGTCCAGAAATCAGCGGTGAAGCAGGCTATATTGGTGAGTGTGTGGCAGGAACAGGATGACGTAGATCGAGAAGTGGTGACCCATGACGCGTGCAGATGAAAACTCCGGGGACAGGCGACTGGGTTCGGCCAGGGTCGGTCGGCGATCGACTGTTACGTGCCTGTTTGTCGTTACTGCGCTGGCCTTGGTGGCTGGTACAAAGCCCGGTCGACCGCACGACAAGTCTGTCGGGCCACGAACCGACACAACCCTGTTCAACGGCAAGAGTCTCGAGGGGTGGTCGTCGGGCCAGAAGAAATACTGGTCGGTAAAAGATGGTGCCATCGTCGGCCATTCCGGCGTGAACGTGCCGAAGAACGAATTCCTCTGGTCGGAAGTGACGGTGAAAGATCTCTACCTGGTGGTCGACGTGAAACTTGCGCCGGACAGCTGCAATGCGGGAATTCAGTTTCGCTCGAAGAAGGCCAACGCCAGCGGGCAGGCGCTGGGTTACCAGGCCGACGTCGGTGCCGGTGTCTGGGGAAAACTTTATCACGAGCACGGTCGAGGAAAACTCGACTGGAACAATCGCGCGGCCAAGATCATCAAACGTGGTGGCTGGAACCGCTACGAGATTCTTGCCATGGGGCACACGATCTGGACGGCGATCAACGGGACGCTTTGCGTGGCCATTGAGGACCCAAAAGGTGAGTTGTCAGGAAAACTCGCATTTCAAATCCACGCTGGACCACCACAGACCGTTCGCTACCGGATCATCAAGTTGGTCCACAACCCCAAGCTCGAGCTGGCCGGGTTTTCGAAGAAACAACTTCTCGAGGCCCTGCCACGGAAATAGGTTCCTGACGGTCGGCGTGCATTCCGTTCGTTCAGGAGGAGGCCTCAGCGGTTAGGCCGTCCAGGTGCGCGAGCACTTCGGCAACCGGCGTGACATCACCGAGGTCGATGTCGATGTCGAGCAGGTTGACTTCGTGCATCAACTCGCAGCGTTCCCCGATTGCCTCCTTCGGCACGATCACTCGAAAACTGTCGACCGCGTCGCGACAGGTGGCATAGACACAATGGCTGGTGCTGATCCCGGTAACGATCAGCGTGTCGATCGAGAGTGAGGTCAGCATCTCGTGCAGGTTCGTCCCCTTGAACGATGACGCGTACCGCTTGTAGACGATTTTTTCTTCGGGGCGGTGTTCGAGCCTGGCGTCGAGTGCAAACAGTTCCCCGGCCTTCCCCTCGGGCACCGACCACTTCAGCTTGCGGTTCTGGGGGCTGGGCGGATCGGCCGGGTCCCAGGCCAGCGAGGTGAAAAAGATCGGGATTCCGGCACGGCGCGAGGCGGCCAGGACCTGGCAGGTGCCTTCCATCACGCTGTCGAGGTTGCTGCCGATCTGCATCTCCGGGTCAAGCCAATAGCGGGCCATGTCAATCACGATCAGTGCCGGTCGTTGTCCCCATCCCACACGCATTCCCCAGCCGCGTTGCAGGTAGTTCTGTTTGAGCGTGGCGAGATGGTCTCGGAGTGGCGCCCGGAGTTCATCGGGCAGACGCAGGTCATCGGCTCCGAAGGACAATTGCGGCGAGGTGTCATCGTTCATCAGTGCTTCCTTCGGGTAAACGAGTGGCGCGAACACAGGCCCGGCCAACGAGGTGAACAAACCGGCCGCGATTGCGGACACGACAGATCAGCAGGATGGCCAGACGATACACGGTTTTCGGCGGTGGCACTTTCGATAGCGGCTTTCCGCATTTATGATGCGTTCGCAAATAATACCGAGGATGATGGAGGCCACGCGAATGAGTCGGATCTTGCTGACGATAGTTATTTCGGCCGGCCTGCTGCCGGGAATCACGTCCGCCGGGAACTGGCCGGCATGGCGGGGCGCCGACGGTATCGGGGTCAGCAGTGATTC
>Ga0163108_10003010_pt1 | contig 12084 bp, 13 predicted proteins | sample Fk1155metaG_FD_109644 | JGI IMG/M metagenome (GOLD analysis project Ga0163108, IMG submission 109644) | Marine microbial communities from the Central Pacific Ocean - Fk160115 155m metaG | ecosystem: Environmental > Aquatic > Marine > Oceanic > Photic zone | place: The Central Pacific Ocean...
CATCTTGGACCCAGGCGAAACCTTCGCCGGAGAATTGGAGTTTGACCTTGAATCGTTACCCGATGAGGGGGTTTGGGAACTCGATTTGATGTTGGGAGACAACAGGGCCTACGATTTCACGGTGGTGCGAGAGGGTGGATTTTACGACTACTTTCAGCAGGAAGAAGAGGTCGTGCTCGACCCAGCACAAAAGTTTGAGACCTTGGTGCGCAAGCCACCGCAGATTGAGGTGACCCGTCGACCATCATCGGTCACGACGGATGGCTTTGCGGTAATCAGTGGGGTTGCCCGCACATCAGGAAGGGCAAAGGACATCATTGTCTACCATGGTGAGGATAAGGTTTATTACGAAGGTGGCCCTGGCGAAGGGGGGCTCAAACCTTTCACTGTCGAGAGAAAACTTTCACCCGGTCCGCATAGCTTCTACATCTTGGTGCGCGATGAGAACGGCCTTACCGGGACACAAAGTGTTCACGTGTGGTCGGACGACTCCTAAGGTTCAACAGGCGGCAAAGGCCGCGTACCGAGCATGGCGCGCAATGTGTGGCGCAGTGTCCGCGCTTCTGCATAGTACTTGTCGTAATTGGGTCCGTGCGTCCTACATTGCATCCGTTTGAAGGCCAGATTCGTGGCGGTTTCAATGTATTTGTCCTGATCAATTTCCGAAGGACACCAGCCCACACGGTTTCTTCTTTTTACGCTTGCGATGATGTGTACGTGTTGCGGCGGCAAGACGCCACCCTCGGCTTCCGCCATCAGTTCCCGAACCAACATCCGGTGCTCACCCTCGATTCCAAGAAGAAAGATACCAACGACGATTGACAGTTCGACAAGAAATAGGGCCACGTCCCAAAGGATGGCTTGTCCGCCGATGTAGATCTCGAGCACAATCAACGTGTTCCAAATGCCGTGAATGGCTATCGCGGTGGCCAAACCCATCATCAATGCAATTGCGCGAACATCTCCAGTTCGACATTTGGCCCAACCCAGTGAAGCTCCCACGATGGAGGTTGCCATGGCATGCATGAGGCCCGAGCAGGCGGTGCGTATCAGGACCACGTAAAGCCATTCGGCGAACCCATGGTCCGCCAAGGATTGGAAATACAGAAAGTTCTCCGTCATGGCGAAACCGAGTCCCGCAGCGGCGCCGTAGACAAAGCCATCCGTGGTGTTGTCAAACCAGCGTGTTTGCGCGACGGCGAGTAGCACAACCGCTTTCATCGGCTCTTCGACGATGGGTGCCAAGAACATCGTCACCAGCAAAGTTGCATTCTCTGTCCCGGCCAAAGAAGCGAGGATAGCACTGCCAATTGTGTTGATGGAAAACGCGCCAACAACCGCAAAGATGGCCCCCCAGCCGAATACGGCCGCGACGAGTGGTATCGGTTCACGGTTGTAGCGATCCAGCCACCAAATGAGCCCCAGACAGCCCAGCATTGGAACCGTGGCGGCCAGAACCGACAGGAAAAGTAATGCCGTGGACATTCATGCACCTCGTGACGCATTAAGGGTACACTGTTGTTCGGTACTGCCCAAGCAGGCGAACGTTTGTCGATCAATGTCGTACTGGAGGTCACCCATGGGGATTCGCTCAAAAGCCAAGAAAATACGCCAGTTGTTGCCGATTGTCGGTGCAGGTGGAAACGTTCAGGCATCCGCGCCCAAGTCATCGACCGCTGAAACGCAGGCCCGTCCCCAGGCTACACCGCCAGTGCTGCCCCCGTCCGCCGCACCCTCGCATCCGCCAGGCGCTCAGGACCCACAGGAATATATTGATACAGTCGTGAAGGGGCATCCCGTGGTTTTGTTCATGAAAGGATCACCCAGTCAGCCGATGTGTGGCTTTTCAGCCAACGCTGCCGGGATCCTGCAAACTTACGGCGCCTTGCATCACGTGGACATTCTATTGGACCCTGAGGTCCGACAAGGCGTCAAAGAGTACAGCGATTGGCCCACACTCCCTCAAATCTACGTTGGTGGAGAATTTTTGGGGGGTAGCGACATCCTCAGGCAGATGCATGATCAGGGGGAGTTGGCTGAAGTCATCGAGGCTGCGGGCAGTACGGAATGAAAACGTTCGAATAGTGCCTTGCCGAATTCGAGCGGTGAGCATAATCAGGCAAAAATATTGGGGCGTCGACAAGTTGGTAAGTCACCGGTTTTTGGTACCGGCATTCGCAGGTTCGAGTCCTGCCGCCCCAACCCTTTCATTTCAGCCAAGTATTTCGAGGGTATTGTTCGATGATTTCCGATATCAAGATTTTCAGCGGCAATGCCAATCCTGATCTGGCAAAGTTGATCTCCGACCGTCTGGATTGCCCGATGGGGTTGGCCGCTGTCTCCAAGTTTAGTGATGGCGAGATCAACGTGGATATCTCGGAGAACGTACGCGGCCGAGATGTCTTTCTGATTCAGCCCACCTGTGCACCCACCAACGACAATTTGATGGAACTGCTCATCATGGTCGATGCGTGCAAGCGCGCGAGTGCCGGACGAATCACGGCTGTGGTTCCATACTATGGGTACGCTCGTCAGGACCGAAAAGCCCGACCCCGTGTACCGATCAGTGCAAAACTTGTTGCCGACTTGCTGACTGTGGCTGGTGTTGATCGTTTGTTGACGATGGAATTGCACGCAGGGCAGATTCAAGGGTTCTTCAATATCCCTGTCGACAACCTTTTCTCGTCCGCCCACTTGTGCAACCAACTGGAAGGCACAATTCCAACTCACAATGCTGTTGTCGTGTCACCTGATGCCGGTGGTGTGGAGCGCGCCCGTGCAGTTGCCAAACGCCTCAACGCTGGTCTGGCCATCATCGATAAGAGACGGAGCGGTCCCAACGTTGCTGAAGTCATGCACCTGATTGGAGACGTGGAGGGCAAGACTGCCATCCTGGTGGACGATATGATCGATACCGCCGGGACGTTGACAAAGGCTGCTCAAGCCGTCATGGACCACGGCGCCTCTGACGTCTATGCCATCGCGACGCATCCAGTTTTGAGTGGGCCAGCTGTCGAGCGCATTAGCGCCAGTCCGCTCAAGAAGGTCATTGTGACCGATACGATTCCATTGCAGCAAGAGGCGAAGGATGCTGGCAAGTTCTGTGTGGTCAGTGTGTCGGAATTGTTTGCGGAGGCGATCCGTGCAATCCATCATCATGACTCTGTAAGTCGCCTTTTTGGTTGATTTCATTGCCTTGGATGTGTTGACAGTCCGTGGCCGCCGAAGTATTTAGGCGGCCGACCTGGGTAGCCAGGTGACATTTGCACATACGTGTCGGTCTTTCGTCGGCCCTTTTTGGGGTCCGCAGTCCAGGACGAAGATCACGAACGGTGAATACCGTTGCGGAAGACGTTGTGCGGGTACTGGTCTGCAGCCTCTCCATTTTGGGGTGGTGCTACTGCACATCGTGTGTGGTGGCGAATCAATGTTTTTAATGTTGGAGCCAACATGGCAACCGTGAGCCTCAGTGCAAACTCCCGGACGGAAATGGGCAAAGGTGCCGCGCGCAAATTGCGTGCGGAGGGTTTGTTGCCGGCGGTAATCTACCGTGCCGGACAACCCGCAACCTCGATCAGCTTGGACCCCCATGCGTTGGAAAACGCATTCCGAAAGACTGGAAACCGCAACACCTTGGTAGACCTTGGTGTCGATGGGAACAACTTCGTGTGCCTTGTAAAGGAAACCCAACGCGATCCTGCTTCATCCATTCTTCTTCATGTTGACTTCTTCGAAGTGGACAACAACGAAAAGGTGCTCGTAGAGGTTCCCGTCAGTTCTACAGGGAAGGCCGCCGGCGTCGTTGCTGGTGGAAAGCTGCGCATCATCAAGCGTGACCTTCGTGTCCGCTGCAAGCCCGGTGACATTCCCGATACCATCGCTGTCGACGTTTCGAGCTTGGACATCGGTGACTTTGTGCGTGTCTCTGGGGTTACACCGCCCAAGGGTACGGAAATCGTGGCCGCGAATGATTTCAACGTGGTCACGGTCGTCGGTAAGCGCGGAGACTTGGAAGAGGCCGTAGCAGAGACCGCCGAATCAGCTGAAGGCTCAGAAGCCGAAGCTGAGGAAAGTGGCGAGTAAACAATGCGTATGATCGTCGGTTTGGGCAATCCAGGCCGGCGGTATGTGCAAACCCGACACAATGTGGGATTCACAGTGATCGAAAACCTTGCAAATCGTTGGTCCATTCCAGCAGACGGGAAGCAGCTCGGTGCGCTCGTTGGTACGGGTAGGATTGGCGATTCTAAGGCGATGTTGATCCGCCCACAGTCTTTTATGAATCGTTCAGGGCAGCCCGTTCGTTCGTTGGTGGGGTACTTCAAACTCGCATCATCCGACGTAATTGTTGTTCATGACGATTTGGACCTGCCATTTGGTCGGGTGCAGCTAAAGCAGGGTGGTGGCCACGGTGGTCACAATGGACTTCGTGACCTGAACAAGCATGTGGGCTCTGACTACGTACGGGTTCGCATGGGTGTGGGCCGTCCTCCTGAAGGGTGGGACACCGCTGACTATGTGCTTGGGAAGTGGTCCCAGGACGAAACGCCCCAAGTTCCTTCCATCATCGACCGCGCTTCGGATGCGATCGAATCGGTCATTCGAGATGGACTCGAAGCCGCAATGAATCAATTTAATCAGCGTCCTCAGGGCGCATCAGTTTGCTGAACACATACGAGGGCACGACCCTCGGGAGTACACCATGGACAACCTCGTTGTATTAGTTCCGATATCTGGCGTGATTGCGTTGGTCTTCGCCTACATGAAAGCCCAGTGGGTCCGTAAGCAGGACGCAGGCACGGACGAGATGCAGGAAATCGCTCGCCGCATCCAAGAAGGTGCGATGGCTTTCCTCGACACTGAGTACCGGGTGCTCGCCAAGTTCGTCGTCGTCGTGGCGGTTCTCCTCGCTTTTGCGAACAGAGGAGCCGGCACTGAACTGATCGCTTTGGCCTTTGTGGTCGGCGCGGTTCTCTCAGCGCTGGCGGGATTCTTCGGCATGAAGATTGCGACAGACGCGAACGTTCGCACCACAGCTGCAGCGACCAAGGGGATTGCCCCGGCGCTTGAAGTGGCCTTCAGCGGTGGCGCTGTGATGGGCATGGCGGTTGTCGGCTTGGCCATGATCGGTCTCGGTGGCCTTTGGCTCGTTTTCACGGCTGGTGCTGCTCCGATGTTCAGCACGGACGACGCACTCAAGGTCATTACTGGCTTTTCGATGGGCGCATCGTCCATTGCTCTCTTTGCTCGCGTAGGCGGTGGCATCTACACAAAGGCGGCCGACGTCGGCGCAGACCTTGTTGGTAAGGTCGAAGCTGGCCTTCCTGAAGACGATCCCCGGAACCCTGCTGTTATCGCGGACAACGTCGGCGATAACGTTGGTGATGTTGCTGGAATGGGCGCGGACCTTTTTGAGTCCTACGTCGGTGCCATCATCGGTGCCATGGTCTTGGCCATGGGATTCATGGAAGTAGACAACTTTACGAGTTCCGTTGTGGGCAGCGGAAACATGAACCCCATCATCCTCCCCCTTCTGATTGCCGCTGCCGGCGTGATTTGTTCCATCCTGGGTACGCTTGTTGTGAAGACCAAGGAAGGCGGAAACCCCCAACATGCTCTCGACTTGGGTGCATTTGGTGCCGCTGGTGTCATGGTGTTCGCGACTGCGGGCCTCGCATTTTGGTTGTGGCCAGAGGGTGGCGCAGCCGCTAAAATCGGTGGCGCATGGGTCAAGGTGACCTGGCTCCAAGTGACCGTTGCTACTGTGGTGGGTCTGTTGACCGGAATCGCAGTGGGTGTGATCACCTCCTACTACTGTTCGATGGACAAGCCTCCTGTAAACTCGATTGCCGAGCAATCCAAGACAGGGTCAGCCACGAACATCATCGCCGGACTTGGTGTCGGAATGCAGTCCACAGCACTTCCCATTCTGTGCATCGCAGTGGGTGTGGTTGTCGCGAACTCGGTTGCCGGCCTGTACGGTGTGGCCATCGCTGCTCTCGGAATGCTTTCGACGACTGGAATCCAGTTGGCGGTGGATGCCTACGGGCCCATTGCAGACAACGCTGGTGGTATTGCAGAGATGTCGGCGCAAGAGGACATCGTCCGCGAGCGCACCGACAAACTGGACGCTGTTGGAAACACCACGGCTGCCATTGGTAAGGGTTTTGCGATTGGGTCAGCAGCAATGACTGCACTGGCTCTTTTCGCTGCGTTCATGCAGCAGGCCAACATTACGACCATCGATGTATCCAAGCCCATGGTTATGGCGGGTGTGTTCGTTGGCGGAATGCTTCCATTCCTCTTTTCTTCCATGGCCATGAAGGCTGTGGGTGAAGCGGCCATGGATATGATCACCGAGGTTCGCCGTCAGTTCCGCGAAATCCCCGGCCTTCTTGAAGGTACAGTTGCCCCCGACACCAAGGCGTGTGTTGATATCTCCACCAAGGCAGCCATCGCGCAAATGCGTCTCCCAGGCGCGTTGGCGATTGTGTCTCCAGTTGTCGTTGGCTTTGCCTTCGGACCGGAGGCGCTCGGCGGTGTACTGGTGGGTGTGACCGTGTGTGGTGTCCTTATGGCCATCTTCATGTCCAATGCCGGTGGCGCATGGGACAACGCCAAGAAGTCTTTCGAGGGTGGTGGATTCACAATGTCAGACGGTACCGTGCTTGAAAAGGGCTCTGAAGCCCACGACGCATCGGTTGTCGGTGACACCGTTGGCGACCCGTTCAAAGATACTGCGGGTCCGTCTCTCAACATTCTTGTCAAGCTTATGAGTGTGGTGGCCCTTGTCATTGCACCTCTAATCGCAAATTCGACCGGATTTTTCGGTCAATAAACCCTCCGCGGGGGCGCGCATGCGTCCTCCGTTGAGACCAGGTGGAGGAAATCACCATGATTATGAATCAATATGAGCTCATTTACGTGACGCGCCCAACGCTCAATGCGGAAGAACTCTCTAGCCTTTCAACCAAAATCTCTGGTTTGATCGAAAAGGCAAAGGGCCAAGTTCTTGCGACAGAAGAGTGGGGTCGTCGTCGCCTTGCGTATCCCATCCTCAAGAACGAGCATGGCCTGTACACATACATCAACTTCGTCGCACCCGCGGATGCACCCATCGGTGTTGAAAAGAGCATGGGCTTGGACGACTCATTCATGCGATACATGACTGTTCGCTTGGGTGAAAATGTCGATGTAGCTGGCGTTCGTGAGTTGGCTGAAGCACGGAAGGCCGAGCGGGATGCTGCACGGGCTGCTGAGGAAGAGGCTGCACGCGCTGCTGCTGAGGAAGAGGCTGCACGCGCAGCTGAAGCGGCAGAGATGGCTGCGAAAGCTGCAGCATTTGAAGCTGCGCAAGCGGAATTCCAGGTCGACGGGAAGGACACTCCTGATGAGGAAAATGCCGAAGCTGCACCTGCTGAAGAAGCTGCACCTGCAGAAGAAGCTGCACCCGCAGAAGAAGCTGCACCCGCAGAAGAAGCTGCACCCGCAGAAGAAGCTGCACCCGCAGAAGAAGCTGCACCTGAGACCGAATAGCTCAACCCAAGAATTAGATAACAACCAAGGAATTCATCATGGCTGCACATCATCAGTCTCGTCACTCATCGGACGGCAACTCCAGTTCACGCCGGAAGGCCTGCCGCTTTTGTTCCGACGCAGCGATCGCTATTGACTACAAGGACGCTCGCTTGCTCCGTAGTTTCATCACCGAGCGGGGCAAGATTGTTCCGCGTCGTATTAGCGGCAACTGCGCAAAACACCAACGCCAAGTATCGACCGCCATCAAGCGTGCGCGCGTCATTGCACTATTGCCATACCTGGCAGTGGACTAGGAGTTCATTATGCTTGTAATCCTTCAAAAGAACGTTCCAAACTTGGGCAACGTTGGCGATGTCGTCAAAGTTAAGGATGGCTACGGCCGGAACTTTTTGGTGCCCCGTGGAATGGCAGTTATCGCTGACCAAGGCAACCGGAAGCGCATGGAGCATCAGCGCCGTGTGGCCGACGCCCAAAAGGCCAAGGTTCTCGGTGATGCACAGTCTGTGGCCACCAAAATCGCCCAAAACCCCATCACGATCAAAGTGAAAGTCGGGGAAGAGGGTAAACTTTTTGGTTCTGTTACAAATCGTGACATCGCCCAACAGTTGTCTGCCTTGGACATTTCAGTCGACCGTCGATGCATTGAAGTTGGCGATTCGATCAAGAGTACCGGCGCTTTCGATATTTCCGTTAAACTGGGAATGGACGTTGAAGCGACATTGAAGGTGTTTGTCGTCGAGGCATAACGGCTGAGGATAATACGATGGTAGAAGGCGGGGCGCTGCCTCAGAGTTTAGAAGCGGAACGCGCAGTCCTTGGTGGGCTGATGCTGGATCCTGATCAGTGCCTCGTCATCGCCGAAACCCTCGATCCTGACGATTTTCACAGGGAGGCGCACGCGCGCCTTTTTGAACTCATGGTGGGAATGGCCAACGCCAATCGGCCCACAGAGTTGTTTGCTGTCGTTGAACAAGTGGTGTCCACGGGCAAAGTGTCAGACGTTGGTGGCTTGTCGTATGTGCAAGGACTGAGTGACAACGTCCCGAGCACTCAGAACCTTGATTACTATGCTGACATTGTTTCGAAGCATGCCATTGCGCGCCGCCTGATTGAGGGTGTGCAGGGCATCGAAGAGCAGGCCAGAACTGGTGGGCAGGAGTTGGACGAACTCCTGGACTTTGCCGAGAAGACCGTTTTTGAGGTCACACAGCAAGGTACCAAGCAGGATTGGGAGCGTCTGTCACAGATTGTCGATTCGGCGTTCATGAATATTCAGGAACGGTCGCAAAATAGTGGCGAGATTACCGGTATCCCAACGGGCTTTGTTGATTTGGACCGGCTCCTTGCTGGCTTGCACGCAACAGACTTGGTTGTGTTGGCGGCCCGTCCAGCAATGGGCAAGACCGCTTTGGCCCTGAATATCGCCTTGAATGCGGCTCATCACGGTGCTGGTGTGGGCGTGTTCTCTCTGGAAATGAGTCGCGCACAATTGGCCACCCGTTTGCTTTGTGCTCAGGGTCGTGTCAACGCTGGGAATGTACGGACTGGATACCTGTCGAAAGAAAGAGATTGGCCCAGGCTGACCGAAGCCGCGGAAGTTTTGTACAACCTTCCGATGTTCATCGACGATACGCCGGGCTTGTCGATCACGCAGATCCGAAGCAAAGCGCGAAGGCTGAAGGCCCGTTGCCCAGAACTAGGGTTGATTGTGGTCGACTATATTGGATTATTGGCCGGTGACCCGAAGCTTGGTCGAGAGCGACAGGTTGCGATGTGTTCCATGGGGCTCAAGAACTTGGCCAAGGAGCTGGAAGTTTGTGTGCTCGCACTCAGTCAGCTGAATCGTGGCGTTGAGATGCGAGACAACAAACGGCCGAGATTGAGCGATCTACGTGAATCGGGCGCAATCGAACAGGACGCGGATGTCATCGGCTTTATCTACAGAGACGAGTACTACAACAAAGAGTCGAGTCCGGAGCCGGGCGTAGCAGAGGTACTCATCGAGAAGCAACGGAGTGGTTCTACTGGGACGGTGAAATTGGCGTTCCAGGGTGAATATGTTCGTTTTGAAAACCTCGCCCGAGACGTGGGAGGCGGAGGCTACGTGTGATCGCGCTTCTGAGCATTCTCGGAATAGCGCTCGCCATCGATGTGAATGACGAGCTGGAACTACGATTGGCGGGTGGTGAAACCGTTCAGGGGTGGTTCGTTCGGTACGATCCGGAATTCATCTCGATGCACGCACCAAGCTTGGGGCAAACGATAAAGGTTCCATTGTCGGTCGTTGAGATTGCCCACATGAACGGAGATGCGATCGAATTGAGCATCCTGGATGGACAACTTCAAGAATGGCATCTTGAATGGCGCACCATGGCCGCGAATCCGTCACCTGCGCCACTTCCGGGCGTTGTGGTCCTGACAAGTGTCGCTCTCGCGGGCTCTGGGCATGCGCTCCTGGGGGATTGGGAATACGCGCCCGGAATGATGGTCGCCGATGCGTTTGGGATGGGCCTGATTGGATGGGAGATGGGCCATCAACAACGGCTAAATGTGGTCTCTGGAGCCTTGGCGCTATCTTTGGTTATGAAACTTTATGCCGCCACAAATGGTTCGAGGAAGGCTCGGAGGGCGCGCGCAAAAAGGATTCAAAACACAGGCAGATGAAAAGACCCCGTCACGAACTGGTGAGATAGGTTGACATCTCGTTGCTCGTTTGAATAATTCCCTTTACGGTTCGGTGGTCTGTGGTCAGACGCCCGATAATGAAATTCCAGTAGTCCGGAGGGGTGAAATGGAACGGAAAGAGTTGCTAAATCAATTTAATGAACTGCTCGACACATATGAGCAGCACAAGGCGTATGGGGACAAGGCGCGGGAGCAGGCATCTAATTTTTCGTCTGCGGTGATCGAAAAGGTCATGGCTGATCATCAAATCAAAGCCTCTCTGATTGCCGATGACATCTCCCCACTGGTCTCACAGGTAAATACTGAATTGAATGCGCTAAACGCTTCGATCGAGGCAGCCGAACAATCGAAAGGGGATTTCGGCACCCGGATTGAAGAGTTGGAGTTGCGGAAGGTCATCGGTGAAATTTCCGAAGAAGACTTCGACTCCATGACCGCTGAAGGTCGTGACACGGTTCAGAGTGCCAATGAAGAAATTGGTGCGCTTGAAGAGGTCCGAGCCGGTGTACAGTCTGCGTTGGACCGCTGGGGTGACCTGTCTGGGAACTCCATTCTGCAAGAATCAGAAGATGCGGACGAAAGTGATCCCGTTGTGGACTCAATTCTGCCGGGTTTCGAAGAAGATGGCGATAGCGTTGAAATCGAGCGGGACGATCTTGTTGGATTTGAAATTGACGAATCTGTGGAATCAGTGGATGTGGTCGAGGAAGATGCAGCCGAAGATTCTGAGGCGCTTGAAGTCGAAGTCGAAGACGTGGACGATGACTCCGATTCAGACGAGGAAGACGAGGAAGACGCCGCTGACCTAGACGATGAAGATGAAGCAGGCGATGACTCGGTCAGTGAAGACGATGATGAGGTCGCTGAGATTTCAGAAGAGGACGGTGATTCGGACATCGCGGCAATCGGCGTGGACATGTCGGAAGAAGCATCGGAAGAGGCTGTCGATGAAGATGGCCCTCGTCGCGCCATCCTGCTGTCGAATGAAGGCACGCCGGATGAACAGATCTATGCTTTAACGGGCGAAGTTTTCACAGTAGGGCGCGGCAGAGACAACGATCTCCAAATCAAGAACGATTCGAAGGTTTCGAGGTTCCATTGCAAGCTGTATCGGCGTGGTGCCAACTATTACTTGGAAGACAACAAGTCCTCTAATGGAACCATGGTCAACGGTGAATTGATTTCGGAAAGGCGTTTGTTCGGTGGTGAAGAGGTCGTCATTGGGGAGACATTTTTTCGCTTTCGCGTGATGTAAACGTCGGTGCCTCAACCGAAGCCCAAGAAGTCGTTCTACACAACCAAAGAGGTTGCGGACGTCATTGGGGTCACGGCGCCCACCATCATCAAGTGGGTGAAAGAGGGAAGAGTAGGTGCTTCCAAAACACCGGGTGGTCACCGTAGAATTGCGCATGCAGAATTGGTGCGGCTCTCGGAAGAGTGTGGGCAAGCCTTTAGGGCGTACCCGACAGAGGTGCAGGTGGCCGATACACGAATTTTGGTGGTCGACCATGAGGAGGACTTTGCAGATATGGTGGCGGAGTTCCTCGACCTCCAGCCTGACATTACCGCGGTCTGTACCATTGAACTTGTGGACGTAGGGATACAGCTTGTACGTTTCAGACCCACCGTGGTGTTGTGTGCCATAGATTTGCCGGGAATCTCGCTTGCGTCCATCGCGCAGCAGGTTGCCGAGTTGGGCGCACGGTTTGTCCTCATGACCAACGTTCGGACCCGGCATCAAATCAGCCTATGTGAGGACTTGGCTGGAGATGTCTTGATCGAAAAGCCGATGACACTGGACTCTTTGTTGCAGGTCATTCGCCCGACGTAGCCCGCCATGCAGGTGGAAAGCTTCTTCCA
>Ga0163108_10003011_pt1 | contig 12078 bp, 9 predicted proteins | sample Fk1155metaG_FD_109644 | JGI IMG/M metagenome (GOLD analysis project Ga0163108, IMG submission 109644) | Marine microbial communities from the Central Pacific Ocean - Fk160115 155m metaG | ecosystem: Environmental > Aquatic > Marine > Oceanic > Photic zone | place: The Central Pacific Ocean...
CTTTGGCCTCGGGTACCGATTGGGTGTGGCGGTTGGAAAATCTTGGAGATGATATTTTGATAACCTCGACCCGGGGAATTCACGGCCCCCCTGTTTCTGAAATGGGACTGATGCTGATGATGGGTTTGGGGCGAGGCTTGCCGACTTTTATAGACAATCAGCGGGCGGTAAATTGGGTGCGCCATCCGGGCTCTTTACTCCACGGCAAAACCGTCGGCATCCTTGGCGTGGGCGCCATTGCCGAAGAGTTAGCTCCCAAATGCAAAGCTTTGGGCATGACCGTTGTCGGCATTTCCGAGACCGAACGCCAGGTCGCCGGTTTTGACCGGTTCGCACACCGCCGGGAGTTGATTGAGGTTGCGTCTGAACTCGACTATCTGATCTTGCTTGTTCCTTACACGCCGGATACGGAAAGCATCATCAACGCCGAGATTCTGGCCGCCATGAAACCGACGGCCTATCTGATCAACCTGGCCCGCGGCGGCGTGGTCAACGAGGATGACCTTATCAAAGCAATCCAATCAAAAGTCATTGCCGGGGCGGGGCTGGACGCCTTCCGCACCGAACCGCTGCCGACGGATAGCCCGCTTTGGCAAATGGAGAACGTCATCGTTACACCGCACAATTCCGGCCTCTACGATGAATACCCCAAACAAGCGCTGCCCATTCTTGAGCATAACCTGCGCTGTTTCCTAGCGGCAAAACCTGAGGATATGATCAATCGGGTGGATAATGTTAAATAGGAAATCTGAAGGAAAGCACTATGGAATCCGTTTGCCTACTTGCTGTTAACGTGACAATGTCCAAAAAATGGGGCGACCCACAAGAGCCAGCCTAAGCTTATATTAGCAAGATCCCGTAGGCTCAATCAGCCGCAAAACATATGTATATCCTGCGCCGCCGGCAGGTTTAAGAGCATCCTGGCTGCATCTACGTGAAGGATGCGCAGAATTCCACGATGTATTTCCGCCATGCCATTGGGTGAGAGCCGTCAACTGAATTAATATTAGTTTTTGGTGGCGGTTTACTGAATACTCACAATCTTGGTTAAATCCTTTCCAAAATATGGAGGCCGCGTTCGCGATCGATGAGGTAGATGAGACCGTCGTCATCCTGGAAAACATCGTTGGCCAGAGCCCGGTCTTTTCCTGTCGGCGCATCGGGAACATATGACGCGACCTCTTTCGGCGCATGAGGATCGGCAATATCTACGATACGAAGACCTTGGGCGAACCAGGCGAAAGGAATTTCCGTACTTCTCACCACCTCAACCGGTTGGTGACAGCCCAAATTGGGCGGCGCCGGCACGCCGGTCTCCAACCCTTCTACTTGAAAGCTGGCGAAGGGCATCGGATATTCCTCATTGGAGATATCGATCATCCACATAAAGGCCGGGCCAGCGGGGTGGATTTTGGCCACATCCTCATCGGCGACAATCATCACATCCATACCTTTTAATTTGAACGGGATCGGCAGGCAGGTATGGGCGGGATGGGCGTAGGGTGGTGACCATGATCGACGCGCAATGCAGGTGGGGTTGCTCATATCCGAAATATCCAGGATCGCCCACCCGGCATGCCAGTAGCTGACATAAAGTCGGTCTCCCTGGCGGATTGGATGGTGGCAGCGCAGATAAGCTTCGGGCACATCCGGCACTTCGCCTCCTGCATGCCATTGGCCAGGCCAGTGCCAGCGTCCCACCTCTTGCGGATGGGTGGGTTCGGCCAGATCCATAATCATGCAAATATGCCCGGTATAACCTTCCATGGTGGGTGAGATATAGGCGTACCGTCCGTCAAAGGTGAAGCGGTGAACACCTTCTCCGGCGGTCTGCCAGAAATGGATATGCTTTGGATCGTGGGGGTTAGAGACATCGTATATGTTTAGCCCACCACGAAACCCGGCACCCGGTTCACCCATATAATCGATGGATTCATAATTGGTCAGCATCAGGTCATTGGCGACACGCACCTTGTGGGCGTGAACATTGCTGTGGGCGCAGAAAAACTCTTTGACAATTTTGGGATTTTTGCGGTCTTTGACGTCGATGATTGTGGTCGCCTCGGGCCCCGCGGTATGACCCACATAGGCGGTGTCGTTCACCACTTCAATCTGCCCGCCCCCTTTACAATCCACATAGGCAATTTCGCGGATGCCATTTGATTCGGCCATTTCATCCCCATTTCTTGCTACAATTAATTTTTTAGCCAAAAGGTAGCGATGTCGGCATTCGGGAACTCTAATCTAGCAATGCTGCAACTACAACAGGATCAAAGGTGCTGTCAGGCGAATGCGAACTCGCCTCAGCATGTCGTAATGGTGTCTCAATTATACGGCATAAAGTTGGCGCCACTCGGCAAGTGCAGCATTGCGTTAAAGATTGAAATTGTCCCGAATATTTTGATGACGTTGGTGATTGAAATAAATGAAAAAGCAAAAACTGCCTGTTAATCCATGACTGGACCGGAGCTCGAAGGCCTGATCAAACGCATCCAGGCGGTAAAACCGGATGTTCTGAAACTGGCGCAAAGCGCCATGGACTTTAAGAAGAAACAGAAAAAATGGACCGGTATATATAACGATCGAAATAAAAGCGGTTGGAGCGGTTAGCCGAAGGACCTTATCGGTCAACCGCCCTTTTTATTGAGCTCTAGCTTTCGGCGTATTCAGGGATAATTTTCACATCCATTACTAGGGAGGCCCCGTCCCGGACCTTGGCAATAGAACCGCGGAGAGCCTCGATCAAGTCGGCGCGGTCGGTGATCGGTCCTTCGGCCAGCAAACCCTGAGCTTCCGCCAGTGCCAAAATATCGACCTCCGGGTCGCCGATGCGTTGTCCGATCCAGCGGTTCTCCGGTGGGCGGCCCCGTTTCTTGGCGACGGCCTCCTGGTGCTTTTCATCGTTAAAGTATGAATTGTTGTTGGCGACTAGGATGAGCACGGGAATTTTCTCCCGGGCCGCCGTCCAAAGCGCGTTCGCTGCCATCAGATAATCGCCGTCACCTAGAACCGCCAGCGGCAGGAAATCCGAAGCCATATCTCGCAAAGCCAGAGCCGAGCCGATCGCGTTGCCGGGCCCGGCTCCGAGACCGCCGCCGCCGGCATTGCCAAGATAGCTGAGCGGATGGGTGTAGTGGGCCTCGTCGGTGGGCCATCCGATGGTGTGACTGATCAGGCATATTTTATCCTCTTGCATGACCGCGCGTACCGCTTGGGCGAGGTCCCTGATACCGATTTGGCCGGTAGACGTATCCGGCGCCGCGTCCCATCGAACCGCTTGATAATTTTTGCCCTCAGACTTTTCGACCAGAGGCAGCAATTCGGAGACCAATATTTCCGGTGTCGTCGGGATGGGCAGATCGACCGGCGGCAGAGCACCATGATCTTTGCTCCAGCCGCGGTGGGAATGATGATCCAAGGTGCAATTGATGATTTTGGGCCGAACCGTTCCTCCCTGCCAGGCGTCGCCCAAGGTGCCGCCGAGATCAAACCAATCGAGGCTGAGCACGACATCCGCCGCTTCATGGGCGTCCTTGATTTTACCCCGGACGAAAAAACCGCCAACGCCGACATGGGCCGGATGGTCAGTTGGAAAGCCGATCTCCTGCCAGCTATTGGTCACCGCCTTGGCTCCGATGGCCTCGACCAGATGGATGCGGTCCCGCCAGGCATTGTCGCTGCGTTTAATGCGGCCGCACAAGACCAAAGGGTTATCCGCCTGCATCAACAGTTCGGCCGCCTGATCGAGCAATTCAGGCGGTGTCGCGGGTGGCGGCGGTGGCGCGTAGCGGGAAATATCCTCAAATTCAGGCCAGGTCTCCAATTGCATTTCCTGAATGGCGGCGTCGAGACAAATATAAACTGGCCCATAGGGCGGTGTGCAGGCAATCTGGTGGCCTTTACGGATGGCTTCGACGGCGGCTTCCGGGGAGCCCGGCTGATCGTCCCATTTGACATAATCCCGCACCAAGGCCCCTTGGTCCTGCGAGGTATGAATCCAATCAATATGCGGTCGTCGTTTGGCGGCGTCAATTGGTCCGGTGGCGCCGATAATCACCATCGGCACCCGGTCCACCCAGGCGTTGAATATCCCCATGGTGGCGTGCATCAGCCCAACATTACTGTGGACGATGGCGATCAGAGGGTCACCGGTGACTTTGGCGTAGCCCTGCGCCACGGCGATGGCGTGCTCTTCGTGCAGATTAAGGATCATCTGCGGCTGCTCATTGCCCAGAAAATTGACGATGCTGTCGTGTAGCCCCCGATAACTGGCGCCCGGATTGAGGCAGGCATAAGGAATTTCCGTTTCCCTCAAGGCGGCAGCAATGATGTCGCTTCCCCAGATCGATTGATTGCTATCGCCGATGTCGGGCTTATCCAAGATTTGCTCCCTCTATTGTTCGCCATTGATTGACGTGTCCGGAAAAGTAGCATCCAGAGGCAAGAGTCTCAACGTCGCTCCGCTTTTGCGCTGCTATAACTGATCCATCTTTTGGTTGGCGTTTTGGATCAGTTTGCGGATGTGGCGTTGCGGACACGGCCATATCACCAAATCAGGACTGTCGGATGGCCACAGAGCTAAATTTCTTCCTTTGGTGGTAGCGCTGATCTACAATCCGCTCCAAACTGAAGGTTATTCAGAAAATGTCGGTTAATATTTGAGAATTGTCTGAGAATGTCTGTTTAGATTTTCTAGATCATTGCCGGTAAGAAAAAATATAAATGGAGGGGAGACAGTGGGTGGACCGACGGTTTTTATTTATACACCGGTTGATGAAAGCGGCCAGTCTCACCGGCGCTTGGAGGAAGCAGGGTGCGAGCTTAAAATCGGCTCTGGTTTTTGGAAAGATTTCGCCGCCGAAGATCGAAATATCGCCGAAGAACTGGACGATAATATTCACGCCTTGATGAGCGTCGCCAACCGCCGTATGCCGGTTACTAGAGAAGCCCTTCAGGCGGCGAAAAACCTACGAATAATTTCTAAATACACCATCGGCGTCGATGATATCGACGTTGCGGCGGCGACCGAGTTGGGCATTCTGATTACCCATTGTCCTACCGAAGCCAATTGGGGCGGCGTCGCCGAAAGCGCTATGACCATGATGCTCGATTTGCTCAAGAAAAGCAGGGAACGGGATCGTCATGTGAAGGAAGGCGGCTGGAGACATGAGAGCCTTGAAGGCACTTATCTTGGCGCCCGCCATGACGGCTATGCCGGAATAACAGTGGGCATTGTCGGACTGGGTCGGATAGGGACAAGATTGGCTGATCTCTTGGCGCCTTGGCGGGTGCGGATCATCGCCACTGATCCTTATGTGGATTTGGCTAAGTTTATTAACGCCGGGGTTGAGAGGGTCGATCTGGAGACACTTTTGCGCCAATCGGATGTCGTCACCCTCCATTGCAACCTAACGGAGGAAACAAGGAAACTGATCGGCGAAACTCAGTTTGATATGATGAAAGAGACCGTGATTTTTCTCAATACGTCGCGGGGACCGGTCGTCGACGAGGAGGCGCTGGCGGACGCATTGGCGAATGACAAGATCGCCGCCGCCGCAATAGATGTTTTCGCCGTAGAGCCAGTGCCCGCAGAATCGCCGCTTCTGAAAATGGGCGATAAGATTTTAATGTCTCCTCATGCGGTGAGTTACAACCGGGAAAGCGGCTTGGGTCCGTCAATTCCCTGGGCCACGGACGCAGTGTTGTCGGCCCTCAGAGGTCAGGTTCCGGAACATGTTTATAATAAGAAAGCTATTGATAAATGGCTGGACCGATTTGGCGACGTAAAGTTGATATAGGGGAGTTCATTTGTTGAAATCCTGTAAGTTGGGCGTCGATGTTGGGGGAACATTCACCGATATCAATCTGCTCGACCTAGCGACCGCAGAAATACATAACCACAAGGTGCCGAGCACGCCGTCGGCGCCTTCGCTAGCTGTTATTCAAGGGGTAGGTGAATTGATGGAGCGGATAAATGTCTCGCCATCCGCCATCGGCGATTTCGTTCACGGCACGACCATCGCCCTCAATTCGGTCATCCAACGAACTGGCGCCAAAGTCGCCCTCGTCGTTAGCGAGGGAAATCGGGATATCCTGGAAATCGCACGCCTCGGAAAGCCGAATATTTTCGATTTGCATAGTACTCTGCCGGACCCCTTGGTGCCGAGAAGTCTGGTGTTCGAAACCGAAGGTCGGATAACGCCCGATGGTGAAATTGAAGATCAAACGCCTGCTGGGCTCATGGCGAGCCAATTAGTTGATTTGGCGGCGTCGGATGTTGAAAGCGTTGCTGTCTGTCTGCTGCACGCTTACGCCAACCCGACCAATGAGCGAATGGTTGAAGAGCAGCTGGCACTGTTCAATCCAGACTTGCCCATATCGCTTTCCAGTCGATTATGGCCTGAAATAAGGGAGTATGAGCGGGCCAGCGTAAGCATCCTCAACGCCTATGTCCAACCCCTGATGAAACGATATCTCGAGGCCCTCGGCGCGGATATTTCTCAATTAGGCATGATGTCGAAAATTTATCTGACCCGCTCAAACGGCGGCGTTATGGCGGCCGAAGCGGCGGCGCGGAACCCCGTGCATACATTGCTGTCCGGTCCGGCGGCGGGTGTCGTCGGGGCCGCCTATGTGTCCGAATTCGCCCAAGTGGAGGAGGCCATCGCCCTGGACATTGGTGGCACAAGCGCCGAAGTATCCGTTATTCGGGGCGGTGAGCCTTCTCATTCGACCGAAGCGGAAGTGGGGGATTTCCCGTGTATATTGCCGTCGGTGGATGTGTTCTCCGTCGGCGCAGGCGGCGGCTCCATCGCCTGGTTCGATGAATTCGGTATGCTCAAAGTAGGACCTCAAAGCGCTGGCGCCGAACCGGGCCCCGCTTGTTACGGTCAAGGCGGCGAGGACCCTACGGTAACCGACGCCTATCTGACATGTGGTTTTTTAAATCCAGATAATTTTATCGGCGGCGCCTTGAAGCTTCACGCCGATCGCGCTCAAACCGCCATAGAAGGGATAGCCGGAAATCTTGGTCTCAACAACGAGGATGCGGCCGAAGCGGTGATCCGGATCGCCACATCAAATATGTCGACGGCCTTGTTGCCTTTGCTTACCAAACGCGGCATCGATCCCAGGGATTTCACGCTGATCGCCTATGGCGGGGCCGGGGCGACCCATGGCTGTTTTCTAGCCGACGAGACCAACATACCCAAGATTATTGTGCCGCCCTCGCCGGGAACGCTCTGTGCATTGGGGGCCGCCGTTGCCGATTTGAAATCTGATCATATTCGCACCTTCCGTCGTCCTTTGAACGATGTAGACGATATAGAAATCGCCGAGACTTTTGACGATTTAGAAAAAGAAGCTTCGGTATGGCTTGAGGATCAAAGTTCGAAAGTTGAGAGCATTGAGGTTCTGCGTTCCGCGGATGTGCGCTATGTGGGGCAGGCCTTTGATATTGAGGTGCAGTTGGATGGCGATGAAAACACCACCGCCGCTATCGCCGATCAATTCCATCCTACCTATGAGATGCTTTATAAACGCTCAGACCCCAATCAACCGGCTGAATTGATTAATTTAAGGCTCCGCATAATTGGGAAAACGCCGAAGCCAAAATTGCCGGAATTACCCTCTTCCGGTGATGCAACGGCGCCGGAACCGGTTTCAACGCGCCGGATTTACTTGGGCGGTGAATGGCGTGAGGCGGCGATTTTTGATCGCGCCGACCTGAGAGCTGGCCAGAACATTCCAGGTCCGGCCATCATCGAACAGTTCGACACCACCACCGTCGTGACGTCGGATTATAGCGCCGAAGTCAGCGCCCATGGGCTGTTGATCCTGACCAAGAAGGGAGCGTCATGACAACAGGGTTCAAAACCGATCCGGTGCAACTAGAAATACTGGCGCAGCGTTTCCGGTCCATCGCCGAGGAGATGGCCTATGCGTTGAAGCGCACCGGTTATACGGCTTTCGTCAACGAGACCGGCGATCTGGGCGTCGCCCTGATTTCCAAGGCGGGTGAAATATTTGGCTTCCCCAAGGCCATCGGCATCACCATGTTTGTCAGCCTTAATTATCTTACGGTGCTTAACGCCATTGATGATCTGGAAGAGGGCGATATCGTTATCTTTAACGACCCATACACCACCGGCGGCGTGGGGTCTCATTTGCCCGATATAAATATTTTCAAACCCATATTCCAAGAGGGCGAGCTGATCTGTTACGCCTTCGCTTATGTTCACGCCACCGATATCGGCGGCAAAGTGGCGGGTAGCCTGTCGCCGTCCAGTTATGAAATTTTTCAGGAAGGCCTTAGAATTCCCCCTATGAAGCTCTACCGGGCGGGGCGGATCAACGAGGATTTCCTTACACTGTTTTCCGCCAATTGCCGAATTCCAGAGGACAATTGGGGCGATATCGGCGCCATGGTGACGGCGGTGAATCTGGGTGAGCAAAGAATTGGAGAGTTGGTCGAGCGCTATGGCGTTGAAGATTTATGGCAGGCCATCGACGACGCCCTGGATTATTCCGAAGCTCGTTCCCGGGCGGTAATCGAAAATATTCCCGACGGTAGATACAGCTTCTCCGACTATCTGGAAGACGATGTGGTCACGGATATCCCTATCAAAATATGCGTCACGGTGATTATTGATGGCGGAACGATGCTGTTGGATTTCACCGGCACGGACGTTCAGGTGCGCGCCTCCTTTAACCTCTATAGCGAAGGCAAGCCTCATCCCTGGATGGTCTACAAGATCATGTTCCTTTTGTTGACCATTGATCAAGAGATTCCCATCAATGCCGGACTCATGCGACCAGTCGAAGTGGCGGTCCCTGAGGGATCAATTCTCAACTGCTCCTTCCCCGCCGCCATTGGTCTTAGAACGACGCTCGGGGTCCGGGTCCAGGATGCGATCATGGGCGCGTTCGCCCAGGCGATTCCTGAAGTGGCGACGGCGGCGGGGGCGGGCTATGTGGCGCCCATTGTTTTCGCTGAACCCAATTTGGTTTCGGGCGGGCTGAAAGTTACGGTGGTAGAACCCATGGTGGGCGGCACTGGGGCGACGGCTGACTCCGACGGTGTGAACGCCCGCGATGTAGTCGACTTGTCAAATCTTCGAAACAATCCCGCCGAGATCGTCGAGTCCATCGCCGCCGTTAAAATCCTGCGTTATGGATTGCTGGAAGATTCTGCGGGCGCGGGCAAATATCGGGGAGGTTGCGGAAAAGTTCTTGAATTTGAAATCTTGTCGCCCAATTGCCTGACCACGGCTCGGGGTATGGAGCGTCACCGCTTCGCGCCCTGGGGGCTAATGGGTGGATTTTGCGGTGCTAAGGGAAAGGTCCTTCTGCGTCCCGCCGGTGCAGATGAATTTGAGGATATCGGCAAGATTGATAGTCTGAAATTGTCGGCGGGCGATGTGCTCAGGGTCGATACGCCCGGTGGCGCCGGTTACGGAAATTCTCTTGAGAGGGACATTGATCGGATCGAGAAAGATTTGGCGGGTGGTGTTATTTCCGCCGTCGCCGCCGAGCAGGATTACGGTATTGTGCTGAACGGAGGTAAAATTGACCGGAAGGCGACGGAAGAACGCCGCGCCAAACTCGCCGCCGATCGAAGCGATGAAATTCCGCTTTACCGGCTGGGACCGGACAGGGAGGAATATGAGCGGCTTTGGACAGATGAATTATGGGCTCAATTTACAACAATCCTCTACGGCCTGCCCATCGCTTTCAGAGCCGACGTGCGCGAACAATTATGGCGTCGCGTGGATGAGGAAGCCCGCGCCGGGTTATCGGTAACACCCGAGATGTTGAGCAATTACTGGGCGGATATTAAAGTACGCTACCGAGACGCGTTGAGCCAGGTAGATATGGGAGGTTGAAAATGGATGAACAGGCAACGACTCGACCTTCCGGATGGCGAGCGAAATTCGGCGTCATTATTCCGACGGAAAACACCATCACGGAACCCGAGTTTAACGCCATGAAGCCGGAAGGGGTTACCGTTCATTTTACCCGCATGCCAATTCACTTCCATCCTGAGGAGGATGAGTTCAAAAGCCTGCTGGAGGATTTGGATATACGTCTGGTCGAACTTCGAGCCTGCGCCGTCAATGTTGTTGCCTACAACTGCACCGTTGGCTCCATGGCATGCCCCGCTGATATTTTGATTGGTAAACTGAAAGACGCTAGCGGCGCCAAGGCGGTCTCAACCACCGGTTCCGTTATGGAGGCCTTTGAGGCGCTCGGCGTTAATCGTATCGCCTTGGCGACGCCCTATTCGACCCAGATAAACGCCCATGAGATTGAGTATTTTTCAGGCCGGGGTATCGAGGTTGCAGCGTCGGTGGGAATGGATTTTGACGAAGGGCCGGATATCGGCTTGAAATTCGCCGCCGTAACAGCAGGCCAGATTTGTGATCATGTTCGATCTGCAGACCGGTCGGAAGCTCAGGCCATTTTTATCAGCTGCGCCAATTTCGGCTCGGCTTCGATAGTTCAGATGCTTGAAGAAGAATTGGGTAAACCCGTTATCACCAGCAACATCGCCACTTTTTGGGCCGGTCTGAGGGCTGCAGGAATTGAAGATTCCATTAGCGGCTATGGTCGCCTGTTAGCGGAACACTGAAAGGAAAATATCATGGTGAATGCTGGAGATTTAATGAACGCCATTTCTACGGAGGAACTGAAGCGTCGATGGGCGGCGGTTCGCGCAGTTATGGAGGAGCGAGACATTGATATCCTGGTGATGCAAAACTCCAATTCATTTCACGGGGGCTACGTTAAATATTTTACGGATATACCGGCTGTGACCGGCGGCTATCAGGCGGTATTGTTTCCCAAAGACGAGCCCATGGTCGCCATTCGTCACGGACCACCCGGTATTATGGAAGTCAAGGATGACGATCCCGTAAATCGAGGCGTCGGCAGAATATATACCCGACCGACTTTTGCGGCGGCGGACTTTACCAAAGATTACGCCGTCGAAGCTGTGCTGGAGGAGCTCCGTCCCCGCGATGACAAACGCATTGGCATCGTTGGGGCCACCTCCATGGCCCATCCCTTTCTAGATGGCCTCAAGAATGACGGGCTCGGCAATGCCGAATTTGTCAACGCCTCCGATATGGTGGATGAAATAAAGGCCGTTAAAAGTCCGGAGGAGATCGAATTCGTCAAGCGGTCGGCGGCCATGCAGGATATTAGTATGGCCGAGGTCTTCAAACAGATTAAGCCCGGCATGAAAAACTATGAACTCACCGCCTTGGCCCAATATTCAGGTCAAATGCAGGGCAGTGAGCAGGGGTTGTTTTTGGCCGGCTCAGCGCCTTTGGGAACGCCTGCACCCAAAATGGGCAAGCATATGCAAGCCAGGGAAATTCAGGAAGGTGATCAGTTTACCTTGCTGATTGAGAATAACGGCCCTGGCGGGTTCTATACCGAATTAGGCCGCACTTGTGTTGTCGGCAATGCTCCCGAGGAACTGAAAGACGAATTTGCGTTCACTTTAGAAGCACAGAAACTAACGTTGAAATTAATGAAGCCGGGCGCCGATCCCAAAGAAATCCTGCTCACCTATAATGATTTCATGCGCCAGAACGGGCGACCGGAGGAAAAGCGTCTTTATGCCCATGGTCAAGGATACGATTTGGTGGAACGACCCTTGATCTGCGAAGAGGAAAAAATGAAACTGGCGCCCAACATGAACCTCGTCGTTCATCCGACCTACGCCACCGATACAGCTTATTCCTGGGTCTGCGACAATTATCTGATCACGGAAACCGGCGTCAGCGAATGCCTCCACAAAACACCGCAAAAGATTTTCGAGTTGTAGAGCAAATCACCCAGAAAGAAATTTCAAGTTTTCCACGCCGATTATCACTAGCTAATGCTTTTGATCGAACCGGTCGAATAATCGTTCGCAGATAAAAACTTTTATGTCCGTTCCTGGCTAATAGCAGACATTAATCAGTTTCAAAATCATGGCAGCTTTAGCCCCGAAAGCGGTCATTCAACCGACCATCCTTTTAACCAACGGTTTTACGGTCAGACCCTGGACGATTATTGAAAACAGCACGA
>Ga0163108_10003013_pt1 | contig 12076 bp, 10 predicted proteins | sample Fk1155metaG_FD_109644 | JGI IMG/M metagenome (GOLD analysis project Ga0163108, IMG submission 109644) | Marine microbial communities from the Central Pacific Ocean - Fk160115 155m metaG | ecosystem: Environmental > Aquatic > Marine > Oceanic > Photic zone | place: The Central Pacific Ocean...
ACTCCTTTCGTGTCCCGGCTCTCTGTCAAATTAGTGCCATTACTAAAGCGTTCGGGGTTACTCACGGCCCTGGACCACTTACTCAAGTTGCCTGGGCAGCCAGGTCGCCAGTTCCGGCACAAAGATCAGCAAGGTCAGTACCACCAACTCGATCAGGATAAAAGGCAGCGCGGCAGCGACAACTTGCCCCAGCGTCACTTTGAAGGGTGCGACACCTTTCATCACGTAGAGCAGCAGCCCAAAAGGCGGTGTCAGCAGGCTGATCTCCATAGTGATCAGCATCAGCACCATCAGCCAGATGACGTCGATACCGAAAGTGGCCTGCAGTGACTGGGAACTTAACAGGAAGAAGGGTAGCGTCAGCAGTAACATGCTGACCTGGTCCATGAAGGCGCCCAGGAATAGCAGCACCAGCATCATCATGATCACAACCGTCAACGGTGTCAGGTTCATTGTGGCGAGGTACTGCAACAACCCATCCGTTGCCCCGGAATTCGACAGTGCCTGGCTGAAAACCAGTGAGCCCGCGATGATGAACAGGATCATGATATTAATCTTTGCCGTTTCCATCAGCGCCTTTGCAATCGCCCGCCAGTTGAAATCAGCTCCTGCTATGCCCGAGATCCGCACAGTCGACTTGAACAGGCGAAAAAAGTAACACACAACGAGCGCTGCCAGGCAGCCCAGTGCGGCGGCATCGGTTGGTGAAGCGAGTTTGAAGAATATGCTGCCTACGACCACGATGAAAATAATGAGCAGCGGCAAGATGTACAGCACCCCCGGGAGAATACGGTTGGCGGCACGACGGTAGTGGCCAGTGTAGGCCCATGAGAGCCGCTCCGTGCCGCCCAGCCACAGTGCCACGGTGACTGGCTCATCAAACTGATCGGTTTCGATCTCGTAGGCTGGGGCAAGCTTCGGATTAATGGCGCAGCGACCCACCACATAGGAAAAAAACAATACCGCCATCAGCACCCCCGGCACGATGCCGGCAACGAGTAACTGGGCCACCGACTGCTCGGCAAGACTGGCCAGCAGTACCGCCAGAGCCGAAGGCGGTACCAGCATAGCGATTCCACCGACCGCCATAATTGGCCCCATGGCTATCTCGGGCTGGTAGCCCCGCTTGGCCATGTCTGGCAGCAATACCGAGCCGAGGATTGCAGTATTGGCGATAGTTGAGCCCGAAAGCGAAGAGAACACGGTGCCGCCAACAATCGCGACGACGGCCAAGCGGCCGGGAACGCGCGCGATCAACCGATCAATTGCACTGATAGCCTTGAAGGCAACACCGGTCTGTAGCAGGATTTCTCCCATCAGCAAAAACAACGCAATCGGCGCAAGCGTGTATTTGATTGCGTTGTGAAATTCCAGTGGCATCAGGACCAGGCCGATATCACCATTGATAAACAGAGCAGTGCCAAGCACGTTGGCGGCGAAAAACGCAAAAGCCACAGGCAGGCCGAGAAACATTGTGATGCAGACTGTTCCGAGCAGCAGAATCAGGGCGAGGTACCATTCCATGAGTCAGAAGCTCGCCTTGGATGAATCTGTTGCGATTGGAATTCGTAGCATACTGCGGCGGAACCGCAATAAAAATTCGATCGCAAGGAAAAGAAACGAGGTAGTGAAGACCGTCATTATGTATCCGGTTGGAATACGCAGATCTTTGTCCGGCAGGGAGCCATCCTGAAATTCCCAGATAGTCACCCGGCTTCCGTAAAAACATAGCGCGATACAAAGTATTGCACCTGCAACGTCCATGGCGCGCTCAACGCGTTCTGCAGCTTTTCGGCGAAGCGCCATGGTGACGACATCCACGCGGACATGAGCGCCCTGGTGCAGGACCCACGGAGCCCCAAGGAAAACCCCAAAGTACAAGGTGTACTCAACCGCCTCGTAAAGCCACCAGATGCTGCCCAACTGGGTTTTGACCAGGAAAAGATTAAGGGGGATCAGAACGGCGATGAGTCCGATAGAAGCGGCGACCAGTGCGGCCAGGTACAGCATGAGCCGATCGAAGCCAGCTTCAAAGCGATCGATCTGCTTTTGCATCACGTACCTGTCGAGTCGACCTTAAACTGAAAACGAAATGACCAGCGTGCGGGAGCCGGCCTGATGGCCGGATCCCGCCAGCGTGAACGAGGATAAGCTAGGACAACTACTGGGTAAACAGTTTCTTGAGCGCAGGGCCGTGTTCGGGGCTGCGTTCGAGAACCTCCGCCCAACCGGCAGCAACAGCGGCCGCCAACCACTGGTCCCGATCGGCCCCTTCCAGGGTGATCGTTTCCATGCCTTCACTGGCCATCCAATCTTTTTGTTTGGTCAGCAGTGCCTGGAAATCCGGATTGCTGGTCTCAGCTTTGACCTCGAACTCGAGGCCGACCTGGTTCAGCAGGTCCTGTTGTTCCTGGGTCAGGGAATTCCATTTCTTAAGATTTGCTACGGTATGCAAAGACGAGTGATAGAAGCCCGGTTCGACCCGGTACTTGGTCACTTTTACCCAGGCGGGGTTCCAGCCCAGCGCTGGCCAGCCGTAGCCCTGGACGGTCCCATTTTCCATATAGGTATAGACCTGTGCAAAATTCGAGCGCTGCACGGTCGCGCCGAGTGAGGTGAAAAACGCCGTGTAAACAGGTGACACCCGCAGGTTCAGGCCGGTCAGATCCGGTCCGCTAATCGGTTGATTGAGCCAAAGATGGAACGGGCCGAAATCATGGTGCCGTGCGATGAACTTCATATTCTTTTCTGTCATCAACTTTTGCACGTAATCAATCGCACCGTTTGCGCGCAACTCCGCAAAGGTGTAGTCCTGCAGACGCAGCACAGGGGCTTCAGGCAGTACATTCCCGAAATAGGCTTCGGTGCAACCGACGATATCGTACGCGCCCTTGGCCATTTTTTTGGTCAATTCAAACGGGCTACCGATTGCCGGAGCGCCACCCTTAAGATCGATCTGGACAACGCCCTTACCACGGGCGTTGACCGCTTCGACCAGTATTTCGAAGGGCTTACCCGGAGGGCTGCCAATGGGAAAACAGCTGGCCCCGGAAAGGGTTACTTCAGCTGAATACGCCGGGTTCATCGCAGAGCCGATGACAGCGATTGCCCCAGCCAGAACAAAGATCGCATTTTTTTTAAGTTGCAACATTTAAAGACTCCTTATGCACAGTGTTAGAAATACCCGAAAAACGATTCGGGTTATTGTTATTTAACGGGGCGGGTCACCAGGCAGGGTTGCTGCCAGGTGTGCTCCGCGAGTTATTCGCTAACCACCCGTAGCACAATGCCACAAATCGTGGGGAAATTCACGTCCGAGGTGTAAATACGCCAGATCCGTGCTATCAGCCCCGGTTCTTGTTCACGGCATTGGCTGTCCAACCGTGGGTAGGTGCCTACCGGCACCAAGAGCCCGGCGGTCAATTTTTCCGTTTGGCAGTAGCGGGAAATCGGTCGTTATTATGAAATGCCTAGGCACCTTGTAACCGGCCAGTTGCTGCCTGCACCAGGCGGAAAAATCAATCGACCCACCGGATTGAGGCTGGGGCGAGACCTCATCAGCCAATTGGATAAAGGCTGTAGCGCTTTCCTGAAAAACCGGGTCTGGTACCGCGATCACTACAGCCATGGCCACTGCCGGATGTTGCTCGAGTACGGCTTCGATTTCCCGCGGGTAGACGTTGTAACCGCCGGTGATAAACATCTCCGTCGCTCGTCCGACCAGGCGCAGTGAGCCATCGGCATGCAGGGTGCCGATGTCCCCGGTCCGCAACCAGCCGTCAGCAGTGAAGGCTGCGGTGCTCGCCTCTGGCAGGTCAAAATAGCCGGACATCATCCAGGGTGAACGAGCTTGTATTTCACCGCTATGGCCAGATTCGACCGATCTGCCCGCATCATCAGCGATACGTATTTCGCACCCTGGATGAGGAAACCCGACTATGGTAGATGGAGCATGGGCCGGGTTCAGCGCACCGGTTCCGGTCAAAGAGCCACAGGACTCAGTCAGGCCGTAGGCAGTTGCAATGTTGGTATCCAGGCGGGCCAGTTTGCGCAGTAACTCCGGCGGCATCGGGGCGCCGGACCAGATCAGCCATTCGAGCGCCGGGACCGTTGCATCCTTGAACCGAGACAGTTCTGACACTCTGCGATACATGGTTGGAACCTGCAGCCAGAGGTTGATTTTTTCACGCTGAATCATCTTGAGCGTAACTTCAGCATCAAAACTCTCCATGAAATAGATGGTGCCGGCACCGACCAGGGCAAAACAGACAATATCACCCAGCCCTCCGATATGGTTGACTGGCAGGTTGGCAACTATTCGGGGAATCTGTGATGGCCAACGCTGGTGGCGGGCGCGATTGCCCAGCACCAGCGCCTGGTGGCTGATCACAACTCCTTTGGGAACACCAGTGGTACCGGAGGTGTAGACAATTACCGCCGGATCATCAGGCATGACCACGTGCTGGGCAGCACGATAGCTTGCGTTCGAAACCTGATCGGCCAGATCGGCAAATTCTTCATAAGGCAGCGTGCCACTGCTGTTATCCGTTTCGTCTATTGCAATGATCCTGCCTTGCTCAAGCCCCGGGTGGGTGCTGCCTGGCGGCTGCGCCACACTAAACAGCACCGTTGGGGTCGCATTAGCAAGAATGACGGCCCTTTCCCTCATGGTGTATCTGGGATTAAGGCCGGTCCAGATTGCGCCAATGCGAACCGTTGCCAAAAAGACGATGAGGAATTCGGGTCGTGGGCTGGTGAGCATGGCGACCCGGTCACCGGGTGCAACGCCCAGGGCCAGCAGTGCTTTAGCGCAGCGGTCGACCTGACTGACCAGTTCCGCGTAACTCCAGCAGCGCCCGGAAAATTTCATCGCCATGCGCTCAGGCCAGCGCTGGGCAGTACTGAACGGATAGTCGCTGATACGCGGTAGGTGAGGCGTTGTCACGGCATCCTCTGTGGTGCGATTTCCATCAGGCGGGTTTTCACGGCAACCCGGGGTAGGCTGAAAAGAGCCCCTCACCTGAAGACAGCATTGACCCGCGCCTCACATCTGAAAGCCCGGCGCAGATCGGCCGGCGCAGCCGCGACCTGAGTCCCATTCCTTCGGTAATAGCCCTCAGCCGTCGCTGCAAAACCAAGGCCTGGACAGGGTCAATGTCTGGTAACGGGGCTGGTGTCGGCATCAGTATTTACCGGTGGCATCGGCGGGCTACGAAAACCGCATTGGTTATTAAAGAGAATAAAGAGAATAGAGTTGCCAGGCGCCGGTAGGCAAGTATTTGTTTGTGCAAGGTAAGGTTGATTACGCCGCTAAGCGCCGTAACTGACTCCTGCCCAGCCACAGATTCTTCAATTGCTGCATCGCCTGCAATTCGACCCTGAGCTTGCGCATATCTTTAATCAGTCACGATCTGTCAGTGGCCTAGCCGCAGTATGCGATCAGGTCATGGCGATCAATCATGGTGAGATCGTTTAATGCGGCTTATGTGCACAGGTTTTTTCCAAGCCCCCCAAGCCTATACCGCAGACCTGATACCTGCCGTTCGCTTGCCCGAAGTGGGCGAAAAGCGGTTCGATGAGGTAAATACTCGTAAGGCTTGATGGCGCACGCAGTTACCTCCTGCAACCACAGGCTTCGGTTCTGGCTCTCAGTAACGCGCCTTTAGCGTAGTTTCAGGTGTATTCAGAATAGTTGCTGATAACTCTCTGATTCGGAGCATCTATTTGGTGCTACCACAGGGGTGTCACGCTCGCCGCTTGGGCTGGTGCAGAGTTGGTCTGCGGAGGGCGGGGTAGGCAGGGCATATTTAGTCAGTTGATGTGGGCGTAGTTTTATCGCCATATAACGGTTGACAAATTAACCATATTGAGGGTAATGTTTCAGCATACTGACTGGTCGGTATGTAACCAAAATGACACTAGCACATAAGACACAAAAAACCGCGGCGGTGGAGCGGATCCTGGCGGTGGCCGAACCGCTTTTCCTGGCGGCGAGTTACGCCGACGTGACCATGGATCAGATTGCCCGCAAGGCTGGATTTACCAAGGGCGGCCTGTACCATCATTTTCCCAGCAAGGAGGCTTTGTACCTGGCGATGATGCAGACTGATCTTGCCGAGAAGCAGACCCTTTTTACCGCGATGGCCCAATCCGGGGGTGACTGTCGATCGCGGCTGCGGTGCCTGACCCAGGCATTTTTTGAGTTACCCGATCCCAAGCGCCAACTGATCAGCCTGGTACGGCGCAACAGTAACGCCCTTGGTGACACAGCCCGGGCTCGGTTGATCAGCGCCTACCAGCAGGCACTGCCGAAGCAGATCCTGTCCATAATCAAGAGTGGGATTCGCACGGGTGAGATTCAGACCGTCGATGCCCGTCTGTTAGCCTGGTCATTCGTGGCTCTGGTGGAAACCGCGATCAGTGCGCATGGGGACCGGGTACTGGAAGAGTCGGGTAAGAAACTCGATTTCGTCCTCGACCTGTTTTTCCGTGGAGCATGCGGCCCAAAAGACAGTGGACTGGGCCAGGCAGCCACGACCAGCACTGCGGCAAATTCGGGATCGGCAGTGACGGCACAAACAGCTTATACCGGCACCGGTGTGTTTCCCGAGTGGCAGGGCCAGGATCTGGCTGGGCTGCTGTTGGCCTGCCGTGATCTTGTCGAGGACGGCGACTTTCCAACGGTACAGCGCTGGCGGGATGGGGGTGGCCGGGTGCTAGGTCATTTTCAGGTCTATTTTCCAGAGGAGATCGCGCATGCCGCCGGGCTGCTGCCCTTCAAGTTGCGTGGTGCCCCGGTTGAGCCCGACCATGCAGACTCCCGTTTCGGTTCGTACCTGTGTTCTATTCTCAAGACATCGCTGGAACTGGTGCTGAGCGACCGCGTAGAACTGGACATGTTTGTTACCCACCCGATCTGCGATGCAGCCCGAAATCTGGCTGCGGTCTGGGAACGCAACAGTGAGCATCCCTGTCAGATCCTGTATCTGCCGCAGAATGCGAATTCGGCCGACAGCGCCCGTTACCTGCGTAACGAGTACGCTCGGCTCCTGGAAGTGGTCCAGCAGGTTGCCGGGACTACGATCACCGATGACGACCTGCGAGGCTCTATCGAGCTGTTCAATCGCAACCGTGCGCTGATCCGCGAGTTGTATCAGATCAAGCGTGAGACACCGTGGCTGTTAAATGCCGAGGATGCTTATTGCCTGGTATCGGTGGGAGGGATGGTGCCGCGCGAGGAGCACAATGCCTTGCTTGAGACGGTACTACCGATGATCCGGGAGCAGGCCGACAGTAACCAGGAGGACCGGGTACGGGTGGTATTCGAGGGCGGTTTCTGTGAGCAGCCACCGTTGGATCTGATCCGTATGGTCGGTCGTTCGTGCTACGTTGTTGATGACGACTTTCTGATCGGACTGCGCTGGATTCTTGAAGACGTTCCGAGCACGGGTGATCCGCTACACCAGCTGGCCCAAGCCTATCTGGAGAAATCATCTTACAGCCCGGTACAGCACGACTTGCGCAAGCCCAAGGAAAAAATGCTCAAAGAACGGATCAGCGCCGCCCGGGCGGATGCCGCCATTATTACTGCGGCCAAGATGTGCGAGCCAGGACTGGAGGAGCAGGTCTGTTATACCCGCTCGTTGGACGAGGACGGTATCGGATATTTCGTCAGTGAGTTCGAAGAAAACATGACGAGTTTTGATCACCTGGGTCTGCAGATCGAAACTTTTATGGAAAACCTGATGTACCAGTGAACCTGGCGAATTGCCGGGGCGAGGAGAGACAGCAATGGGACAGGATAGTCAGAACGAGATTGTAGGGCGCGGTGCCCGGGACGGGGCCGAGCTTTTCCGGCAGTGGTTCTCCTCACTGGACGCGACTGCCGAGCAGGGAGCGCAGAGTGCCTACGTGTTTGTCATGGGCAGTATGAATGAGATCCTAAAGGCTTTCGATCTGCCGGTAGTCTTTCCGGAGATCAATTCGCTCCAGACCGCGGTGCGGCGTGTTGCCCACGAGTACCTCAACGAGGCTGAGGATTACGGTTATTCACCCGACATCTGCGGCTACGTCAAAGCTGATGTAGCAGTGCAGTTACGTAATGGCGAGCATCCGATGGGTAGGATTCCCAAGCCTTCCCTGGCCGTTTACACCAATGCCTGTAATACCTATATCAAGTGGGCGGAGATCTGGGAGCGTATGTACAAGATTCCGATTTTCACGCTGGACGTACCGGGCAGCCGCGAGGGCGGAGTGCACACTGGCCCAGGTGACCGCTCGTTCGAGAATGATCGCAGTTATGTCGAGGCCCAGGTGCATGAGCTGATCACGCTGTGTGAGGAAGTAACCGGTCGCAAGTTCGACATTGACAAGTTGCGCGAGGTATTGGGTTATGCCAACGACGTGGCCAGCAGCTGGCAACGGGTGTTGCAACTGAATGCCAGTCGGCCTTCAGTATTCAATGCCGTCACTGAGGGGACTATTTACCTGGGGGTTGCCAACGGCTTTCGCGGCACCGAGCAGGGCAGTCGATATTTCAGGGAGCTGGTCGAGGAGATGGAATATAAATCGGCGAACGGCATCGGCACTCTGACCGACGAGAAATACCGACTAACCTTCGTGGGCGTTCCCTGCTACCCGATTTTCCGGCGCTTTAACGAGATGTTCTCCGACTGGGGAGGCACTTTCGTTAATTCAACCTATCTGTGGTTTGCCTCTGGTGGTACCAACAGGGGCTTTCAGTACGACCTGCAACGCCCGGTCGAGAGTCTGGCCGAGGGCGTGCTGCTCAGTGTCCGTGACGCCATGGACAGTATGTTCCATCAGAGTTACATGATTGAGGATATGATCGACGAAATGCATGTGGATGGTGTGGTTTATCACCCGATCAAGAGTTGTCGCACAGTCTCTACCGGACTCGCGGATAGTCGGCGCTATCTGATGGAAAAAACCGGTGTGCCATCGCTGTTCCTGGAATCGGACATGATGGATAAACGTGTTGTTTCTGAGGCTCAGATGAAGAACAGGGTAGACGCGTTCTTCGAGGGCCTTGCATCGCGTCGCAGCCAGCAGGCCGCGGCCTGAACCAGTAGAGGAATCAAGCCATGGCGTATGCTGCAGGTGTAGATGTGGGGTCGACCCAGAGTAAAGCCGCGATTGTTGATGAGGATGGCAGCCTGATCGCGACCGCTCTTGACGAAACCGGAGCAAACGTGGTGCAAGCTGCAGAGAGGGTATATGAACAGGCCCTGCGCAGCGCTAAGCTGCGCGAAGAGGAAGTCGACTACATTATTGGCACTGGTTACGGCCGCTATAAGGTGACATTCGGCAACGCCCAAGTTACCGAGATCAGTTGTCACGGCCGCGGCGCGGTAAAGATGTTTCCCGATACCCGCACGGTGATCGACATGGGTGGCCAGGATACCAAAGCCATCAGCGTCAGTCCGAGCGGGGAGATCAACGATTTCTGTATGAATGACAAGTGTGCCGCCGGGACTGGCCGCTTTCTCGGGGCGGCTGCGATGGCCCTGGATCTGTCTTTGGCCGAGCTTGGCCCTACGGCCTTGAAGTCGGATAAGCCCGTACGCATCAGCACCACCTGCACGGTATTCGCTGAGTCAGAAGTTCTTTCCTGGCTGGGTAAAGGAAAAAAACTTCCCGACATACTCTGGGGAGTGCACCAGTCGATCGCTACCCGAACCATCGGTCTGGTACGTCGGGTAGGGCTGGAAGAGAAGATTACATTTACCGGCGGGGTAACCCGCAACGTGGCCATGGTTAAGGCGCTGGAAGACCGCCTTGGTATCCGCTTGAACGTGAGTGAACAGGCTCACTACATGGGTGCGCTCGGCGCAGCACTTTTTGCTCTTGATCATATCCTAGATAGCCGTAAACCCGCGTCTAGCGCAGAGGTGGCGTAATGGACTGTACAGTCGGTATAGACGTAGGTTCTACCTACACTAAGTGTGTTGCCCTTTCGGCAAACGGTGAGATCGTTGGCCGCAGGCTGGCGCAGACCGGGTTCAAACTGGGGGAGGTTTCGGTGAGGCTATTGAACGAGACTCTGGCAGACAGTGGGCTCGAGCGCAGCGATGTGGGCTATGTAATCGCTACCGGCTTTGGCCGCCACCAGGTCAAGGATAAGGACGCGGCGGTGACTGATCTGACTGCCGCCGCCCGCGGCGCTAAGTTCATCTTTCCGGATACCCGCACTGTGCTCGATATCGGCGGTCAGACGATGAAGGCGAGCCGGGTCGACGAGAACTGCAAGGTGGATTCGTTTCGTCTCAACGATAAGTGCGCGGCTGGAACTGGCGCGTTTTTGGAAAAGACTGCGTATTACATGGGGTTTAAAACAAAGGAGATCGGACCGCTGTTGGCCACCTCACGTGAGTCAGTCTCCATATCAGGGGTATGCGCGGTGTTCGCTGAGTCTGAAGTGATCAATCACCTGTCACAGGGTACTGCACCGGCGGACATCATGCAGGGTGCGGTCTCATCACTGATTAAACGATCGGTTCAGTTAATGAAGCGGGTCCGCGCTGAGCCCGGATATACCCTGGTTGGTGGCCTGTTACGGTTTCGGACAATGGTTGACGAAGTGCAGGAGAAACTGGGTCAGGAAGTCAATGTTCCCGATGGGGATTTGGTTCAGTTTACAGCCGCGCTGGGTGCAGCCGTGCTGGGGCACCGGCGGATGCAGCAACTGGGTGTAGGCAGCGGGCTTACGATGGATACCAGTGTTGCCTGAACAGTTGGTATCGGGTGGCTGTTGTGACTCCACGACGACCACTGCTGATGCTGCGGCCGATTCCAGCGCGATTCTTGTCGATCCAGCGCTTACGGCAGATGGCTGGGTTAAACGCTATCTGGCCGATCCCGCCCGGGCCCGCGAAGCGCGGGAGCTGTACTCTTCAATGGGTTATGAGGTGTACGAGCAAAAACTCGATCCCGCTGACTTTCCCCTGAGTTGTGGCGAGTGCCCCTCAGAGGTCTGCCGGGCTTATGTCATGATCTATACCCGCCGGGGTTAACTGTAAGCCGGGACGGGTGGGTGCAACGGTCATTCGCCTCGGCAATGAACCCTTGCCAGTTTTTCTTTCCAAGCAATCCGTCGTAGATCATATCCTTAAGTAGTTGGAAGGGCTGGCACTGTGGGGCGTCCAGGGTCTGCTGCAGGTACCGTGCGATGACCAGTCGTACGCTCGCCACTCCTGTTGATCAGGCGCAATCGAGCGACAGGGTGACGGTAGCCGTGGACCATGACGTTGTCGGCATCAGCGGCTGAGGCAGCGCCCTGTTCACCCATTCGGATCGCCTCCATGTCGGCATCGTCGCTCCGCTGGGTCGGTTCCGTAAAAGGAGTGATGTGATAGTATGCTTGCCGTTCGCTAGCGTTCTCCCTCTTTTTTAAAATATATTGATTTATGCCCGTGGATAGCGTAATCGATTTGCCGCAGGTCCGACTGTCATGCCGGGATTGCTCTTTGGCAGAGCTTTGTCTGCCGCGCGGTCTCGATGCTCAGGACCTTGAACGTTTCGAAGCAGTTGTTGGCCAGAAATCCCCGCTACAGAGGGGGGAATTCGCCTATCATGCCGGGGACACCTCCCATGCTCTGTACGCCGTTAAGTCGGGGTCTTTGAAGATTGTGATGTCAGCGCTTGACGGTGAGGAACAGATTATTGGCTTTTCGATGCCGGGCGAGCTTTTTGGCTTTGATGGAATACAAAATGGCCACACTTGTACTGCAGTGGCTCTGGAGCGAACGAATATCTGCGAATTACCGCTTGATTCCATCAGCGAGATTTCCAAAGAGATACCAAGCCTGAATCGTGAGCTCTATAAAGTTATGGCTCACGAGATCAGCCTTGATCAGTCGATGTTGTTGTTGCTGGCAAGGCGCAACGCTGAAGATCGACTGGCCGCTTTCCTTTTGAGCCTGTCGCAGCGGTTTGCTAATCGGGGCTTCTCCGAAGTGGATTTCACACTGTCGATGTCCCGGCATGATATCGCCAATTATCTTGGGCTCGCCGCGGAAACCGTCAGCCGTCTTTTCAGCCGCCTGGCTGATGGGGG
>Ga0163108_10003014_pt1 | contig 12068 bp, 11 predicted proteins | sample Fk1155metaG_FD_109644 | JGI IMG/M metagenome (GOLD analysis project Ga0163108, IMG submission 109644) | Marine microbial communities from the Central Pacific Ocean - Fk160115 155m metaG | ecosystem: Environmental > Aquatic > Marine > Oceanic > Photic zone | place: The Central Pacific Ocean...
GATAAGCTGAAAAGTAAAATGGATGAACGATCCGCCAGTGTCAAGCAATATCCACGCGCCGGCAAACTAACACATCCTCATGAGATTGCACATAGTTCAGAAACTTTTCCAGAGCAACAAGCCACCCTGGTTTTCCTGCGATGCGGCAATGCAAAACCTACTGACACCATCTGCTGGGTTCGGGCACTTTCGGCGTATAAGCACATCGGAACAGGTCCAACAAACGCCAGACGTCCACATGACTGACGTATTTGTAAAGCGTTCAATGGCTAGGTTGCGCCGTAACCAATTAGATCGCGAGGATAGCCCGTGAGGGCAGATTGCTTCATATTTCACTCCTCATTGGGGATTGCGGCAGCTCCCTGCGAGGTCAGCCAGTCGCCTAAAGCAGTGCGCTCGATATTGGTCATTTTTGTCAAATTCCCCGGAGGCATGAGATCAGCTGCTATGGTTTGGGTGTAAATCTGGTCTTTTCGGACCAGAATTTGAGCTAGGGTTTCAAAGCGAACGCCACCAGGCGCGCTGGCAAACCCTTCCTGCGTCGGCACCGCCGCATGACAAACCGAACAGCGAGTCTGGATGATATTGTAGACTTTGATCTCGGTCTCGTTTAGATCGCTCAAATTTTGCACGCTGGTCGTTGGCGGGACATAGCTGAGTGCGATACCGCCGCAGAGCAGACCGAAGGCCAGCAAGGCCAAGGATGGTTTGTTCACGTCCGTGACCAGCTTGATGTTGCGGTAGTGACGTATGGTAAAACCACTTCCCATTACAAGTACCAGGATTAGCCAAGACCAGTTGTTAGCCGAACCTAGGGGAAAATGTACGCTGACCATCGAGAATAATACGGGCAGGGTCATGTAATTGTTATGTTGCGAGCGGCGCTTCGCTAGCTTGTGGAAATTCAGATTGACTGCCTCAAATTTTTTGACTTGCTTGCGCATCTTGATGTGGTTGGGAATGATCTGAAAATATACGTTGGCCGCCATCGCTGTACCCAGCGCTGAACCGACATGGACAAAGGCCGCGCGGGGACTGAACACCCAAGTGGACAGGTAGCTTAGGATGGTAACGACAACGATCATACAAACCAGAACAACGGTGTCATCGTCGGTGCTCTTGCACAGGAAGTCATAGATTAGCCAGGGTACGACAAGAATTAGGGCGCTGACCATGATCGCACTTAGCGGTGTCATCAGCGGTTCGATTGTATCGACGAGATAAACATCCGCACCCAACCAATAGATATGGAACATCAAAAACAACCCAGTCAGAAACGTCAACTGCGCCGGCCCCGAATGCGCCAGAGTGCGTGGATTGTCCTCGGTAGGCCAGAACCGTTCATGATAATAAAAGCTACCACCGTGTATTTCGTGCACTTCACCGACCACATTTGGTTTTAAGGTTTTCGACTTTGGAGGTCTTTCCGAAAGATCTAACCAGTTGAAGTAAAATGATGTGCCGATCCAAGTGATGGCTGCAAGAATATGCCCCCAACGTCCAATGTACCCGAGCCATTCCATTAAAATATCCATTGCCAGCGCCTACTTTCGATCTATTTTGGAACCAAAGGCCTTGAACATTTTGGTGAGATGTTCAGGCAATCCGACTAATTTTTTGGAAGGTGGACAAGCAAGGCTTCCCGAAACAGGTTTACGCAAATTAAGCGCGTGCAACATCTTGAGTTGGTTTACGCCTGCCACAACACCATCAACGATGGGTAAGGAGACACGGTCACGAAGTTCTTCTGCGATCCCGGCAAACACAGCCCCCGTCAACACGATCGCTTCAGCACGAATGGTTTGTGTAGATTCTTCAATTTTATCGATCAGCTTTGGGATGACAATCCGCGTATCTTCCAGTTCTTCCTGGCTTAGCGGGGGTAGAGAAATGACACCGGCACAGCGCAGTGTCCAACCGTAATACTCTACCAATTCCTCATAGAGGGGCACCGCACGATCTCCGAATGTCAACATCGCAAAACGACGGGAGACAGACATTGCCGCTGACATACCCGCTTCGCTTATGCCGACCACCGGAATGTCGAGTATCTCTCGTAACACATCCAATCCGGAATCAAAGGAAATGGCTAATAGAACCCCGTCGCAACCTTCCGCATGTTCGGCGGCAATTGTCATGACCTCCTTGGAAGCCAAGGCACATTCAGCCCGGGTTCCAACGATCGGACTGCCAGAGCGCCCGGTTACTCCGACAAACTCGAACCCGCTTCCCGCGGCATCGGCAGCCACCTGGCACACTTTATCTGTCACGAACTGGCTTGTGTTTGGATTAATGACAAGTATTTTCATAGTTATCTTTCCTTATTAGCAGTATATTCATGCTTGGTCACTATCGTTCACCACGAAAATAGGGCATGCCAAGTCGCGCAGGTTCTTCGGATCGACCCTTACCGCTTTTTAAAACCATAAGCACGATCGCAATGACGTAAGGCAGCCCAAGGAAGATCTGATAAGGCAGATGAGTAACCCCAATCCCCTGAATCTGAAGCTGCAAGGCTTCCAAAAAGGCGAACGCCAATGCGGCTAACAGAATTCCAGAAGGCCTCCAGTTTCCGGCAATCACGATCACAAGGGCAAGCCAACCGCGACCAGCAGTGATCTCGGGAACAAATCGGCCAACCAAACCAATCGTAAGAAAGGCGCCACCTAGACCGATCAGCACGCCCCCCATAATTACGGCAAAATACTGGCGTACAGTGACACTCATGCCCTTGGTATCAATCACTTTTGGATTCTCACCAAGGCACCTGATCTCAAGTCCCCACTTTGTGCGGTAGAGGAAAAACCAAACCGCTGGGATCATAAAGAAAGCAATATAGGTGATTGCTTTCTGTGTAAAGAAGATCGGACCAATGTATGGTATTTTTGACAAAAGTGGCAGTGCGAGGGTCGGCATGGGATCAATCGTTGGAAATCCTCCTGCGCCTCCTGAGAAAAATAGTTTGTAGATATAGATTGTCATCCCTGCTGCCAGAAGATTTACCGCGAGACCCGTTACGACCTGCTCCACCTTCAGAGTAGCGGCCATGAACACCGTAATAAAGGACATTAAAGCACTGCCGATCATGGCTAAAATAATACCGATCACTATAGAGTCAGAGAAATAAGCGCCGACAAAGGCCATAAAAGCGCCCATCAGCATTGTACCTTCGACACCAAGGTTCAGAATGCCGGCACGCTCGGTGATTAACTCGCCCAATGCTGCCAAGATAAGAGGCGTGGCAATTCGGATTGTTGCAGCAAAAATGCTAATGATGATTGTTTCTTGAAATAATTCGCTCATGTCTTGTCCTTCCAAGTGATCTGGAAACGCGTCAGAGTAGATGCCGAGAGGAATAATAGTAGGATGATCGCTTCGATGGCTGAAGTGATAACGCTCGGAACACCAGTGGCGACCTGCATGGTGAGCCCTCCTACGTAAAAGGCGCCAAACAGAATCGCAACAAAAATAATTGCAATTGGGTTCAGTATGGCAAGCATTGCGATGATAATTCCGGTGAAACCGTAACCGTGCGAGATCTCGGCACTCAAGCGATGGCTGACACCGAACACTTCAATCATACCTGCTAGACCTGCAAGGCCACCAGAAATCAGCATCACCAAAATGGCAGTTCTACCGATGTTTATACCTTTGAACATAGAGGTTCGAGTGTTATGCCCGACGGCCCTGATTTCATATCCAAGAGAAGAACGGGTCAGCATGATGTAGACGGCAATTGCGCACAAAACCGCTATTATGAAGCCAATGTGTAGCTTATTGCCACTCATGATTTTAGGTAACCAAACGGACTTATCAATTCGCGGCGTTTGCGCATAGTACGAGGCTGGGTCTCGCCAAGGGCCACTGACCAGCATATAGGACATGAAGTAAGTGATGACGTAGTTGAGCATCACAGTTGTGAGAACTTCATTGACCTGAAAGCGTGATTTCAGAAACCCGGCTAAACCTCCATATAAGCCACCTCCGGCAAACCCTGCAAGAAAAAGAACAGGGAGGATGAACAAACCAATGTCTGGACCAATTATGAAGTAGATCCAGTAAGAGGCCATGGCGCCGGCGTACAACTGCCCTTCAGCGCCAATGTTCCAAATCTTGGCCCGGAACGCCACTGTGACTGCGATGCCGGTCAAGATCAACGGGGTTGCCCTCAAGAGTGTCTTATTGATGGCGCGTGAGCTGCCAAATGCTCCGTCAAAAAACGCAGCAAATGCCACACCAACATCAGCTCCAGTGACCCTGAGCAATAATGCACTCGCAATTGCAGACCCAACGAGTGCAAAAAGAATGGACAGAACCATCCACTTTTTGCTGGGTGCCAGACGTTTTTCGATTGTCAATGACATCACACGGGCTTCCGTGTTGGAGATACTTTCTGTCCTGCCATCAGTAGGCCAATTGTCTCGATATCAGCGTCTTCGGAACGGAAATCACCCAGGATTTTCCCCTTGAACATAACCAAAACCCGATCACAGATGCCAAACAGTTCATCAAGCTCCTCAGAAGCCATTAGAATTCCGAACTCAGAGCGGCGTTTATCAAGCAGGCGTTCATGCATGTATTCGATCACCCCAACATCCAATCCACGTGATGGCTGGTTGGCCAGCACAACTTTAGTTGCTTGAGCAAATTCTCTGGCAACAATCACCTTCTGAGCATTGCCTCCCGACAAGGTGCGGCAAATTGCAGCTTCAGAGGGCGTTTTGATTTCAAAATCATCGATGCTTTTCTGAGCAAATTCTTTGATCTTGGAAAAATTCAGTATCCCCTTGCTGGCAAAAGGAGGCTCTTTATGTGCGCCAAGGATAAGGTTGCTCTGAACGTCAAAATCTCCTATCAACCCAGCCGAGAAACGGTCGTCCGGGATATAGCCCATTCCCTTCTTCTGAATGTTATGTGTGGAAAAATTTGTAATGTTGTCGCCTTCCAGAATAACTGTGCCATCAGTTGCTTTGCGCACACCCATGAGTGTTTCAAACAATTCACCTTGCCCATTCCCTGCAACCCCAGCAATCCCGACGATTTCCCCTCGATTGACAGTAATGTCGATTCCGCTTAGTTTCTCCGCACCGAAATCGTTCTTTGCACGTAGTCCACGTATCTCGAGCAACGGACCGCTATGCTCATGAGCATCGCGCTTGACCCGCAGCTCGACTTCCCGCCCTATCATCATATTTGTGAGTTCTGATTTGCTCGTGTTGGAAGTAGTAACTGTTCCGACATTCTTGCCACGTCTTAAGACCGTTACCCGGTCTGACCGCATCACATCATCTAATTTGTGGCTGATCAGAATGACCGACATTCCATCTTCCGTCATTTCACGGAAAATCCGAAACAGGCGCTGCACTTCCTGCGGTGTCAAAACCGCGGTGGGTTCATCCATAATTAGCAAACGTACCTTCAGAAAAAGTGCTTTCAGGATCTCGACCCACTGCTGTTGACCAACAGGCAATTGCCAGATCTTGGCATGCAAATCGATGTGAACGTCGAAGCGTTCGCAGATCGTTCGAATGCTAGCTTCCGCCTCCTTGAAATCAAGTATGGGTGTCGCAGCTTCTGTTCCGATCACGATATTTTCCAAAACACTAAGAGATTCCACTAATACGAAATGCTGGTGAACCATACCGATACCGGTAGAAATTGCCTCTGCAGGAGAACTCAATGCAACCGGTTTGTCATTGATGTAAATCGTGCCCTCTTCCTGATGATGGATCCCGTAGATGCATTCAGCGATAGTGGATTTCCCAGCACCGTTTTCGCCCAGCAAGCAGTGAATTTCGCCTGGCAATACGTCGAAACTGAGTTTGTCATTTGCGACTACCTGATGGAAGCGCTTTGTGACGTTTTCAACTTTCAGAAATGGTCGCAATTCCGGTCCTCTCCCTGACACCTGCTTCGCAACACTTTGGGGCGCGGTCTTTTCTCCACACACTAGTAGTCACTTCTGCTACAGGTCTTTCTTGATGAAGTTGGTTTCCAAGCCTCCAAACAAACATCGGCATTGTATATTGTCTACAATTTTTTTATGAAATGTCTACAACAACTTTGTTTCCAGGATAGGAAATTTCTAATTTGGCCGATTGCACTCCTCAAAGGTGGTCGATAAAGGTTGAAAAATCATGAAGTGGGGATATTCAACTTATGCTCCGCGAATATTTTCTTGATCGCGGGGCGATTGACGGTAGACGCAAAGTTTTTCGCGTAGGCCGGGTAAGTTTCAAGGAGCTTTTCCAATGGCGCCCATGTCGCCATCATCGCGGCAAACAGATCCAGCATGCTGTAGCGTTCGCCCAAAAAGAACGGGCCTCGTTCGCGCAACGTGTCGTCAAACACCTGCCAGCGCTCGATAACCAATTCATTTGCTCGCGCGGTCGCAGGCTCGGGCGAATTGCCGTCGCCACAATACCTTGCCGGGTTATAGACGATGTGGAAAAGATACTGGACCGAAGCGGTCATAAAGAACAACTGCTTGAGAAAATTTCCGCGGGCAGGATCAAGAACTGGCGGAACGTATTGGTCGAGCCCATGCTTTTCGGCTAAATGCATCATGATCGCGGCGGTTTCGTAGATGACTTCGCCATCTTCAGATTGCAGCGCTGGCACGTACCCTATTGGATTGATCGCCAGATATTCAGGTGTGCGGTTTTCTCCCTTGCGGAAATCGATTGAAACAATTTCATAAGGTAATCCCGCCTCTTCCAGAAGAAGATGCGGTCCAAGGGCTCCAGAATTTCGCGTCCAGTAAAGCTTGTAAGTCATAGTTCTGATCCTTTGAAGTTAGTTGATTTTCGCGCAGTTAATTCTCGTCACACTCGTGTCTAAAAGAGTAAATTAAGCTTTCTATCAGAGCAAGCAATATCTGGTTATGTCATCTTGCGTATCTCGTGCACCGCTGACGGATATTCCTGGTTCTCGACTTCTTGACGAAATGCACGAAAGCAGTCGGCGTCGGTGGTACGATCAGGGCCAGCATAGACTTTGGCATGTCGAGGTACATGACTGAGGTTCTGCCCCAGAACATCCTCGGCATGGGCCCAGATCAGGTCGCATCCGCCGCCGGAACCGACCGAGATTGTTATCAATGGAGAGGTTTTGGTAATTTCTGCCGCCAGTTCTCGTGGCAACAACTGTAGATAAGCTCCTACAGCACCGGCCTCTTCAAAGGCCCTGATTGTATCACGAACCCTCTGTGCTTCGATTGGGGTTGTGCCCACTGCACGCAAGCCACCGACGCCCGTGCAAATCTGCGGCACTAGGCCTGCATGGGCAAACACCGGTACATTTCGCACGGCAATTGCTTCAATCACGCGGGGATGCGACACGCAATAAACCGACTTTGCTCCGCTGGCATGGGCCGCATCGACCTCGGCCAGTAGTAAGTCCAGATTCTTGTGTGTACCATAGCAAATCGCGAATTGGAAATGCGTACCATTAGCTTGCGCTGGCCAGCTACGGGTATGAGGCAGGAAATCAGCGGAAACGATCTGGATTCCGGTGTACCCAGCAGCATTTGCCTGCCTCGCAGAGCAAACCTTAAGCGCTGTCGCCGGGGTCATCTCCGGCGTGCGCTTTAAGGACTGGCAGTGCAATGTGTTCATGATGCCACTCAGGTTCAGTTAACGTTTTTGTCATTATTGGCGGCTTTCGTCTCGCACCTTTCTTTGGACCAAGCTACTTGCAACTCTTCATGCCCCTTTTCACTGGCGTTCGACATTTCCTTGAGCCAGCGTCGGTAGAAGATCAGCACCTTGTCTTGCGGGATGCTAATTTCTTGTGTCGGATTGGGAATTTCACGTGGTTTCTGGCTTTCGATCACCGGCAGATCCTCTTGATATACCTTGGTGTCGAAATCGATATGCACTTGATCTTCGTCGTCAAAATGGTTCCGCGATATGTAAGTGAAGTTGCGACAGTTTCCGGAATCCATTGGAGATGAGATCATCCACAGTCCTGTGCGGTTGCTATTGGTACTGTAGATGCTGAGCTGCACATTAAACGGCATCGTAATAACGTATTCCGACCGCTCAACAACATTCTGGTTCGCGCCATCGGTCCGAGTATTTTCGTAGGGACGATATAACCAGCGCAACTGGCCTTGCGATTGATCGACCTGCGGTACTGGGTATTCCGGAAAGTTGCGATCGCCCAGCGTGCCGTCATGGACCCAGGCAAAATGCTGAAGGTCGACAAAATTCTCCAGCCTCCGCGCGGCGGATGTCTTCCATTCGTAGGTTGGATAGTAGACCAACTTCATTTCGGGGTCGTCGTAGTCGGGAAAGTCCGGGATGGGAATATCGACGCCCTGTTCCAGCCGGACCCAGACCAGGTTGTACATTACCTGAACGTCATATTTCTTGGTCAATGCGTTGGGCGGGATCGGCAAATCGGGAGCGGCAGGAATTTCAACGCATTGGCCATCACTGTTGTATTTCCATCCGTGATAGGCACAGCGGATGCAGTCATCCTCGACCCAACCCAGCGACAGCGAGGCCGAGCGGTGCGGGCAACGGTCATTCAGCGCGATCACACCATTTGAGGTTTCGGCGACAACAAGTTCTTCACCTAAAAGTTGGACAAATTTTCGGTTGCCCCGTCCGTCCGTGTTGGCATCCCGTAGTTCTTTCAGGGTACAAACCGGATGCCAGAAGTAGCGCCAGGTTTCCTCTTTGAGAAATTGTTCTGTTTGGATCATCGGGTTTTTCTCCGGTTTGATTGCTTTGCAACAGTAATTTGAGTCTCTCCTGCTATGACCCGCTCGGTTATTGATTGGTCGGAATGCGCTTGCTTACGGCCGGGCATTTGGATTATCCCGTCAATCGATGTCGGTCAACGAACAACCCCAACGTTAAAAAAAAGAGCTGTCTGATATAGGACAGCTCTTTTTCAGATTAGTCGGAGACTGGAAGGGACATATTCAGCTCGACAGTTAAGTCACCAGACAAGATCGCATCACGCGCAGCAGAAACTGCTGCGATGGTTTCAGAGGAAACTTTGTCGGTGAATTTTGCGGAGACTGGCGAAAGACTGCCACTACCTTGCGCCATTGTGAACCAAACTGGTTCTTTAGGGGCTGCGTAGGCGTTGCCAGAATCTTTGTGCTTTTTCCATTCATCAATTATGTAGTTCAGATGAGGTTCCCAGGAAACCATAACGCTTACCGGAACGACATCAGGCGCGCTCTTGCTTTCATCTCTGTAGTTACCAATACACATAATGCCTGCTTCTCGGCATGTTTCGAATGATTCACCAAGCTGAAAAATGATATCTGCACCAGCTGCAATCTGTGCGTTCGCCGCTTCTGCCGCTTTAACTGGATCATACCAGGATTCTATGAAGGTCACTTTGACCTTGACATTCGGATTGATCGATTGCGCACCGGCACGAAAACCATTGACCTGATCGTTAATGTCGTCAGCCGGGAAGAGGCCAACAACACCCAAAACGCCTTTTTTGCTCTCGGATGCAGCAAAGACGCCGCCCAGGTAGGCAGGTTCATGTATGTGGGTATATACGAGATAAGCGTTATCGCCAAATGCTTGATTGCCAGAGCCAACCAACACAAAAAGCGTATCTGGAAACTCGTCTTTCAGTTCTTCAACCGCGTCTGGATAAGAGCTGTGACCCCACACAATATCATAACCTTGCGCAGCATATTGCTCCATGGCAACTAAGGCATCATTAGCCCAAACGCCCTCTGAATTGGTAAATTCTATATCCAGCCCATGGGGCTTGGCAGCCTTCACTCTCTGAAGGGATTCAACATAAGTTCCACTCCATGCGTTTTCTACACCAGTTGGCAATACTCCCCCAATCCTTAAGGTTTCTGCGTTAACTCCAGAGACTGTAATGCTTGCTGCAAATAAAGCAGCCATTAAGTATTTTAAAAAATAGTTAATTTTCATGATAATTCCTCCTGCTAGTTATTTTTAGGCTGATTATATTTATATGCTTTACCCATATATTTTGTATTACACAGATTGTACACAATATACAAAACCTTGTAAATATTTTATGTAGAGTTAGTTTTCGACACATTTGGAGCGACCAGAAGGGTTGTTCTCAGCAAAGGGAATTTAATCAAACTAAAGGCTAAGCATAACAGCTTTTTCAGTAATCTGGAAAACCATCTAGCTTACGGAATTCATTGAAGCGTTAGTTACCTGCATACTCAAAAAGCTTTATGGCTTTTGATCTGTCACATCGGCGGATGTAGAATATCGCTTATCTCAACCTTCTCAAATTTTATCTCTTCTCTGATTATCTCTTCTCTGAGGTCTAATTCCGCCTCTATGTGATTGAAGTGCTGGTTAAGCTTTATGACAGCTGCATCGGCATCACCATTCTCTAGATTATTAACGATTTCCGTATGGTCGTTCTGCGGGCAGCATTCAGAATCACGACGTTGATACACAGCGAGGATCAGATAGCTTCTAGAAATCAGATCTTCCAAAATGGCTGAAAGAATCTGATTCCTTGCACATTCCGCCAATACAATATGAAACTCACCAGATAAACGCATCATAAGCGAATAATCATTCGCGATTAGCGCGTTTTTCTCCTGGACAAGGATTGATCGCAAGTTTTTAACTTGCCGCTTGGTAGCCATCGAAGAGGCCTGTCTGACAAGATGACATTCTACCAAACGACGGGCATCCAGAATTTTTCGGGCCTCCGAAACACTTGGCTTTAAAATAAACGCCCCTCGGTTTGGTTCGTGTTTGACAATATTTTCCTTCGCCAGCAACATCAGAACCTTGCGCACGCGCGCTCGACTTACTTTGAACAACGAAGCCAGCGTATCTTCGGTTAACTTGACCCCAGGTAGCAATCTTCGCTCTGCAATTGCACGCCTGATTTCATTGTATAATTTTAGTTCTGCTGCGTTCGCTGACGGACGACTCATATTAATTCACCTTTTGGTTTACTATTAACAACACTTGCTTTACAATACGTAACTTACATAATGTGCTTGAAGATTGATTACAAGTTGAATCTGTATCAGTTTTGTTACTCTATATTTTAAAACTGAATCAAGGATTATATTAATAAGGATTATATTAATTTCTAATTTCATCCCAAAGAATAGTTGCACTCAAAAAGATAAAATATAGTAGACAATATGTCAATTTTCTGTAGCTTGTCACTATGCAAAACATCTCTGACCAACCAACCGATCTCCACACTGAGGACGCATGCTTAACATCACATGTTCTGGATACCTCTACTGGCCGACCGGCTGGCGGAATGGAGCTAAAAATTTACCGCATCCAGGGCGACAAGTTAGACTTTCTAGGTGAATTCATCACTACAGCTGAGGGACGGTTGCCTCGCCCTTTACTGACCAGCAGCAATGCAATCCCCGGCCGTTACCGGATAGACTTTAAAACCAGGAATGATTTTCTTGGTGATGTTCCCGTTATTTTCGATATCGGCGATACATTGGCGCACCACCACGTGCCTTTGATTGTGTCCCCATTCGGGTTTTCTACCTATCGCGGGGCACCGCCTCATCGACCAGCAAGTGGTGGTTCTCCTTCTGCTGCTCTACCAGATGATATACCAACAGGTCAGGCCCCTGCACCCGGGAGTGTAGGCCCAGGGATCACAGTTCACGTCATTGATATCGCACGAGGTATTGGTGCTGGTGGACTTCCAGTCGAATTGATTGTACCAGATGGCAATACCGTTTCCAAGCTAACGACAACAGAGGAAGGCCGTACACCCGAATGGCTGGCCCCCGCCGGATCACTGGTTGCCGGTACGCACGAACTGCTTTTCGATCTTTCATCCTTTTACGAGGCGGCAGAGCTAAAGCCTTTCTTTCCCATGGTAAGGGTAAAGTTTTGCATAAATGACCCAACCCAACATTTTCATATCCCCCTGCTGGTCACTCCGTGGGGATATTCCTGCTATCGAGGTTCATGAACGGAGGAAAACATGACTGGTCCACTCTTTTCGATCCCGATGATCGAGCGCTTTATTGGCTTTGACACAATTAGCCGTAATTCTAATCTGCCGCTTATCCATTTTGTGAGGGACTACCTGGCCGA
>Ga0163108_10003015_pt1 | contig 12062 bp, 10 predicted proteins | sample Fk1155metaG_FD_109644 | JGI IMG/M metagenome (GOLD analysis project Ga0163108, IMG submission 109644) | Marine microbial communities from the Central Pacific Ocean - Fk160115 155m metaG | ecosystem: Environmental > Aquatic > Marine > Oceanic > Photic zone | place: The Central Pacific Ocean...
AACCCGGGTAGAGAGGGTATAACTAAATGAAAGGCATCGCCTGGAGTCCCTCCGAATTCTTGTGGTTCGGTTAGCCTTCTGATGACTTTTAAAAACTCAATGATCGAGCCTGGCCAACCATGAGTCAGTAACAATGGCTGGGCGTCAGTATTGCTCGACGAGATATGCATAAAATGGATGTCTACTCCATCTATCTCGGTGATGAAGTTTTGATATTCATTGAGACGATCTTCTAGCCGGTTGAAGTCGTATGCGTTTAGCCAGTAGTCCGCGATATTTTCCATGTAGGAAAGGGGCACGCCCTGGCTCCAATCATCTGCTGTTTCTTTTTCTGGTAATCGGGAAAGTCTCAGCCTTTGCTTGAGGTTGTCTATCGCTCCGTCTTCCACTTGTATCGAGTAAGGTCTTATTTCGCTCATATCATTGTCTCCCTTTAAAGTGATGCGCAGATGTGTCCACCATCGACGACTAGAATTGATCCCGTCATATAACGCGAAGCATCGCTCGCTAGTAATAATAGAGGGCCGTCCAGGTCTGGGAACTCACCTGTTCGTCTCATGGGAATGCCTTTAGTGAATTCGTCGGCGATATCACTTTCAAGTAATAAACGGCTTAGATCGGTTAAGAAATATCCCGGGGCCAGCGCATTTACACGAATATTGAATTTTGCGGCTTCGAGGGCCATGACCTCGGTCATCCGTGACATTCCGCCTTTGCTCACAGCATAGGAGAACTGGCCTTTGATAGTTCTGGAGTCTGTGATCGACGAGACCATGATCACGTTGCCTGCTTCTTGTTGGTGGCTCATGACTCGTTCGGTATAGAGCTTTGAGACCATCCAAGCAGATTTGAGGTTGGTGTCCATGACGTAATCCCAATCTTCTTCTTCCGTGGTCTGGTAGGTTTTTGCGCCAGCTTCGACTCCCGCGTTATTGATGAGCACATCTACCCGTCCATATTCTGAATAGATCTGGTCTAAAAAGTCTTCAATGCTTCCTTTTTTGTTTACGTCGAGTGTGTGGGCCTTGGCGCTTCCGCCAGATGATGTGATCTCGCGAACGCGTTCCTCAAGCTTTTCGGTCCGTCGCGCTCCTAGAATGGTTGTCGCGCCCTTGCTCGCGAGTACGCCGGCAAAATGATGGCCGAATCCAGAAGAGGCACCGGTGATGGCGATGACCTTATCGTTAATATCAAAAGGTTCTGTCAAATTGCTATCTCTGAGATTTGTCGGGTCCTAGTAGATCAGATTTTTGGTGATGCATGCAATTGGCCATTATTCGAAATCAGATCAAACGTGTTACTTTATGAGCTGTTGGTCTTAATCATCGAAGGAAATGAATACGCCGAGACGTTCTTTACTTTACATGCCAGGTGCAAATTTAAGGGCCTTGGAAAAAGCAAAATCAATCGATTGCGATGTAGTGATTTTCGATTTAGAGGATGCCGTGTCTCCAGAGTCTAAGGAGCTTGCCAGATCGCAGGTAATCGAGGCCATTTCAGGCGGCGGTTATGATCATCGTGAGCTCGTTGTCAGGGTCAATTCGCTCAACTCGGATTGGGGGTACAGCGATGTCGAGATTTTTGCTGAAGCGGATATTTCGGCTATGCTTTTTCCAAAAGTCGAGAGTGTTCATCAGCTTGAAAAAATAGATGAGGTGCTGGCTTCAACGGGAGGGTCAAACTTAAAGAGATGGCTGATGATAGAGACTCCCGGTGGGGTGCTGGAGATGGAGTCGTTAGCAAATCATTCATTGGTGGAAGCCGTCGTGCTAGGGACTAGCGATTTAGTTAAGGAGTTACGAGCGGCTCATACAATATCTAGGAATAATATCAGTTACGCGTTGCAACGAAGCGTATTGGTTGCACGGTGGCGAGGCGTGGAAATTTTTGATGGGGTGCACCTGGATTATCAAAACCTAGATTCGCTTCGCGAGGCGTGTGTCGCTGGACGGGAAATGGGGTTTGACGGTAAGACGCTGATCCATCCCGATCAGGTTCGCGTGGCTAATGAGGTTTTTGGGGTTTCAATTGAAGATTATGAACGTGCTAATCAAGTATTAGAGGTCTGGGACAGCGCCTTAAAAGAGGGTAAAGGCGTGGCGGTATTAGATGGACAGCTAATAGAAAATCTTCATGCCGATGAATCTCGGCGTATTGTTTCGTTATACGAAGAACTAAAGAAGAGGGGAGAATGATGGCGGTTTATAGTCGTGGCCAAATGCAGATATATTTCGAGAGAGGTCGCGATCACGGTCAGTCGGGTGATCCGCTGTTATTTATCAGCGGAACGGGTGGAGATTTACGTAATAAGCCTAATCAGTTCGATTCACCTCTAGCGACAGCATTCGAGTTGATCGCTTATGATCAGAGAGGACTGGGGCAGACTTCGAAGCCTGAAGGTGATTATTCTATGAGACAGTATGCAGATGATACTGCCTTGCTGCTAGATTATTTGGAACTTGATCGGGTCCCCGTAGTTGGAGTGTCTTTCGGGGGGATGGTCGCTCAAGAGTTTGTCTTGCGGCACCCGGACCGGGTTTCAAGATTGGTCCTGGCGTGTACCTCCTCTGGGGGTAAAGGCAACTCGTCCTACCCACTACATGAGATCGAAAAGTTAGAGCCGACCGAGCGGGTTTCGAGACACCTTGAGGTTTCGGATCTAAGGAGAGATAAAAAATGGCAGCAGGAAAATCCCGAAAAATGGCAGCACTATCTAGAGTTGTCTTTGACCAGTCGCCGTTCTGATCGAGATTTGGAAGGAGCGATGAAACAGCTGATGGCTCGAAGAGATCATGACACCTTCGATAGACTGTCTCAAATCCAAATACCTGTCCTGTTGGCCGGAGGTAAATTTGATGGGGTTGCTCCGATGGCGAACATGCAAGCCATTGCCGATCAAGTCAAGTCGAGTGAGACTCGATTTTATGAAGGCGGTCATATGTTTTTGATTCAGGATAAGCATGCTTATCCTGAAATTATTGAGTGGCTTAAGAGCTAAGCGCTTCTTCTGGTACTTCTTTATTTAGTTTCCTGTTGAGGAAACTTTTTAGTTGATAAGGCAATGCCAGCATTGCCGGTGTGGTGACAAGAGTTAGAATTGTCGCCACGCTCAGTCCTGACACAATGGCTTGGGAAAGCGGAACCCAAAAGGCGGACAATGAGCTGCCGAATATTATTGTTCGATTGATAAGGTCGATACTCAAATTACTGGCAAGTGGCAGTAATCCCAATATTGTGGTTGCGGAGGTTAGGACTACAGGGCGGAGTCGTTGCGCGCCGGTTCGGACCAAAAGATCGAAATAGTCAGACTCTGGGTATTGTTCGCGTAGATTGTTGAAAGTGTCAATGAGTACGATGTTGTTGTTCACCACGATGCCAGCAAGAGCGACCACGCCGACTCCGGTCATCACGGAACTGAAAGCATTGCCTGTGACTAGTAATCCGATGAGCACGCCGGCAGTTGAAAGGACTACAGCAAATAGGATGAGTGTGGCTTGATATAGGCTGTTGAACTGGGTGACTAAGAGCACGAACATGAATAACAGGGACAGGCCAAAGGCGACGCTGATGAAATCTGCGGCTTTGTCTTGTTCTTCGTTGGCTCCTCTGAAACTAATGTTCAGGTCTGGGTGCCAGTCCTGCGTGTTTGCCCAGTTTTCTATCTCGGAGACTTTGTCGTCTGCCAAGATGCCTGGCGCGACATTAGCCCTGATTTCTTTAACCGGAATTCCGTTCACCCTTCGGATGGTGTTTACATTCTGAACGGGCTCCAGATTAACGAAATTAGTGATAGGGATGAGCCCGCTATTGGTCATTATTTTGAGGTCTTCCAATGCCTGGATGTTGCGATTTTCTACTGGATACCTGACGCGAATGTCGACGCCCCCATCCGATCGGTCGGGTCGATACTCCCCCACCTTGATACCGTTAGTGATCAGTTGAACCGCCATCCCAACTTGGCTGACGTCTGCGCCGTACATCGATGCCTTGGCCTTGTCGATATTCAGGCGAAATTCGATTCCGGGTAGATCGCGGCTATCGTCTATATCGCGAAGCCCCTCAACACTTTCTTCCATAAAATTGCGTATTTTCGTAATGGCTGGCTCTAGTAAGTCTTTGTTGTAAGAGGAGAACTCGATGTATACCGGCTTGCCCACGGGAGGCCCCATTTCTTCGGCCTCTAGTTCGACCTTGACGCCTGCCAGACCGCTGGTGTTCTGACGTATTTGTTCCATGATTTGATCGCCCGTCAGCCGCCGTTGATGTCCTTCAAACATTTCCAAGTACATCTGGCCGATCTGGTCTCCTCGATCGGAAATATATGCGTAGGAGTTGATGCTTCTGATTCCTTCGATCGGCAGAATCAGGTTTTCAACTTCTTTTGTTAATACGTTGGCTTCTTCAACACTCAAATTGCCTCTAGATTTCACGTTGATTTCCAGCATCCTGACGTCGGTGTCTGAGAAGAAAATCATTCCTTTCCCGAATTCTACGTACGCCCAGAAAGTCGAAGTGACTATGGCCAAGGTGATTGCTAGCGTCGATATGCTGTGTCGAGCTGTAAAGGCTAAAATTCTCGCGTAAAGGCCGGTAAGGGTTTTGAGCTCCCTCGGGTCTCCATGCTCCAGGTTTTTGAGCTGTTCCCTGGTTTTCTCGTTTTGATCGCCGGGTCTTCCTATTATTGAACCAATAGTCGGGCCAAATATTAGGGCGTAGAAAAGTGAACCGCTCAACACCATAAAAACGGTCACTGGAAGATAACGCATAAATTGACCGGACATGCCTGGCCAGAACATGAGTGGCAGAAACGCCGCTAAGGTGGTTGCGATGGATGCGGTTACCGGCCAGAACATACGGTCAGCCGCAATGATATATGCGTCTACTTTATTGTGACCCTCAACCATTTTTCTATCGGCATACTCGGTGACGACTATGGCACCGTCGATTAGCATGCCTAGACCTAGGATCATGCCGAACATCACCATGAAATTGAAAGAGTATCCGGCTAGGTAGACAAAGATAAGCGCGAACAAGAACGAGCTTGGTATTGCCATGCCGACTATTAAACCATTTCGAAATCCCATGGCAGCGACCACTATGACCATTACGATGCCAAGGGCTGTCAAGATGTTCCCCTCAAGCTCGATGAGTTGCGATTTGGCGTAGGGTCCTTGATCACTGGAGTAAGATATGGTGATTTTCCCTGGAATCTGGTCTCGAAAGCGCTCAACTACGCTTTTGGTCTTTTCGATCGCTTCTAGAATATTGGCGTCAGTTCGTTTGACGATAAAAAGACTGACGCCTTTTCGTCCGTCTACACGAGAAACACCTTGTCTTTCTTTGAAAGTGGGTCTTACGGTGGCGACGTCTGACAGCGTGACAACTTTATCGCCATCTGTTTTTACGGGAATTGATAGAATGTCTCTAGGGTCTTCTATGATTGAAGGTACCTTTACCGAGAACCTTCCCTTTCCAGTATCTAGACTCCCTGCCGGGATCAGTCGGTTATTTCGTATAACCGAATTCATCAGAAGTTCAGAGGAAATCTGATAGGTTTCTAGCGCGTTGGGGTTGATGATCACCTCCAACACTTCTTCTCTACCGCCTTCGATTTTTGCAGAGAGGATGTCGCTGAGCTTTTTGATTTCATCTCTCATATCTCGGGCGATGTTAAAAAGCATCCGCTCGGGAACCTCGCCAGTAAGGTTTACCTGAAGAATTGGAAAATTCATCATATTCCCTTCTTCGATAACAGGCTCTTCAGCTGTGGTTGGAAATTCGATTTTCGCGCGGTCAACCGCGTTGCGTAGATCTTGCTCGGCTACCTCGACGTCTACCTCGGCATTAAATTCGACCATCACCTGGCCCGAACCTTCCGAGGCGTAACCTATCACCTCTTCAAGTCCCTCGATTTGACGAATTTCTAGCTCGAGCGGCATCACCAATAATCGCTCAGCGTCTTCTGGGGAAATCCCCTCATGGGGGACAAAGACCCCAAAAAAAGGAACCTCGATGTTGGGTTGATATTCGACTGGAATGGCCAGTCGAGCAATGATGCCGGACATAAGGATCATGAACAGTATGAGGAGAGTCGTTCGGGATCGCGTGATGCAGGTCTCTAGGATCTTGTACATATTAAAATCCCGAGTGGCTAGCTCTTAGAATCGGTTTTGGTATCGCTTTTTGTTGCGATTTTCGATCGGTCTTCCAGATTAGAATTGTCGGTAACGGGATCAACTCGTTCTCCGGGGATTACGAGTTCTTGCCCGACGGTGATAATCGTGACCTCATTGGGAAGGCCTGTGACCCAAGCGCCTTCTCCGTGTTCTGATAAGATGTCGATTAGGTGAAACTCCACTAGGTTTCGTGCGTTTACCGTTCTGATCCCTATCTGTCCTAAGTCGTCTAGTGTGAAGATTGCTGGCGAGACACTGTGAGCTAGGACTTCGTCAGTCGGAATCTGCATTTCTGCAGTTAGTCCAGATCTCAACAGACCGGCTTTGTTTTCTAATTCAGCCTCAATTGGGTAAGTTCTGGTGTTTTGATCACTTTGTTTGCCAATAAAAGTGAGAACGCCCTTCACTTTGTCGCCGTTGCTTAGAGTGCCTATTACGGGCTCCCCAAGCTGAAGTTGTAGGACCATCTTTTCCGAGACTTGACCGACTAGTAGCATCGGGTCGAGATCGACTAACGTGGCACAAGAATTACCCGGACTCGCATAGTCCCCAATTTCAAGGCCGATGTTTTCGATGATTCCATCAAAGGGTGCTGTGATTTCAGTTTTCGCGAACGCGATTTTGCGTCTTTCTAGCATCGCGTTAGCCGATGCTAACTGTGCTTTCTTTTCCGCTATGGCCGACTCCGAGTTAAAACCCTGGCGCTTGAGTTTTAGAGCGCCTTGATAGTCTATCTTTGCCTTGTTTAGCGCCTGTATAGCTTCATCGATCGCGACAGCCCGGTCTTCGACGGCTATTTTGCACATCGTTTGGCCTGCTGTAACGGCCGATCCCCGCTCTACCAATCGCTCTACAACCCGTCCATTGGTTTCTGCTTTCACATTGACGGTCCGTTTGTTTTCTGTTTTTCCGCGCACTACGGCAAAACGTGTTTGTTGTGTGGCGATGAGATGTTGGACTCGCACCTTAGTGGGAGGGGCCTCAAATTCAACCTGAGAGGCGATTGTGTTTTGTTCCGCGAGCGATGCCGCGTATTCCATGTCCGGTTCGGTCAACACGCCAGACATCAGCCAGACTAGTATGCCTATGGCAATAACCGCAGAGGTGAGAAATGTTTTTTTCATTTTATAGCTTGATAGACCTTATGTAACTGCCTGTGGATTTCCACTCATAAAGTGCGATCACTTTTTTGATTTAGAGAGAAGGTTTCTGAACCTGCATTATGTTACAGATCGATAACACTTCCAATTAATTCGTGTTTGTGTCCCATGTCAGGTTTTTTATTGGAACTTTTTGGATTACAAATAATTTTCGCCAAACCGAGGATGAGCATGGGCGTTATGTTAACGCCCATGCTTACGAGATGCAGTAAATTTAATTGACTAAGCTTATGTATTAATCAGCACTCATTTTTACGCGTTTGTGCTGTCTCGTGCGGCCACCCGTTCAAACCATGCGTGAATTTGAGTAAGGCCTGTGTCATAGGGTTGCCCGACAGATTGGCCAAATTTGAGAAAGCAAAAAAGTAGGACGTCGGCTAAGCAGATTTTTGCTCCTGAGATAAATTCTCCGCTGGTCATGAGTCCGTTTAACCAGACCAGGCGACTCTTGGTGATTTCCTTCAGGCCGTCGGCCGCCTCGGGAATAGTGATCATTCGATCTTTAAAAATGGGTAAGCCCTCGGAGTATCTGAAACCGTTGGCAAGTGGTTCGCAAATGTTTAAGTCAACTCTTCGTGTCCACATTCTGGTCACAGCTCGCTCTTCAGCAGTAGCTCCAATCAGAGAGTCACCGCCTCCTACCTCATCGATGTATTCGCAAATAGCGGTTATCTCGGCGATGAAAGTGCCATCGTCTGTTTGAAGGCAGGGCAGCTGTCCGCCAGGGTTTTTTGAAAGGTAATCCTCTTGGCGATTTGCGCCGCCCATTAGGTCTACTTCCTCTAGCTCGAGGGTTACGTTTTTTTCTGCCGCGAACATTCTGACGACGTGCGGATTTGGGCCTACAGAGTTGAGTAGTTTCATTTTTTATTCCTGAAGTTGATTGCTATATGGTTTAGTTTACCATTGACCGACATTTTCCATACTTTGCCATGGTTCCTGAGGTGCTAACGCTTTTTCTGATTGTAAAAGCTCCACTGACACTCCGTCTGGGGATTTCACAAAGGCCATGTATCCGTCGCGAGGTGGGCGATTTATTGTGACTCCTTGTTCTTGTAGTCGATCGCAGGTTGCATAGATGTTGTCCACTTGATAGGCAAGATGTCCAAAGTTTCGACCGCCATCAAGTTCTTCGGCATCCCAGTTGTAGGTTAACTCCACTTGAGCTGTCTCGTCTCCTGGGGCCGCTAAAAAAATGAGTGTAAATCTTCCCTGCTCACTTTCGTGGCGTCGCAATTCAATCAAGCCAAGGGCATCGCAGTAGAATTTTAGAGACCGATCGACATCGGTGATCCGGACCATTGTGTGTAGATATTTCATTAAGTCCCACTCCATAGGATTAATCGTTGAGCAAGATTAATGAAATCAGTGGTTGAAATAAACCGACGATCAATTCCCAAATGTGCTTGGTTCGAAAGAAAGCACTTACGCATTAGTACTTGTTCCAATTGTTGGATATAGAGCAAAAATTCCACTGCTACCTAAACGAGCCTTTCGCTAAGTTCGAGTCGCAGTTCGTGAATTTGTGTTATGCCCAACTATCCACGGAACAAGTACTAATGCGCAAGAATAGATCAGTGATTGTAGGCGCCAAAACGCTAGAAGCATTTGATTAAAAATGGAAGAATTATGTAGTTAAATTGCAGCCAGATAGGGTGATTTAGCACTATAGCTTTTCATGAGGAGACACCTTGGGAAGATTTTGCTCGAGGTTTTTCAGAGAAAGATTGTCATCGTTGAACCCACCCTCCGCTAAAGGGAATCGCTTGGCCGACAAAAAAGTCACTATCATCCGAGGCGAGAAACAGAGCAAATTTGGCATCTTCTTCGGCAGTCGCCAACCTGCCCAGTGGGACCTGGCGATGAAGAGATTTGAGAAAGGACTCTTTTTCGCGTAGCTCGGGAGGGTAATAGACCGGATTCTCTACGTAGTTCTGAGCGATCAGGTTGACTTGAATGTTGTGGGGCGCTACTTCAACACCGAGCGATTGTACATAGCCAACTTGAGCTGCCCTGGCAGCGCTATAAGCGGTGACGGTTTTGAGACCTCTCAACGCTGTTGCGCTGCCGTAAACAATGATCTTCCCGCGTTTACGTTTGATCATTTGCGGAAGTATCGCTTGCGATAGTCGATGAAGAGGGTGGACCATCATGTCGAAAGTGTTTAACCATTGATCTTCTTCTAGATCAGTAGCCATGATGCCGCTGTAGTTTGGAGAAGCAAGATTTGCGATTAACACGTCAATATCACCACTTTCTGAAATTAATTCTTCGCACCGGCCTTTTTGTGTCAAATCTGAATTGTCCTGTATGACTTTTGCACCTTCTTCGCTGAATACATCGATGGTTGCCGGGCCCATGTAATCGTCGCACTGTGTGACTAATATTCTCTTACCTTCTAATTTATTACTCATGATGTTTAAACCTCTTTTGTGGGTGCCATTAAAGGAGTGACAAATGCCTTTGCAGTCCACACAATACAACCCCGTTTGCGATAAATAAAATAGTATTGGAAGTCCTACAACTTTTCGTTAGTGGTGTGTCTCAGGGGTGCGTTTATGGGTTGATAGCATTGGGCTTTGTGTTGATTTACAAAGCCACCGAGATGGTGAACTTTGCTCAAGGTGATGTGATGATGCTTGGAGCCTACGTTGGGTTGACCTTGGTGAATTCGTTTGACCTTTCCTACCTTTGGGCTGTTCCGGTTACCGCGCTGTTGATGGCAGTTGTAGGAGTGATGCTGGAGCGTATATTTTTTCGGCCCATGATCGGAGAGCCTCACTTCGCAGTTCTTATGTTGACGATTGGTTTAGGCTTTGTGCTCAGAGCCTTTGCCGGGGCTGTCTGGGGCAGTGAACCCAGATCAGTGGAGGCCCCTTATTCGGGGTTGGTTTTTAGGTTCGATGGTCTGGTGGTAGGTTATGAGAATTTAGTTGTCATTGGCGGGACGGCGCTGATGTGTCTTGCTCTTTGGCTGTTCTTTCGGTTTTCGCGTTATGGTATGGCGATGCAGGCCGCGTCGCAAAATCAGCTGGCGGCTTTTTATGTTGGGATACCAGTGAAAAGGATCTACTCATTAGTTTGGGGGTTGGCTGCCGCGATAGCGGGGATTGCTGGAATTTTAATGGCGCCTATCTCGTTGGTATATCCAATGATCGGCTTTATTGGTATTAAGGCATTTGCAGCTGCAATCGTTGGTGGTTTCGGGAGTCTTCCGGGCGCGTTGATTGGAGGATTACTGATCGGTATCGCTGAGCAGTTTGCCGGTTATTACTTGCCAGCCGGGTTTTCCGAGACGGCGGCATATTTAATTTTGTTATTGGTGTTAGTTGTCAGGCCCGATGGTCTGTTTGCGACTATGCAAAAGAAGAAAGTTTGATGCGTTTTATCCGTAAGACTCACTACCATCAAGACATCCAACTGGTTAAACATTCTGGTCATTTACTATGGTACGGACTTTTGTTGTTGTTGGTTTTTTCAGCGCCGCTATTTACTGATAACTATTTGCTCGGTGAGTTATCTCAAGTGTTTATCTATGCGATCGCCGGGTCAGGTTTGATGCTGTTGGTGGGTTATACGGGTCTCGTGAGTTTAGGGCATGGGGCTTTTTTAGCGATGGGCGCTTATTTGCACGGTTATCTCCTGAACTTGGGAGTGCCACTTCCTTTTTCGCTTGCGCTGGCGTCGATTGCGACTGCTCTGATCGGTGGACTGGTCAGTGTCCCCGCGATGCGCATGACCGGTATTTATCTCGCGGTGGCAACTCTTGCCTTTGCAGTGATCATCGAGCAGGTAATGGTTCATTGGGAGACGGTAACAGGCGGACTTCGAGGCATGGCTATTCCAAGGCCGGAAATTTTCGGCTTTATGCTGGGCGGACCACGTCAATTTTATTATCTGTGTTTGTTGCTGCTGCTCTTCGCTTTGTTTGTAGTAATGAATATTCTGCGAAGCCCATCGGGTAGGTCGATGCTCGCGATTCGAGATTCTGAGACTTCAGCTGAGAGCATGGGTATCAATCTGGCTAAAACAAAGGCTCTGGCTTTTGGCTTGTCGGCTGGTTTGACGGGTGTTGCGGGAGGCTTGATCGCCCATCGCTTGAATTATCTATTTCCGGATTCGTTTGGTCTAACGACTTCCATTCAGCTGCTGTTAATGGTCGTCGTCGGCGGTTTAGGGTCAATCCACGGCATTTTGTTTGGGGCAATATTTATCGGTCTGTTACCGCAGGTGATTGCGATTTTTCGGGATTATGCACCGGCGCAAGTTGCACAGATTCCGGGCCTTGAGCCTGCTGTATTTGGCTTGATTTTGGTTGGTTTTCTCATTTATGAACCATTAGGGCTGTACGGTCGATGGTTAAAGATTCGTCTGTTTTTTGATGAGTATCCTTTGTATAGAAAAGCTACTTACAAACGACAAAGAACCTTCTTGCAAACAGAGAGATTAAAGTGATGGCTTTGTTGGATGCTCAATCGGTCTCTATTAACTTTGGTGGATTGAAGGCTGTTCAAGATGTGTCGTTCGCCATAGAGGAGGGCGAAGTTTTCAGTATTGTGGGGCCAAACGGCGCCGGTAAGACCACGATATTTAATTTGATTAGTCGAATATATGACTGTAGCCATGGCTCGATTTTTTTCAGAAACCGAGACATCACTCATGTTCAAACCCATAGAGTGGCGGAGTTGGGGATCGCTCGTACTTTTCAAAATACGGAGTTATTTGA
>Ga0163108_10003017_pt1 | contig 12059 bp, 7 predicted proteins | sample Fk1155metaG_FD_109644 | JGI IMG/M metagenome (GOLD analysis project Ga0163108, IMG submission 109644) | Marine microbial communities from the Central Pacific Ocean - Fk160115 155m metaG | ecosystem: Environmental > Aquatic > Marine > Oceanic > Photic zone | place: The Central Pacific Ocean...
CAAAGGTTCTTGGGTCTTTAAAGTAGATAAAGGTTCAGGATCATTGAATTCAGTCAAAGGTTCTTGGGTCTTTAAAGTAGATAAAGGTTCAGGATCATTGAATTCAGTCAAGGTCATTGTGACGCTGTTTTTCATATCTCTAACTACTTCTCCTAAAACTGTTGGGGTTGTTGTTCCATTCCCTTTTGGCTCAAGTTTCCTAATGCGCACATGAACCATTGCTTCACTCCTTCCTACTCCTTTCAGGTTTGCTGCTATTTGCTCCAAAGTAGGTTGGACAGCCTTCTGGCTGAAATCGGCTGAAGCTTGAGCGATGACAAGGTCGTATCCATTGTCAAAAACTATTGGTGCATATACAGCGCCACTCTTTAAAACAGGAGGTCTGTAGCCTGCAGTAAAGGCCCAACTACTTGCTGATAGCAAGAGACTGAAAACCGTTGCGCCAACAAGGCGATAACGTATTCCCCAACCAACAAAAAAAGATATTAGGGTCATTAGAGCAAGACCGAGGCCTAACCATAAGAACCACTGAGTTGCTTCTTTTAACAATTCAACGAAGTTCATGGGCTGGTGTAAATCAAATTCATTTTTAATAATTGGACGAGGTTTATAGGCTGGTAAAGATCAGATTCACTTCTTATAGTTCATTTACTCACTCGAAGGTTAATTAAATACCATGGGAGTGAGTGGCAAATCCTTAAAAGTTATTCGTTGGGCCTTTGTAGGAACTCTGATTGTTTTCAGTGGCTCTCTACTTTGTGTTGCTGCTGACCGCTTTGTAGAAAGGACCTTTGATCGATTACGCCCTGAACTTGAGAAGGAACTTTCAGAGTCCCTGGGCCACCCTTTAGTCATTGGCCCATACAAAGGGTTAAGGCCTTGGGGGATTGCTATCGGACCAACTGAGCTAAAAGTTGGTTTTAAGGATAATTCAACAGCAAGTTTTGAAGCTTTGAATCTCAAGTATGCACCTATTGCAAGTCTTTTCAATTGGCGACCAGTCATAGTCCTTAGCCCAAAATCTACTCGTATAAATTTGAGATCTGGTGAGAGTGGCTCTCTTTGGGTTGCTGGGCCAACAACTGAGCCCAACCCTAATATTGCATTGTGGATCCGGTTAAATGACCCTGTTAAAGCTTTTATACATCCATCTAATATTGAGTTAACGGCTACTGGTAAAACTTTCTTTAAACTTCAGGAAAAGAAAGTTGCAGGTTCTATTCATCTTGGATTGCCGGAGAATGGGAGTCTTCTCCTAAAGGGAAGTGGATTTTGGGATAAATTAGAGCTTCAAGCAAGAGCACGTTTAAATAGAGTAAGACTTAACCCTCTTGACTCTCTTTTTGTAGAGTCGTCAGGATTGCAATCCCGTGGACAATTAGATGGAGATCTCCAATTAAAAATAGGTAAGGGAGGGCTTAATTGTGAAGGAAGAATGGCTTTGAGCGATTTTAATTTAAAAAGCAAGTCCTTAGATAATTCACTCTCATCATCTAAGGCAACTCTCAGCTGTAGCAATGACCAGGTGAACTTCCCATTAAGTCAATGGCAATATGGTCCATGGCTTGCATCTTTGGAAGGTGGAATTCCCCTAAAAGATTCAAACAAGCTCAACTTAGCTATTAATAGTTCAATTGGTTTGAAGGGTGTTAGCCGTTCAGAGCTCAATGTCGATCTTAAGTTGCCATTCAAGGTTGCCAATGATGGATTTAAGTCTGGGGAACTTTTTGGCGAGCTGAATCTCAGGCCTTTTCCATTGTCTTCTTTAGGTCCTCTTATGGGTGTCTCTGCGGCGGGTTCTTTATCTGCTAAAGGAGAAATCACTGGTCCCCTTTCTGCCCTTCAGACCAATCTTTCTATAGGTGTTAAAAACCCTCAGGTCAGTGGGTTTCGTCTCCAGGAAGAATGGCGTGGGGAGTTTGTAGGAATCCCTGGTGGCGGAGGTCAAGTTAAAATGGCCTCTGTTGGTGCGTCAGTGCCGAGTGCTTTATCAGCCAATTTCAACAACGACTGGGTACTAGATGATTTTATTATTAATAGATTAGGCGGTCAAATTTCACTTGAGAGATCAGAGAATCGTTTTTTTTGGGAAGCTCAAGATTTCAGATTAGATCGTGTTGAAGTTGCCCTTCCTCCTGAAAAAAGTTTTAAACGTATTTTTGGTCAGTTGAGTGGAAATGGAAGTTTTGGTGTAACGCCTCTTGCTATAGGCGGTCAATTTACGATTCGTTATCCGAGGTATATGGGTCTTCGTTTAAAGGAGGCTCGCTTCAATGGGGATTATCATGAAAATGATTTTTCTATTAGTGGTGAGATCTTTCCACCAGATAGAGGACAAATTTTAGTTAATGTGAAAGGTAGCGTGGGCGGAGAACTGAAAGCGAGAGCCGAAGGCCTAGGAGTTAGTGCTCGTTGGATTACAGATACTGCACTTCAATTGCCAAAAATTAATCTAAAAGCTACTTCCGCTGGCGGTACGGCTAAAGATTTGGGTGGTTTTTTCGTCAAAGCCTTTGGGGACTCTCTTGATGGCCGACTGAATGCATTATCTCACTCTCAGGCCTCTTTGCTCAAAAGTAAACAAGCAACCAATTCTCAAAACAAGATTATTAATCCGGATGACCTTCAAGGTGAAGTAGATGTTGTTATTGAAGTTGAAGGACCCGATATGTCTAGTCTCAACTTAGATTTAGAGCTCTCTGGTGAACTTTGGCCTAGAGGTCAGAAAAAACAGATTGAGTTTCAATCAAAGCCATTGGTAGCCTCAATTAGAGGTCCATTACAGGGAGGGATGGGTGATTTCTCTCTACTCAATGTCCCCTTTTCACTTCTTTCTTTAATCGTACCCATTCCACCTTCTTTAACAGGAATGTTTGGATTTACGGGACAATATAGAAAGACCAAAAATATCCCAGACCTTACAGCTGAACTTGTTCTTGAAGATGCCCGCCTAGCAGAAAAGGGATTTGTTATAGATAAAGGGGATTTTTCAGTAACTGACTCAATATTAGATATGGATGTTTTGGTGCGAAGCACTTCTTCGTTAGAGCCTCTGAAATTAATTGGAAAGTTGCCATTAGATCCCTCATTGCCAATTGATTTTCGTGTTGAGAGTCATGGTGATGGCCTCCATTTTCTTGATGGTTTCACTGATGGTGTTTTGTCTTGGTCTAAAGGTACAGCAGATCTCAGATTCTTAATTAGAGGAACGCGCAATACTCCATTGGCTAATGGTTTTTTGGTTTTTAAAAAAGGTGAGTTTGTACTGATGGACAGAGTCGTAAAAGAATTAGATGCCTCGATGGTGTTCGACTTCAACAGACTGGAGTTGCTTAGCCTTGAAGCAGTTATGGGGCTTAATGGCACTATTCGAGGTTTTGGCTCTATTGATTTGTTCAGAGCAGAGAGAGAAGAAATTCAACCATTAGTCATTCAGATGAGTCAAGTTCCATTAAAGTTGCCATTTGCTGATGTTGAAGTTGCTTCTGAACTCGAAATAAAAGGGGCTTTATTACAGCCACAAATAGGAGGAGAATTAACTATCAAGGATGGGGCTATATCTCCTCCCAAACAAACATCAGTTCGTCAAGTTTCGACTCCATCCAAAGGGATTGGAAATGTTTCTCGTCGTAGAAGAAACTTATTACCTGAACAAAAGTGGAATATGAAAGCACCTTTGAATTTGTTTGTTCAGAACTCTGAAGCAACAGCTAGCAAAATGCTTCAATCATCAATTCCAAGAGGATTCTCTAACGTCAGCTTCCACAAATTAAAATTTCTATTGGGGCCAAACCTACAAATAGCTACTCCCCCAAATACTTTTACAAGACAACCACTTGCCATATTCGATGTAATTGGCCTTTTAACCTTAAATGGAGCATTAGATCAAACGCTTAATGCAAGCGGAGTAGTTCGTTTGACGAAAGGACGGGTGAATTTATTCACAACGACATTTAACTTGGATAGGAGCAAACAAAATGTAGCCGTTTTTGCCCCTTCTATGGGACTGATTCCCTATGTAGACGTAACAATGACAAGTAGTGTTTCTGACACTCCAAGATCTGTTGAAAATCTTGACTCTTCCAGTGATTTTTCAACAAATGGATCAGGCGCTTTTGGAATCGGTGGATCTCGTTTAATAAAAGTGGAGCTTATAGCTACTGGACCTGCTGACCGCATTGCTGATAATTTTCAGTTGACAAGTAGACCAACAATGCCGCAGGGCGAATTGATTGGACTACTTGGGGGTAATTCGCTTACGAGCTTGTTTGACGGAGGTGATAGTGCAATTCTCGGCAATGTAGTTGGCAAATCCTTCATCTCTCCACTTTTAGGCAATTTCACAGATTCATTTAGTGAACGCTTACAGATTTCTCTTTACCCTACAACCATTGTTTCGAGCCCAAAAGGTTCAAAGAACACGAAGGAAAGTAAAAGGGATGAAACTGATACGACTCAACAAGCTTGGGTCACCGATATTGGAATTGATTTGAATAAGAAATTTAATTTTTCTGTCCAGGCCACACCAAATCGTAGTGACATACCTCCACAGGGGACTCTTCGCTATGAGATTAATTCTAATCTCGATGCTCTTGGTTCTCTTGATAACGAAGGTAATTGGCAGAGTCAGTTTCAACTGTTCTTAAGGTACTGACGATATGACACCTACGGCCAATTATTCGATAGGGGTAGACATAGGGTCTAAAACTATTAAATTTTGCCATTTTAATCTATCTGGCACACCCTATTTAAAGTGCCAATTTGAGGTTCCAACATCTGCTATGCCAGGAGCTGTAAAACTTGCATTATGCGAGAAAATAGAGTCGATTGATCCGAATCGTTTGGCTGATTTTGCTGGAGTAAGTGTTCTTGGTGAAATTGATCTTAACGGTAGGATTATAAAAACCTGCAGAGAGTTGCCTGGATGGATTGATGTTCCTCTTGCTGATTGTTTAGAACCGAGGCTGTCTAGAAAAGTCAATCTTTTTAGCTCTGCAAAATCCTCAGTTGCTGGAAGGAAAGATTTTGTCAATGGTATTCGTATTGACCATGATATTTTGTACACTCTCGGTGATTCCCTCTTAGATCTCGATTGGTTCAATAGTTTTATAGATGCTCCCTAAAGGACAGATGATGATGCTCAGCCAATTAATGCGATGAAAAGTTCTTCTGTTGTTCCGGAGCCCTCTCCTGATTTGTTTCAACGTGCTTTTTTAGTACGTCGATCTTCTATTGATCTTGCCCAAAGTTCAGATACCCAGAGACAATCTGCTCTCTTGGCAATGGCAGATGCTTTAGCTACTAGATCAAGAGAAATAGTTCAAGCCAATGTTGAGGATATTAATCGCTCTTTAGCTACAGGCCTTAACCAGTCATTGATATCAAGGCTCAAGCTTGATGAACAGAAGCTTGAATGTGCCATTGAGGGAGTACGTAAGCTGGCTTATTTGTCTGATCCTCTTGGACGACGTTTATTGCACCGAGAATTAGCTGATGGGCTTTTTCTTGAGCGTATAACCGTTCCTTTAGGTGTATTGGGTGTGATTTTTGAGTCAAGGCCTGATGCTGTTATTCAGATAGCTTCACTCGCTATTCGTTCAGGTAATGGTGCCATTCTCAAAGGGGGCAGTGAAGCTAGTTGTACTAATAAGATCATCATGACTACCCTTCAAGAAGGTCTAACTTCCTCAGAGATAGAACCTAATACATTATCGTTGCTTACTACTCGCCAAGAAAGCTTGGCTTTATTGAGATTGGATGGACTAGTTAATTTAATTATTCCTCGGGGTAGTAATGAGCTCGTTCGATTTATCCAAGACAACACACGCATCCCTGTTCTTGGGCATGCGGATGGTATTTGCCATTTATATATTGACTCGGCTGCTGACTTATCGCATGCATTGAGAATAGCTATTGACAGTAAGACTCAATACCCCGCTGCCTGTAACGCAATTGAGACACTTCTCTTACATCATGAAATTGCTGAGACTTTTTTAATGAGTGCAATTCCAGAATTCCAAAAATATGGAGTAAAACTTCTAGGTGATGATAAAAGCCATGCCTTAGGAATTACCCATTGCGCTAATGAGCAAGATTGGTCGACTGAATATCTTGATTTGGTTCTTTCTGTGAAGGTTGTACAAACCCTTGATGATGCGCTTAAACACATAAATTGCTATAGCTCTCGGCACACCGATGCCATCGTCACTAACGACAACGCTACAGCTCAAAAGTTTCTTAGTTCCGTTGATAGTTCAGGTGTCTATCACAATTGCTCTACTCGCTTTGCAGACGGCTTCCGTTATGGATTTGGTGCTGAAGTTGGTATCAGTACCCAGACGCTTCCTCCTAGAGGACCAGTTGGCTTAGAAGGCTTAGTAACTTACCGTTATCTATTGCGTGGACAAGGGCATATCTCATCTGAATTTGCTTCTGGCGAAAAGAACTTTACTCATAGAGATTTACCATTATGAGTACATGCCAATCTACTGGTGCTATTCATGTTAAGGATGTCGACTTATGGGCTCATGTAGGTGTGCTAGAACAAGAACGCTTACATGGGCAATCCTTCTTGTTGGATTTCAGTCTTTGGCTGAATCTTGAGAAGGCTGCTCTACAAGATGATTTGTCTTGTACAGCTGACTATAGTCTTGGGATTAGGCAACTTCAAGACCTTGCGCTGCAATTGAACTGCAACACTATCGAGCATTTTAGCGAACTCATTCTTGATCGTCTTGAGTCCATTTATGGCCCAATCCCTATGCAAGTCTTTCTACGAAAATGCTCTGCACCTATACCGGGCTTTGATGGAATTGTTGGTGTTGAACGAAGTCGTTATACAGCACCTGCTTAGAAATAAATGCAGTCTCATAATCGAAACCTTGTATTGGTTCATGGATTATGGGATGATCCAGTAGTCTTTAATCCTTTGATTGACTACTTAGAGGCTATAAATGATTTGTATGTATTCGTTCCCCATCTCCCTCATGATGGAGGACGTATACCTCTTAAAACTTTAGCGTCAGATTTAGATCATTTGATTACCGATCGCTTTGGTTTTGATACTCCAATTGATTTACTTGGTTTTTCTATGGGTGGTGTTGTTAGTAGAGTTTGGTTGCAACAAATGGGTGGGGCTTCACGTACGAATGGCTTTATAAGTGTTGGAAGTCCGCATCTTGGGACCTATACAGCTCAATTAGTACCACCGCAGTTGCTGTCTGGTATCGCTGATATGAAGAGAGGTAGTCATCTGCTGAAAGAACTCAATAGAGACCTTCATTTATTGCAACACGTCAAATGTCGTAGTTTTTTTAGTAAATCGGACCTGATTGCTTTCCCTGGCTGGGATGCTGCTTTGCCTATCGGTTCAAGATATTCAGTTCCTGTTTTAACTCATAAAGAGTTAATTTCTCATCCCAAGGCACTGAAGCTATTATTCAATGCAATTACTAGTCTTTATTGAAAGGCCAGAATGCCGGATTAAAGCTTTTGTATTCGGTGCTCTACCACGAAATGCTTTAAAAATCGCTTGAGGTGATTGACTCCCCCCTTGACTAAGAACTGTGTCACGAAAGCGTTGACCTATATTCTTAATTAGATTCTCATTGTTTGAATCTACTTCTTCAAACGCAGCATAGGCATCTGCACTAAGTACCTCTGCCCATTTGTAGGAGTAGTAGCCCGCGGCATAACCTCCTGCAAAGATGTGACTAAAAGCGCATAGGAATTGATCCTCTTCAATAGGAGGTATCAGAGTCGTATTCTCAGCAATCTGCCTTCGCAGCTCATCAGGCGTTATATCAAGTCCGTCATTCCACTTGCTATGTAAACGAATATCAGTTAACGCAAAATGAACTTGCCTGAGGGTTGCAAAGCCTGAATTAAATGTACGGCTAAGTTGCAATTTCTTGAATTCTTTATCGGCTAATGGCTCACCTGTTTTCCAGTGCTTAGCCATTCCTGCAAGTGTTTTTTTATCTAAACACCAGTTTTCCATAAATTGACTGGGCAACTCGACAGCATCCCATTCAATGTTGTTGATTCCAGCAGCCTGTGGATATTCGACCTGTGTCAACATATGCTGTAAGCCATGACCAAATTCGTGGAATAAGGTCTCTACTTCTTCAAAGCTCATAAGGCTTGGCTTCTCTTTTGTTGGCGGTGTCTGATTGCAAATCAGATATGCAACTGGTAGAACTGTTTCTCCATTATTAGATTTGCTTTTCCCTAAGCATTCGTCCATCCATGCTCCACCACGTTTGTTGCTAGGTCTGCAGTATGGATCTAAGTAGAAATAAGCAAGATCTATCTCGTTTTGATTTCGGACTTTAAAAAACTGAACGTCTTGATGCCATACAGGTGCTTCTCCATCTGCTTTTTGGATCTTTATCTCGAAGAGTCGTTCACAGAGATTGAAAAGGCCATCGAGCACTTGAGGCAGTGGAAACCAAGGTCTAAGTTCCTCTTGATTTAGTTCGAATTTTTCTTGCTTAAGACGCTCTGACCAAAAACTGATATCCCATGGAGCAAGATTTGAGGCTTCCTTGGCTTCACATCTGCTTGCACAATCAGAAAGAGCCTCTAGTTCTTTTTGTGCCACAGGTATTGCAGCACAACGAAGCTCTTCAAGTAAATCTTCTACAGCTTCTACGTCCGTGGCCATTTTGTTGCAAAGGCTTAGTTCTGCCCAGTTTGTATAACCTAGCCTCTTTGCTTGTTTACTACGTAGGCTAAGTATTTCCCTTATTAAGGTTCTGTTATCTAGTTTTCCCTTGCTTGCTCTGCTTACATGAGCTTTGTATAAGCATTCCCTTAATTCCCTATTGATTCCATGTGTCATGAAAGGAATATAACGAGGGATATCTAGACCAATCCTCCATGGTCCTGCTTCAGCTGTCGGTAAAGAATTGTCTTCACTTTTGTCTCCATATTCTTTTGCAGAGTCAGCTAGTATTTCGAGGGCCCTAATGGGGAGACCCGAAATATCTGATTTTTGTGTTAAACGCAGGCTCCAATCTTTTGTTGCATCAAGTACATTGTTGCTGAAAATAGTAGACAGCTCTGCTAGACGCTCACTGGCAATATTGAATTGCTTTTGGTTGGCCTCATCTAAACCAACGCCAAGTTGTTTCATAGAAAGCAACTCTGCTTCAAGAATCCTCTTTTGAGTTTGGTTAAATGTATGGATCGATTGATCTCTAAGTGAACATAATGACCTGTAAATTGTTTTGCTTTGCCCAACTCGATTGCTGAATCTCACTACTTCAGGTTGTTGGGAAGAGTGAGCTTCTCGAAGTTCAGAAGTATTACATACACTATTTAAATGACATACAACTCCCCAACTCCAGCGCAAGCGTTCTGACAGGTTGTGAAGAGGTGTCATTACTTCACCCCAAATTAGTGATCTTTTATCGTTTAATTTCTTCTCAAGCTCTTGTTCTAAACCTGTAAAGTTCTTATTTAATTCTCTTAGAAGACTTGAGAGGTCATCCTTTATCTGTAAAGGTGTTATTTCCTTAAAGTTTGGGATCCCTTGACCTTCTAATAAAGGGCGTTGTTTTTGGATCTCTGTCGATTTAGTCATTTAACCCAATACGTTTTGAGTGATTGCAATCAAGTTTTCATTAATTAGTTTTTGGGCGAGGGCATTTGTTGATGACTCATACAAATCTATTGCTACTCGAGGCCAAAATCCAATAACTAGTGTTGGGAGCAAAAGACTAAGGCCTATGGCGAGTTCTCTAGGGTCCATTTCCTCTACTTTTGCTAGTGCAGGTATCCTTGGCCCAAAGAAGACACGTCTGCACATAGATAGTAGATAAATGGGGGTAAGTACTAATCCAATTGCAGCCATCACAATCGTGATCGCTCTAAAGATAGAAGTGAAGTTGTTTTGACTTGTAACTCCAAGAAAAACAGTAATTTCGCTAACAAAACCGCTCATACCAGGAAGTGCTAAAGAGGCCAATGAACTTGCTAAGAACAAAGCAAAAGTTATAGGTAATACCTTTGCAAGTCCTCCCATATTAGGGATGGAGAGCGTTTTGGTTCTTTCGTAAAAAGAACCCGTGAAGAAAAACATAGCCGCCGCAATTAATCCATGACTGATCATTTGAAGCATGGCTCCACTTATTCCAAGAGCATCTATTGCTCCAATCCCTAGCAGAACAAAACCCATGTGACTAACTGAGCTACAGGCTATTCGTCTTTTGACGTTGTCTTGGGCAAAAGCATTTAGGGCTCCATAAACGATATTTACAATTCCAATTATTATGAGAGCAGGAGCTAGTTGGGTATGTACTTCAGGCAACATTTGTACGTTGAAACGCAATAATGCATATCCGCCCATTTTTAGAAGTACTCCTGCAAGCAGCATTGAGACAGGAGCATTTGCTTCACCATGAGCATCTGGTAACCATGTGTGAAGAGGGAAAATAGGAAGTTTTACTCCAAATCCAATCAGGAATCCTAGATAACAAAGGATTCCGAAACTTCCTTTGGGAGATCTATTTATCAGTTCGGTCAGATTGAGAGTATATTCAGTACCTGAAAGAGCTAGAGCAAGTCCACTTATAAGTATCAGCAGAGAAGCTAAGGCAGTGTAAAGAATGAATTTTGTTGCTGCATATTGTCGATTAGCTCCTCCCCAAATCGCAATTAATAAATAAACAGGGACAAGTTCTAATTCCCAGGCAAGAAAGAATAATAGAAAGTCCTGCGAAAGGAATACCAATCCCTGAGCAGAAGCCTGAATTAGTAATAGTGCAAAATATAATTTTGTTTTGCTTTCTAATCTCCAACTTGCCGCTGCTGAAAGCAGTGTTATTAATCCGCTAAGAACAATAAGTGGAGCCGAAATCCCATCAACACCTAAGGACCATTCAAGACCTATTAATGGAATCCATTCTAACCTTTCTGTTAATTGGATTCCAGGAACTTGGTTGTTAAAAATTACTCCTATTACTCCTACTATCAATAAGAAATCTGCCAGGAGAAATGTTATTGCAAGATTACGAGGAAGCTTGGAGCCTCCATCTTCGTCGCCTGGTAGCCATGGGACTATTAAAGCTCCTACTGCTGGGAGGAGGACTATTAGAGATAGCCAGGGGATTGAGGCCTGGGACGCCGCCGTTAGCGGCATATTGGCGTCCATGATGGAGAAGTGAATTTAAAAGAACTTACCAGTTCCAAGCTAATTACGTAAGTAGAACTACTCAGGGATGGAAGGATGCCATTGGCTTCCTGTGGTTTGAAGATTGAGCATAGGAGCTCTGCTCTCCACTCCTACATTTTCCCATGCTTGAATCATTGCATGACTTATCTTTGGTCCGTCAGTTTCATTGCATAGTGCCAGCACACTTGGACCTGCCCCGCTAATCACACAACCCCAGGCTCCTGCATTAATAGCAGCGTCTCTAACCTGAAGCCCGCCTTTGATAAGTCTCCATCTGTAAGGCTCATGGAGGCGGTCATTCATTCCATCTGCCACTAATTCACCGTTGCCGGTCCTTAGACCTTGTAACAGGAGTGTTAGGGCGCCAAGATTCGTAACCGCATCGCTTATGGGAACGGTCTTTGGCATAGCTCTTCTTGCTTCACTAGTACTTAATCGAATTGACGGTATTGCTACGACTGCTTTTACTGACCTCATCCACTCACAACGAATTACTCTCCAACGCTCTGAGGCAGCTTTGGCTGTCATGCATAGCCCCCCTAAAAGAGATGGGACGACATTGTCTGGATGCCCTTCGATATCTATTGCAAGTTCGAGAAGCTTTTCCTTAGAAAGTGGTGAGTCCATAAGTGCATTAGCACCCACTAGGCCCGCAACTATTGCTGTAGCGCTACTTCCTAATCCTCTAGCTGGTGGAACGGCAAGTTTTACTCTTGCTTCTAGACCAACAGGTTCAATTCCTGCGGTCTTCCAAACTCTTTGGGCTGCTCGATAAACTAAATTCTCAGGTCCTCCTCTTAAGTGGCTACCTTCATTACCCTCCATTATTAGCTCAAATCGCTCACCATTCCCTTCAATTCTTGTAATGGCGAATCGATTGTTG